>ERZ1034626.2807-NODE-2807-length-9889-cov-6.170022_pt1 | contig 9889 bp, 8 predicted proteins | sample MGYA00520652_ERZ1034626 | MGnify/ENA primary metagenome ERZ1034626 (study PRJEB33766, sample SAMN09781765) | gut metagenome | biome: gut microbiome | host: Homo sapiens | place: Madagascar | study: EMG produced TPA metagenomics assembly of the PRJNA485056 data set... | reverse complement strand
GCCGTGAAGATCAAGAACTGCGAGGCCGTGAAGAAGAGCGACAAGCTGCTGAAGTTCACCCTGGACGACGGCAGCGGCACGGACCGCATCATTCTCTCCGGCATCCACCAGTACTATGAGCCGGAGCAGCTGATCGGCAAGACGGCCATCGCCATCCTGAACCTGCCGCCGCGGAAGATGATGGGAATTCCCTCCTGCGGCATGCTGATCTCCGCCGTGCACAAGGAGAAGGGTGAGGAGAAGCTGCACCTGATGCTGATCGACGACAGCGTCCCCGCCGGCGCCAAGCTGTGCTGACAAAAAGTGACCGAAGGAGCACCCCGCCAGGGGTGCTCCTTTTTTCGCGTCTCAAAATCCGCGCGTTCGAACGGGAGACGGTCATGCCGGAGAAACTAAGAGCTGCCGCCTCCGATGTGAACGCTTTATCCTGCTTGTTGGCGGCGATCTGACCATCGCCGGAACAATTGATTGCAGCGGCGGTGCTGGCGGCGGTCGTATCTTTGTTTGCTGCCAAGGAACGATCAGCAATACCGGCACATTAAAAGCTTGTGGCGGCGCAGGGTGCCTCCCTGCTATGCGACGGGCGTGTGGCCGGCATGGTGACGGCGTGCAAAATACTATGTGGCGTACGACCACACAAAAACGTTTATGAACGACGGCAGCACGGAACAGCACTTCTACTTGACGCAGGATGCGAAAACCGGGAAATGGGAGATCATCGACAACACCTCGCCGAACATACGACCATAAAAGCAATGCGCGGCCGACCCTTTTCCGCGGCGTATCCGCGCCCGTTTCCGTGGGATATATCGGGTGCAGACACAAAAAGAGCGCTTAGGCGCTCTTTTTACTATATAATATACTTCGTAAGAATTTTGAAAGGAAGCGTCATATCCTGCTTCAAAAGGGTAGTTAATGTGTGAAGAAGGCGAAAGGAGGTACGTCGCCCCATGGAGGACCAACAGATCATACGCCTGTTTTTTGAGCGCTCGGAGCAGGCGATCACCGAGCTGTCACGGAAGTACGGCGCGCTGTGCTTCCAAATCGCCGACAACATTCTGGATGACCCGCAGGATGCGGAGGAATGCGTCAACGACGCCTGGCTCGGCGCGTGGAACAGCATTCCCCCGCAGCGCCCCGATCCGCTGAGAGCCTACGTCTGCCGCATTGTCCGCAACCTTTCTTTGAAAAAGCTGCGGGCAAATTCCGCGCTGAAGCGGAGCAGCCGGTTTGAGGTCTCGCTATCCGAACTGGAGGACTGTATTTCCGCCCATTCCCTCGATGAGCAGCTTGCCGCAGGCGAGCTGTCCGCGCAGATCAATGCGTTTCTCGCTGCCCTGCGCCGGGATGACCGGGTCATGTTCGTCAGGCGGTACTGGTTCGCGCAGCCGTTGTCCGAGATTGCGGATGCCTTCGGTACCACTGAAAACAACGTATCTGTCCGGCTGGGCAGAATTCGCAGGAAATTACATACGTACCTGGAATGTAAGGAGGTAACTCTATGATGGAGCACAACACCGAAAAGCTGCTCTCCGCCATCGGAGACTTGGATGCGGCGTATCTGGAGGAGGCCCTTGATTTTGATGCCGCGAACGCGGGCCGGAAACGGGCAGCCCGCTTCCCTAAATTATCCGCCGCGTGCGTGGCGGTGCTGGTCATACTGGGCGTATCCGTGACCGCCTTTGCCGTCAGCAGACTGCCGCTGTCATGGCGCGACATCTTTTCTCCTGAACAGACCGTCATCGGCGACGGGGACGAGACGCCGGTGGTCTCCCAACAGCAACCCACGGCAGCTGCGGAGGAGCTGCACATCCGTGTGGAAAAGGTGATCTCTGACGAGCGAACCCTGTATCTTCTCTATTCTGTGAAGGCCAACGAGGGTGCAGTGTTGGGGCAGAGCGGCCAATTCGCCGACTTTGAGCTGTACTTTCCCGGCAAGATGATGTCCGGTGCGTATGTGTCGTCCTTCCTCCCGCGGAAGGAGGGCGTACCGGAGAACGAGCTGGAGGGCGTCGTATACGCCAACTGGCAGCCGGGCGGCAGTGCCAACGGTCTGGTGATGACCTTCGCTAACTGGCAGGAGAAACGGTGGTTCGACGACGAGACGATCGACTTCGACGTGGCGAAAATGGTAGAAAATGCCGGAGAGAACGCCAGGCTGCCCCAGTGCCAGCAGCGATTCCGCAACGGAACGGTGCGGTATTACTGGCAGCCGGGGGACGCGGACGTGCAGCTGCCCTGCGGCGCGTCCATCTGCAACGCCGGATGGGAGGACGGCACTCTCCATCTGGTGATGAAAGAACCGCTGGGCTCGGATGAATGGTCCGCGTCCTGGGAGAAGAACTGGTATTTCCTGGACACGCGGACGGACACGGTCATCTACCCGGAGTCCCACTGTCATTTCGGACAGCCCGACGAGTTTGACCCGGATGCCACGGATGCCGACTGGCGGTACTTTTGGCGGGATGTGGCCGTTGACAAGGAAGCGCTCCCCTATTTGGAACTGCACTGGGGCGGAAAGGAGATCACCACCACTGTGCTGCCGGGGCACTGGAAGGTCACGCTGGACGAAACACCCGTCACTGTGCAGAGCGAGGTGCTGGCGGAGAGCGTTTCCCTCTCCTATGGCGGGGAGGTGCTCACGGCGGAGAAAATCGAATGCTCCAAGCTGTCCATGGCGGTGTACTTCGCCGATTATGTGGACTCCACCACCGGCATTCTCAGCGCGTTCAAAGCGTTTGACGAGGACGGCAAGTCTATCCCCTGCGATTGGAGCTTTATCGCAGATCAAACCGACGATAGCTGCATGATCTGGACGCGGTTCGATGAGCCCATTGAGCCGGAGCGCATCTGCAAGCTGACGTTCAACGGAGAGACTGTGTTTGCGCGATGACGGTTCCGCGCAGTCCGCTTCGGAAACGGCAGAACAAAAGAGGGGTGGTCACACCCCTCTTTTGTTGTCTATTATTGTTCCGAAACCACGCGGAAGTCACTGCCCCACCGGCGGAACGCCGAATTCTCCCGCGCCGGCTTGCAAGGCGCCGCCCGGTTTGCTATAATGGTGCCATCATGGATCGGCGAGGAGGGACAGGCTGTGGGCGACGGCTATTTTCTGCTGACAAATCTGCTTTCTGAGGACGAGAAACGGGTGATCACCAGCATCACGGCACATATCGAGCGCGGCGAGAAGCGCGTGGGTATCCAGCAGATCGCCAACGAGAACTTTCTCTCCACCACCACCATCGTCAAGATGTGCAAGCGGCTGGGCTTTGACGGATACAGCGAGCTGTACTACTACCTCAGCCGCCAGTTCAACTCCCACGGCCAGGACCGCAGCGCAGAGAATATCAAGAGCCTGATCGACAATTATTCCGACGAGCTGCTGGACCGGTTCTGCGGTCTGCTGGACCAGTCGCGCCGGGCCAAGCTGTTCACCACCGGCGAGGGCTTTTCCAACATTGTGGGCGCCTATATCGCCCAACGGCTGTCCATCTGCGGCTTTATGGTGTTCAACAACGTCCATTTCTATGACTATATGCTGTTCCGCGACGCGCACCACCTGTCCGACGCGGCGGAGGCCCCGCCGGTGATGTTCGCCGTCAGCCAGAGCGGCGAGACGGAGCCGGTGCTGAACGACGTGCGTCACGCCCGGCAGAACGGCCACAAGATCGTTACGTTCACCAAGCGGAGCGACTCTACCCTGGCGCAGATGTCGGACATCGTGTTTGTGGTGGACGGCTCGCGGCAGACGCTGGCCGGCAGCCTGCCCAACAGCTTTTTCGGCCATGTGATACTGGCGTTCGAGGAGCTGGTGGCGTTCTACTTCGGGCGGGAGAGGGACGCCTGAGATATTACTTTTTTTACCAAATCGGAAAATTTTTCTCTATAAAGGTGTGCTATACTGTGAGACGGTATGGTGCGCCTTTTGCTGTGCCATGCCGCTGTACACGTCCCGGAGAACTACTCCGGGCAAGGGAACAACACTTTATGGAGGAAAAAAGAATGAAAAAGTTTTTTGCTCTGCTGCTGGCGCTGGTCATGGCGCTCGGCCTGCTGGCCGGCTGCGGTGACAAGACCGATGGCGACAATACCGGCGACACCGACGGCGCGAAGAAGATCGAGACCCTGAAGGTCGCGTTCGTGCCCTCCCGCGAGCCGGAGGAGATCATTACCGTTACCGAGCCCCTGAAGCAGATGCTGAAGGACGAGCTGGCCAAGCAGGGCTATGAGGTGGGCGACGTGGAGATCACTGTCGGCACCACCTATGAGGCCGTGGGCGAGGGCCTTGAGGCCGGCACCATCGACGTGGGTCTGATCCCCGGCGGCACCTATGTGCTGTATGACGACGGCGCCGAGGTCATTCTGACCGCTACCCGCGACGGCTTGAGCAAGGACTCCGACAACGCCAAGGACTGGAATGACGGCCAGCCCACCGAGGCTTCCGACAAGCAGGCCGTTTCCTACCGCGCCCTGTTCATCGCCGGCCCCTCTGACAAGGGCCAGGAGCTGGTGAAGAAGGTCAACGCCGGCGAAGAGCTGACCTGGGAGGACCTGGACAGCGCCAACTGGAGCGTCATGGGCACCTCTTCCCCCGCCGGCTACATCTATCCCGCCCTGTGGCTGCAGGATCACTACGGCAAGGGCATCTCTGACCTGAAGAGCGCCGTGCAGTCCGACTCCTACGCCAGCGCCTTTGCCCGTCTGGCCTCCGGCCAGGTGGACGTGCTGGTGACCTATGCCGACGCCCGCCGCGACTATGCCGAGCGCTGGAACACCGAGTTCAGCCGCGAGGGCTCCATCTGGGAGGAGACCGGCGTGATCGGCGTGACCGCCCCCATCTACAACGACACCATCTCCGTCAGCAAGAACTCCGAGATCATGGACGCTGACCTGATCGCCGCGCTGCAGCAGGCGTTCATCAACATCGGCAACACCGATGCCGGTAAGGAAAAGTCATCGCTATCTACAGCCACAACGGCTATCAGGTGGCACAGGCTTCCGATTACGACAACGAGCGCGCCGCGCAGAAGCTCATCCAGGAGCTGTCTGCCGCCAACTAAAGCACTTTCCCAAGCGCGGGGAGGACTGCACAGCCATGACCTTCCGCTGTGCAGCCCTCCCCGTGTGCTATTTCAGGAAAAGAGGAGACCATATGATCATTTTCGACCATGTATCCAAGGTGTATCCCAACGGCACGGTGGGTCTGGACGACGTGGACCTGACCATTCAGGACGGCGAGTTTGTGGCCATCATCGGCCGTTCCGGCGCGGGCAAATCCACGCTGCTGCGCTCTGTGAACCGGATGCACCAGATCACCTCCGGCACGCTGACGGTGAACGGAACCGATGTCAGCACCCTGTCGGGCAAGAGCCTGCGCCGGTTCCGCCGGGGCATCGGTATGGTGTTCCAGTCCTTCAATCTGGTGACCCGCACCACCGTCATCAAGAACGTGCTGTCCGCCTGCGTGCCGGATATGCCCTTCTGGCGGGTGCTGCTGGGCGCCTTCCGAAAGGCGGACAAGATCAAGGCGCTGGAATCGCTGGATAAGGTGGGTATTCTGGACAAGGCCTACATCCGCGCCGACCAGCTCTCCGGCGGTCAGCAGCAGCGGGTGGCGCTGGCCCGCACACTGACCCAGAACCCCCGGATCATTCTGGCGGACGAGCCGGTGGCTGCCCTTGACCCCGTTACCGCCAAGCAGGTGATGCAGGACTTCGTCCGCATCAATGAGGAGATGGGCATCTCCATCCTGCTGAACATCCACCATGTGGAGCTGGCGCTGGAGTACGCCGACCGCATTATCGGCATCCGCGCCGGCAAGATCGTCTATGACGGGCCCTCCGCCAATGTGGACCAGTCGGTGCTGGACGCCATCTACGGTGACGACAGCGAGACGGAGGCAGACGCATGAGCCTGTACGACCGTCTGTTCAAGCCCCGCCGCTATACGCTGCCCAACGGCGCGGTGGTGGAGGAAAAGCGCAGCCGCGCGCCGCTGGTCATTCTGATCGTGCTGGCGCTGGGCGCGCTGTCTGTGCACATCACCGGCTTCGATTTCGGGGTGTTGGTGAAGAAGGGCAGCAAGTTTTTCGATATCCTCGCGGCCATGTTCCCGCCCAACACGGGGTATCTGAGCAAGATCTGGCAGCCCCTGTGGGACACCATCAAGATGTCCTTCCTGGGTTCGTTCATCGGCGCGGTGCTGGCGATCCCCTTTGCCGTAGCCGCCGCCAGCAACATCGTCACCAACCGCGTGGTGGTGTTCATCGTCCGGCTGTTTCTCAGCCTTGTGCGGACGCTGCCCACGCTGGTGTGCGCCCTGATCGCCACCTACATCTTCGGCCTGGGCACCATGGCGGGCACCTGCGCCATCGCGGTGTTTACCTTCGCCTATGTGGGCAAGCAGCTCTTCGAGATCATCGAGACGGTGGATATGGGACCCTATGAGGCCATGGAGGCGCTGGGCGCCACCCGGCTGCAGGCCTTTACCACGGCGGTGTTTCCCCAGGTGCTGCCCACCTATTTGTCCGTATCCCTGTTCTGCCTGGAGGGCAACGTGCGCTACGCCTCCATCCTGGGCTACGTGGGCGCGGGCGGACTGGGCCTTATTATGAATGAAAAGATCGGCTGGCGTGAGTACGACAGCCTTGGCATGATCCTGATCGTTCTGTTTGTGGCCGTTATGGTCATCGAGGCGATCAGCCACGCCCTGCGTAAAAAACTGACGTAAGGAGGGCCGTATGGAACAGAGAATTCAAAAAGCCTGCGCCTCCGCGCCGAAAACGTGGCTGTGGCAGCTGCTGGCGGCCTTCATCGTGGCCTGCCTGCTGGCGTGGTCCGGCACGGCCGTACAGACCAGCAACCCCACCAGCAACGGGCTGGAGGTAGCCGGGAATATCATCTCCGGTATCTTCCATCCCTCCGCCAAGCTGCTGTTCACACTGGGCACCAACGGTGTGCCTTATCTGCTGCTGGAGACGTTCTGCATCGCCTTTCTGGGTACCATCGTGGGCGCGGTGATCTCGCTGCCCCTGTCGTTTATCTCCGCCAGCAATCTGGTCCCCAAGCCGCTGGCGCTGGTGGGACGCATTCTGATCGCCGCTATCCGCACCGTCCCCGCCTTTGTCTACGGCCTGATGTTCATCCGCGTCACCGGCCCCGGTCCCTTCGCGGGCCTGCTGACCATGTCCCTGTGCTCCATCGGCATGGTGTCCAAGATGTTTATCGAGAGCATCGAGGACCTGGACAAGCGCATCCTGGAGTCGTTGGACGCCGCGGGCTGCACCACGTTCCAGAAGATCCGCTACGGCATTCTGCCGCAGCTGACGGCGGACTTTACCTCCACCATCATCTACCGCTTCGACATGAACCTGCGCGACGCCACGGTGCTGGGCCTGGTGGGCGCGGGCGGTATCGGCGCGCCGCTGATCTTCGCCATGAGCGCCTATCGCTGGAACGAGGTGGGCGCGATCCTGCTGGGCCTGATCGTGCTGGTGCTGATCATCGAGTGGATATCCTCCCGGATCCGTATCAAGCTGGCACGGGGGTGAGCCGATGGACACAAAACGCTTTACCATCTACTTCACCTCTGACCTCCATGGTTATATCTATCCCACCGACTACCGCAGCCGGCAGGAGAGGAATATCGGTCTGTTCAAGTGTGCCAGCCAGTTTCATAAGGACGGGAACACGCTGGTCATCGACGGCGGCGATATCCTGCAGGGCTCGCCGCTGGGTGCCTACTGCCATGACACATTGGGCGACGCCAGCCGGTTCGCCGAGATAATGAACCGCTGCGGCTACGACTATGTGACCCTGGGCAACCACGACTTCAACTACGGCATGGACTATCTGGACAGCTATCTCAACGCTCTGCACGCCCGCTGCGTCTGCGAGAATGTCCGCTGGGACGGCGCCCGCGTGCGCTTCCCTGCCCGTATCCACACGCTGGAGAACGGCCTGCGGATCGGCATCGTGGGCATCGTCACCGACTACGTGAACATCTGGGAGAAGCCGGAGCACCTGTCCGGCATCACTATCAGCGACCCTATCCCCGCCGCGCGTGCGGCGCTGGAATCCCTGCGGGGCCGGGTGGATGTGACGCTGTGCATTTATCACGGCGGCTTCGAGAGAGATCTGGCCACCGGCCGCGTGCTGTCCACCACCCACGAGAACGTGGCCTACCGCCTGTGCCAGGAGCTGGACTTTGACCTTCTGCTGACAGGGCACCAGCACATGACCGTCCACGGGCAGACGCTGTGCGGTACTTTCGTGGTGCAGCCCACCGACCGGGGACAGGAATTCCTGCACATCGAGGCGGCCATATCCGAAACGGGCAAGCGCTTCACCAGTGAGACGATCCCCGCATCCGGTGCATGCCGCCGGGAGTGGCTGGACGAGTTCGCCGGCATGGAGCGCGGCGCCCAGGACTGGCTGGATCAGGTGGTGGGCCATCTGCCGCAGCCTCTGATGCCGGACACGCCGCTGCACATGGCGGCCGGAGGCAGCGGCCTCCCCGATCTGTTCAACGCGGTGCAGCTTTGGGCCAGCGGCGCGCAGCTGTCCGCCTCCAGCCTGGCCAACGACGCGGCGGGGCTCCCGCGGGTGGTGCGGCGGCGCGATCTGCTGATCGCCTACCCCTACACCAACACGCTGTCGGTGCTGGAGATCACCGGCGCCGTTCTGCGGCAGGCGATGGAGCGCAGCGCGGCGTACTTTACCCGGAACGACGACGGCACCCTGCGGGTGTCGGACTGCTTCCTGGAGCCGAAGGTGGAGCATTACAACTATGACTACTACATGGGCGTGTCCTACACCTACGATATCTCCCGCCCGGTGGGGCAGCGGGTCGCTGCCATGACCGTGCAGGGAAAGCCCGTGGCGGATACCGATGTGTTCACCATCTGCCTGAACAGCTACCGCGCCAGCGGCACCGGCGGGTATGACTGCTATGTGGGCTGCCCCGTGGTGCGGGAGATCGGCACGGAGATGTCCGATCTGATCCTGGACTACTTCAAGCAGTACGGCGACGCCATGCCGGAGCGCCGCGGCGATTTTCAGGTCCTTCCGCCTGTGCGGAGCGAGGGATAAGCGCCGCGCGTCCGGGCCAACCGCTGCCGTTTCACAACGCTTCCTGTGCGCCAAAAGCCCCGGGACCCTTGCGGTCCCGGGGCTTTTTTGGCGTGCGTCACTGACTCTAATTCAAAATTTGCAAAACAAAAAACCTCGAAACCCTTGTGGTTCCGAGGTTTTCATGGTGCGCGGTACAGGACTCGAACCTGTGACCCCATGCACGTCAAGCATGTGCTCTACCAGCTGAGCTAACCGCGCAGACAACGATAGTATATTACCCTATCAGCCCCGGTTTGTCAACACTTTTCTTGCCTTTCCCGCGGAAATTTGCTATACTTACGGGGAAAGACTGTGAAAAGGGGATGATCCCATGGAAAAGATCGCGCTGGTGACCGGCTCCTCCCGGGGCATCGGACGGGCGGTGGCCCGCCGCTTGGCCGCCGAGGGCTACGCCGTGTGCGTCAACTACCGGGAACGGCAGGACTGCGCCATGTCGCTGGTGGCGGAGATCAGCGCCGCCGGCGGCCGCGCCATGGCCGTGCAGGCGGACGTGGCGCACCGGGTACAGGTGAACGAGATGGTGCGGCGGGTGGAGGGCGAGCTCGGCCCCGTGTCGCTGCTGGTGAACAATGCGGGCGTGGCGGGACAGGCGCTGTTCCAGGACATCACCGATGCCCTGTGGCACCGGTATTTCGCCGTGAACGTGGACGGGGCGTTCCACACCATACAGGCGGTGCTGCCCCATATGCTCCACGAGCACGCCGGGTGCATCGTCAACGTGTCCTCCATCTGGGGCCTGCGGGGCGCCCGCTGCGGGG
>ERZ1034626.2801-NODE-2801-length-9903-cov-7.372360_pt1 | contig 9903 bp, 6 predicted proteins | sample MGYA00520652_ERZ1034626 | MGnify/ENA primary metagenome ERZ1034626 (study PRJEB33766, sample SAMN09781765) | gut metagenome | biome: gut microbiome | host: Homo sapiens | place: Madagascar | study: EMG produced TPA metagenomics assembly of the PRJNA485056 data set... | reverse complement strand
CTTTTATATAATGTTATTCATCTTATATATTATAGCCGATTATATCTACGAAATCCAAGGCTTCGCTTTTATGATGCCATGACGCCTATTTATCACCCTAAAAACGGCTGAAAGTCTTTATAAATGTTAAATTATAGTATATAAGTGTCAAAAGGACACTTTTGCAAGAAGAAAAGTATCGAAAGATTTTGTGGGTAAAATAATAAGTGGTAATTTTACACCCATAAAAGCAAAGTACATAAAAAATAACTAAAAACGAAAGTAAATATGAACCTATTCAAGCCAGCATTTATTGGTGTTGCTGCAGCAGCCCTTGCCATCACGGCATGCACATCGGGCAAACCGGTGGAAGAGACTGTTTCTGGACTCAACCCCGCACGTTTCGATTCGATTGTAAACAATAAGAAGACTGCACTCTTCACGCTGAAGAACAGCAACGGCATGGAAGTGTGCATCACCAATTTCGGCGGTCGCGTGGTTTCGCTTGTCGTGCCTGATGCCAACGGCAAACCCACCGACGTGGTGCTTGGCTATGACAATCTGAAGCAGTATACCGACTCTGTGAACAGCCCGAGCGACTTCGGTTCGTCTGTAGGACGTTACGCCAACCGCATCGGCGGCGGCAAGCTCACGGTTGCTGGCAAGACATACCAGCTGCCGCAGAACAACTTCGGACATTGTCTCCACGGCGGTCCTTCAGGTTGGATATATCAGGTTTACGATGCCAAGCAGCCTAACGACTCGACGCTCATCCTCACCATCGTATCTCCCGACGGCGACAACAACTTCCCCGGAACCGTTACGGCACATACCACGTATAAGGTGTTGAGCAACAATACGCTGGACATCACCTTCACAACTGACTATCGCAAGATGATCCGCTCAAGCTGGAACTTATGGGATATCGTCGGCACATTGCTCGTAGTTGGTCTGTGCAGCGCATTCTACTGGTATTTCTGGTAATAACACCCATACCCCAACACCCCATCAATAACAAAAAAACGAACTAAAAGTAACCCTATCTAAAATAATATATTGATTATGGAAAATTTCTATAACGAACACGACAAGCTGTTTGTGGCAGTTGACTGTATAGTCTTTGGTTTCGACGAAGGCGAACTGCGAGTCCTGATGGGCAAGCGTAAGATGAATCCTGGTCGTGGCGAATGGTCGCTGTACGGTGGTTTCGTCGGCGAGAATGAAAGTGTGGACGATGCCGCAAAGCGCGTGCTCTACGGATTGACCGGACTGAAAGACCTATATATGAAGCAGGTAGGGGCATTTGGCGATGTAGGCCGCGACCCAGGCAACAGGGTGGTGTCCATAGCCTATTACTCGATGATAAATGTGGCTGACTACGATCAGGCACAGCAGCAGGAGCACGATGTGGCATGGGTGAACATCGAGCAACTGCCCGAGATGTTCTCCGACCATCGCAAGATGGTGCTTAAGGCGCGTCGCATGATGCAGGAGAAGATTTCGCACGAGCCGATAGGTTTCAATCTTCTGCCCGAACTATTCACCCTCTCGCAACTCCAGAAGGTCTACGAGGCCGTGAACGGTGAGGAAGTGGACAAGCGTAACTTCCGCAAGCGCATCAAGGAGATGGACTTCATTGAGAAGACCGACCACATCGACAAACTCACATCCAAACGCGGTGCTTATCTGTATCGCTTCAACGAAAAGACTTACAAGGAAGAGCCTAACTTTAAACTGTAAAAGGAATCAAATCATTACATAGAGAAATGAAAGATTTAAGCGCACTCAAAGAAAAAGTGTTTAAAGCCAATCTTGACTTGGTGAAGCACAACCTCGTGATATTCACATGGGGTAACGTGTTAGGCATCAACCGTGATGAAGGCTGCCAACAACGACGAGAAGTGCGTCGGTATCATCACATGGATGCACACCTTCTCACCTGCCAAGATGTGGATTAAGGGTCTGCAGGCTCTCAAGAAGCCGCTCCTCCACTTCCATACACAGTATAATGCAGAACTCCCTTGGGAGACAATAGATATGGACTTCATGAACCTCAACCAGTCGGCTCACGGCGACATCGAGTTCGGACACATCTGCACACGTATGCGTGTTCCGAGAAAGGTGGTTGTTGGCTACTGGAAGAGCGAGGCTGCTCAGAAGCAGATTGCCACATGGGCACGTGTAGCTGCCGGTGTAGCTGATGCTCACAATGTACGCTGCCTCATGTTCAGTATGAACATGAACAACGTAGCCGTTACTGACGGCGACCGCGTGGAGTTCGAGCAGCGCATGGGTTACCATGTTGACTACTATCCAGTTTCTTCACTCATGGACTACTTCAAGAAGGTGACAGACGCAGAGGCTGACGCTCTCGTTGAGGAATACAAGAAGGAATACACCATCAAGATTGACGAGTCTGGTGAGGAAGTATATTGGGAGAAGGTGAAGAACTCAGCAAAGGCTGAGATTGCTCTCCGTCGCGTACTGAAGGACGAGAACGCCCTTGCATTCACCACCAACTTCGACGACCTCGGCGATGCTGATGTAAACGATCCTAACTTCTGCGGCTTCGACCAGATTCCAGGTCTCGCTTCACAGCGCCTCATGGCAGAGGGCTATGGCTTCGGTGCAGAGGGCGACTGGAAGACAGCTTGCCTCTATCGCACACTCTGGGTAATGAATCAGGGCTTGGAGAAGGGCTGCTCATTCCTCGAGGACTACACTCTCAACTTCGCTGAGGACCGCACATCAAGCCTCCAGAGCCACATGCTCGAGGTTTGCCCGCTGATTGCTACAGACAAGCCAAAGCTTGAGGTTCACTTCCTCGGCATCGGCATCCGCAAGTCGCAGACCGCTCGTCTCGTATTCACATCAAAGACAGGCAAGGGCGTTAAGGCCACAGTAGTTGACCTCGGCAACCGTTTCCGTCTTATCGCAAGCGAGGTGGAGTGCATCGAGCCGAAGGCAATGCCTAAGCTCCCCGTTGCTTCAGCTCTCTGGGTTCCGCAGCCTTCATTCGAAGTTGGCGCAGGCGCATGGATTCTCGCCGGCGGTACACACCACAGCGCATTCTCTTACGACATCACAGCTGAGTACTGGGAGGACTTCTGCGAAATCCTCGGCATCGAGTTTGTTAACATCGACAAGAACACCACCATCAGCAGCTTCAAGCAGCAGCTCCGCAATAACGAGATTTACTACATGCTGGGCAAGGCTCTGAGATAATACACAGATAAAGAAATGACAGATCCAAAACATACAATAAAGTCCGGTCGTGCCGTTCTTGGCATCGAGTTTGGCTCCACACGCATCAAGGCTGTGCTTATTGACGAGCATAACGCTCCGATAGCACAGGGTGCGCACGAGTGGGAAAACCGCTACGAGGGCAAGATATGGACTTACAGCATCGACGACATCTGGAACGGACTGCAGGACTGCTACGCTGACCTTCGCAAGAACGTCAAGGAGCAGTACGATGAAGAGATAACCGAACTTGCAGGCATCGGCATCAGCGCCATGATGCACGGCTACATGGCTTTCGGCAAAGACGAGAAGATTCTGGTGCCGTTCCGTACATGGCGTAACACCAATACGGGCAAGGCAGCAGCCGAGCTTTCGAAGCTCTTCAACTTTAACATTCCTCTCCGCTGGAGCATTTCTCACGTGTATGAAGCCATTATCGACGGCGAGTCACACGTGAAGGACATCAATTTCCTCACCACTCTCGCAGGATATGTCCACTGGAAGCTTACCGGCAAGCGCGTGCTCGGCATCGGCGACGCTTCAGGCATGCTCCCCATCGACTCCACAACGAACGACTATGACGCCACAATGGTGGAGAAGTTTGACAACCTCATCGCATCAAAGGACCTCGGATGGAAGATTCTGGACATCCTTCCCAAGGTGCTCCTTGCTGGTGAGAACGCAGGCAACCTGACCGAGGAGGGCGCAAAACTCCTCGACCCGTCTGGCAATCTGCAGGCTGGCGCTCCGCTCTGTCCGCCGGAAGGCGACGCAGGAACCGGCATGGTGGCCACCAACGCTGTCCGCAAGCGCACCGGTAACGTATCGGCTGGCACTTCATCGTTCTCGATGATTGTGCTCGAGAAGGCTCTGAGCCGTCCTTATGAAGCCATCGACATGGTTACCACTCCTTGCGGAAGCCCCGTGGCTATGGTACATTGCAACAACTGTACGTCAGACCTCAACGCATGGGTATCGCTGTTCAAGGAATATGCCAACCTGCTCGGCGTGGACGTAAATATGGGCGACGTCTTCTCTAAGCTCTACAATCACGCTCTCGAAGGCGACACCGACTGCGGCGGACTCATCGCATACAACTATTTCTCTGGCGAGCCTATCACAGGACTGCAGGAAGGTCGTCCGATTTTCGTACGCACAGCAAGCGACAAGTTTAACCTCGCCAACTTCATCCGCACCAACCTCTATGCAGCCGTTGCTGTGCTGAAGATAGGCAACGACGTGCTCTTCAAGGACGAGCATGTGGAGGTGGACCGCATAACCGGTCACGGTGGTCTGTTCAAGACTCCGGGCGTCGGTCAGCGCATACTCGCTGCCGCCATCAACTCGCCCATCTCTGTAATGGAGACAGCAGGAGAAGGTGGAGCATGGGGTATAGCCCTTCTCGCTGGATATATGGTTAACAATAAGGACAACGAATCGCTCGCCGACTATCTGGACAAGCACGTATTCGCAGGCAACAAGGGTGTTGAGATTGCACCAACTGCTGAGGAAGTAGCTGGATTCGACACATATATAGAAAGCTATAAGGCGGGTCTTGCCATCGAGCAGGCGGCTGTAGCTAACAAAAAATAATAACAACAAGATGAACTCAAAACAACTTATGTATAGAGCAGCCGACAACATCCGCATACTGGCTGCATCAATGGTGGAGAAAGCCAACTCAGGTCACCCGGGTGGCGCAATGGGCGGTGCCGACTTCATCAACGTGCTCTTCTCAGAATTCATGGTTTACGACCCTGAGGATCCTGAATGGACCGGTCGCGACCGCTTCTATCTTGATCCGGGTCACATGTCAGCCATGCTCTATTCGGCTCTTGCCATGCAGGGCAAGTTCACTCTCGACGAGCTGAAGGAGTTCCGTCAGTGGGGTTCGCCCACACCGGGCCATCCCGAACGCGACATCGTTCGTGGCATCGAGAACTCGTCAGGTCCGCTCGGTCAGGGTCATGCCTTCGCAGCAGGTGCTGCCGTTGCAGAGAAGTTCCTTGAGGCTCGCCTCGGCAAGACTCCGATGCAGCACAAGATTTACGCTTACATCTCTGACGGTGGCGTAGAGGAGGAAATCTCTCAGGGCGTCGGTCGTCTGGCTGGCGTACTCGGCCTTAACAACCTCATCATGTTCTACGACTCTAACGAAATACAGCTTTCTACAGAGTGTAACGTCGTGATGAAGGAAGACACAGCCGCCAAGTATGAGGCTTGGGGCTGGAAGGTAACAACCATCAACGGCAACGATCCCGACGAAATACGCAAGGCTCTCGTAGAGGCTCAGACTGAGGAGAAGCGTCCTACGCTCATCATCGGTCGCACCATCATGGGTAAGGGCGCATTGAAGGAGGACGGTTCAAGCTACGAGCACAGCATCAAGACTCACGGTGCTCCTCTCGGTGGCAAGTCGTATGAGAACACCATCAAGCATCTTGGTGGCGACCCTGAGAATCCTTTCGTTATCTTCCCGGAGGTTCAGCAGCTCTATGCCAACCGCCGCGAAGAACTGAAGACCATCGTGGCTGCACGTCGCAAGCACGAGGCAGAATGGGCTGCTGCCAATCCAGAGAAGGCTGCACAGCTGAAGGAATGGTTCAGCGGCAACGCTCCCAAGGTGGACTGGACAGCTGTTCAGCAGAAGCCAGGCTCAGCCACACGTGCCGCTTCAGCAGCTTGCCTCGGCGTACTGGCAGAGCAGGTGCCCAATATGGTTTGCTCTTCAGCCGACCTCTCTAACTCAGACAAGACAGACGGCTTCCTCAAGAAGACACACGACCTTACAAAGGACGACTTCAGCGGAGCCTTCTTCCAGGCTGGCGTTTCGGAGCTGACAATGGCTTGCATGTGCATCGGTATGTATCTGCACGGAGGTGTAGTGCCCGCATGTGGCACCTTCTTCGTATTCTCTGACTATATGAAGCCGGCTGTCCGCATGGCTGCCCTTATGGGTGTTCCCGTGAAGTTTATTTGGACTCATGACGCATTCCGCGTAGGTGAGGACGGACCTACACACGAGCCTGTGGAGCAGGAAGCTCAGATCCGCCTCATGGAGAAGCTCAAGAACCACAAGGGTGAGGATTCTGTCCGCGTCTTCCGTCCGGCTGATGCCGAGGAGACAACCGTCTGCTGGGCTATGGCAATGGAGAACATGTCTACACCTACTGCTATGGTTCTCTCTCGTCAGAACATCGAGAGCCTTCCCGAGGGCAACGACTACGAGCAGGCTCGCAAGGGTGCTTACGTAGTGGCTGGTTCGGATGCAGACTACGACGTCATTCTGCTTGCTTCCGGTTCGGAGGTATCCACTCTCGTCGGTGGTGCTGCCCTTCTTCGCAAGGACGGCGTAAAGGTTCGCATCGTGAGCGTTCCGTCTGAGGGCCTCTTCCGTCGTCAGAGCAAGGAATATCAGGAGAGCGTGCTGCCGAAGGACGCCAAGAAGTTCGGTCTCACAGCTGGTCTGCCTGTCAACCTTGAGGGTCTCGTAGGCGACAACGGCAAGATCTGGGGTATGGAGAGCTTCGGCTTCTCTGCTCCCTACAAGGTTCTGGACGAGAAATTCGGCTTCACCGCAGAGAATGTATACAAGCAGGTGAAGGAAATGCTTTAAACTTACTGAACTATAGATAGTTCGATAACCTTACATTAATATATGAACAAGAAACGACTCCTGTCGTGCATCATAGCTGCCTCGTCGCTGCTTGGAGCATACGCTCAGCCCCACACTTTCGACGTGAACACCAAGAAGGTGGGGGCGGCGGTGCAGCCTACCATGTACGGCATCTTCTTCGAAGACATCAATTATGCTGCCGACGGCGGACTGTACGGCGAGCTGGTGAAGAACCGCTCGTTCGAATTTCCTGATGCTCTTATGGGCTGGAAGGCTTTCGGCAAGTTTGAAGTGAAGAACGACGGACCCTTCGAGCGTTGTCCTCATTACGTGGTGCTCAACTATTCCGGCCATAACGATGCGGCTACCGGTCTGCAGAACGAAGGCTACTTCGGCATCGGCATCGATAAGGACGAGGAATATCGCTTCACAGTTTGGGCTAAGACTGTGAGCGGCGACGCCAACGTGGAGGTGTCGCTCGTGGACGAGAGCACTATGGAGGAGCACCAGGAATTTGCCACTGCCGAACTGAAGGTCAGCGGCAACGAATGGAAGAAGTATGAACTCATACTTAAGTCGCCCAAGACCGTGCAGAAAGCCAATCTCCGACTCTTGCTGAAGGGCAAGAACGGCGTGGCTCTGGAGCACGTGAGCCTCTTCCCGAAGCACACGTTCAAAGACCGCGAGAACGGTATGCGCCGCGACCTTGCTCAGGCTCTCTACGACCTTCATCCCGGCGTATTCCGCTTCCCGGGCGGTTGCATCGTCGAGGGTTCGTCGCTGGACCAGCGCTATCAATGGAAGAACTCCATCGGACCGGTGGAGAACCGTCCGCTGAACGGCAACCGTTGGCTCTCAACGTTCAACTATCGCCTCTTCCCTGACTATTATCAGAGTTACGGACTGGGATTCTATGAGTATTTCCTTCTTTCTGAGGACATCGGTGCTGAGCCTCTTCCCGTGCTCAACGTGGGTATGGCTTGCCAGTTCCAGAACCATAACGACCCGTCAGCTCACGTGGCTGTGGAGGATCTTCAGCCCTACATTCAGGACTGTCTGGACCTCATCGAGTTTGCCAACGGCGACGTCAACACCACATGGGGCAAGAAGCGTGCAGAGATGGGACATCCCGCACCGTTCAACCTCAAGTTCCTCGCTGTCGGCAACGAGCAGTGGGACGACTTCTACTATGAGCGTCTGCGCCCCTTCGTTAAAGCCATCAAGGCGAAGTATCCCAACATCAAGCTTATCGGTACATCGGGTCCTGACTCTGAGGGCGAGATGTTTGAGAAGGGATGGAAGGCAATGAAGGAGCTGAAGGCGGACCTCGTGGACGAGCATTTCTATCGCGACGAGCATTGGTTCCTCTCTCACGGTCTGCGCTATGAGGGCTATGACCGCAAGGGTCCGAAGGTGTTCGCCGGCGAATATGCCTGCCACGGAAAGGGAAAGAAATGGAATCACTTCGAGACTTCGCTCTACGAGGCTGCTTTCATGACCAACCTTGAGCGCAACGCTGACGTTGTGGACATGGCTACATACGCTCCGCTGTTCGCCCACGTTGACGGATGGCAGTGGCGTCCGGACATGATCTGGTATGACAATACCCGCATGTTCAAGAGCGTCAGCTACTACGTTCAGCAGATGTATGCCTGCAACAAGGGCACCAACGTACTGCCTCTCACCATGAATGGCAAGTCGGTGGCTGGTCAGGAAGGTCAGGACGGACTCTTTGCCAGCGCAGTGGTGGACAAGAAGAAGGGCGAGATAATCGTGAAGGTGGCTAACACTTCTGACAAGGCTCAGGACGTTACGCTCAATCTTAACGGTCTGAAGGGCTCGCGTTCGGCTACTGCCACAACGCTTCAGAGTGACAATATGGACGCCGAGAACACTCTCGACAACCCCAATCTGATTCGTCCCGTGGAGACAACTGCCACTTGCGTAAGCAAGAAAAACATGACAGTTCTCAACGACAAGCTCCCTGCAAAGTCGTTCAGAATGTATAAGATTAAATAGGATTTAGGAAATTACGAGTTAGGAATTACGAATTATTCTTAGTTTAGTAATTTAAGAAAAAGGAGTTTTGAATTCTTTAATACAAGGGATTCAAAACTCCTTTTTTATTATATATGCAGGACCTTAGCGTGAGGTTGTGCATTCTATTCAAAAATTCTAATTCGGATGGCGTATGCCGTCCGTTACACTCCGGCTTTGTCCAAAGCCTGACGGATGTCGTCGAGGATGTCCTCAACGTCCTCAATGCCTACAGAGAGACGGATAAGATCGGGAGCAACGCCTGCCTCACGCAACTGCTCTTCGGAGAGCTGGCGGTGAGTGTGGCTTGCGGGATGGAGCACGCAGGTGCGGGCGTCAGCCACATGTGTGACGATGTTAATCATGTCGAGCGAGTCCATGAAGCGGATGGCAGCGTCACGGTCGCCCTTCAGTCCGAAGGCAATCACGCCGCAAGATCCGTTAGGCAGGTATTTCTTGGCAAGCTCATAATATTGGTCGCCCTCCAGTCCGCTGTAGTGAACCCATGCCACACGCGAATCAGCCTGCAGGAATTCTGCCACACGCTGAGCATTGGCGCAATGCTGCTTCATACGGAGGTGGAGCGACTGCAGACCAAGATTGAGGATGAACGAGTTCATCGGGGCGGGGATGGAGCCGAGGTCGCGCATCAGCTGAGCCACCAGCTTGGTGATGTAGCCCATCTTGCCGAACTTCTTGGCGTAAGTAAGTCCGTGATAGCTGTCGTCGGGAGTGCACAGACCGGGGAACTTTTCGGCATGTGCGAGCCAGTCGAAGTTGCCGCTGTCCACCACGCAGCCGCCCACTTGGCTTGCTGTACCGTCCATATATTTAGTGGTGCTGTGCGTTACGATGTCAGCTCCCCACTCGAACGGGCGGCAGTTCACCGGTGTGGCGAAGGTATTATCCACGATAAGAGGCACACCGTTCTTATGAGCGATGCGTGCAAACTTCTCGATGTCGAGTACGGCACAGCCGGGATTGCTGATTGTCTCGCCGAAAACAACCTTCGTATTAGGACGGAAAGC
>ERZ1034626.2790-NODE-2790-length-9930-cov-32.322228_pt1 | contig 9930 bp, 6 predicted proteins | sample MGYA00520652_ERZ1034626 | MGnify/ENA primary metagenome ERZ1034626 (study PRJEB33766, sample SAMN09781765) | gut metagenome | biome: gut microbiome | host: Homo sapiens | place: Madagascar | study: EMG produced TPA metagenomics assembly of the PRJNA485056 data set... | reverse complement strand
TCTGGCCGGCTTCCAGCATCTCGGTGCCGTTCTTGAAGTCCTTCAGGCGGATCTCAGGGCCTTTGGTGTCCAGCAGAGCAGCCACGGGCTTGCCCAGCTCCTCGCGCAGGGACTTGAGCAGGTCCAGACGGCCCTTGTGCTCCTCGTGGGAGCCATGGGAGAAGTTGAAGCGGGCAACATTCATGCCGTTGGCGATCAGTTCACGCAGGACGCCGTCCTTGTCGGTGGAAGGGCCCAGGGTGCAGATAATTTTCGTTTTTCTCATTCAAAATACCTCCGTCTACGTTCTCACTCTCTCATTTATTTTGCAGCAGGCTGTCTGCTGTCATGCAGAACGGCCCGCGCACACGACCAACAGGGAAAACTCCCCGTGCTGTGGGTTGGAATGTACGGTAAAGTGAAAATCCAAAACTTTACCAACTACTATTATAATCGCTTTCTGACAAGAGAGCAAGTGAAATTTCAGGATGAATACAACTTTTTTGCATACCGGGAGGTTTGAACAGATGTTTGACGCAGGGACGCGGTAATTTTGCGGATTTTGCACAGAGAAATCGTTAAAGAAATGGCTAAGATCCTGCCCGTCAGGACAGCTGTGCAGCATGGAAAGACAGCCCTTGCAAACGGGCCTGTTTTTGCTTATAATGGTGGCAGGTAAAAGTGTCACTTATCCGGGCTGACCCGGAAGAAATGGAGAAAACCAAGATGGAAAAACGTGTTTTTCTGATCGTGCTCGACAGCTTTGGCATCGGCGCCGAGCCGGATGCCGCCGCTTTTGGCGATGAGGGCACCAACACGCTGGGAGCCATTGCAAAGCATCCCAACTTCAACTGCCCCAACCTGCAAAAGCTGGGCCTGTTCAACATCGACGGCGTGACCGCCGGGGAAAAGACCGCCGCTCCCACCGGTTCCTTTGCCCGCCTGCAGGAGCAGAGCATGGGCAAGGACACCACCATCGGCCACTGGGAGATCGCCGGTGTGGTGAGCCCGAAGCCGCTGCCCACCTTCCCGGAGGGCTTCCCCGCAGAGCTCATCCACGAGTTTGAGGAAAAGACCGGCCACAAGGTGCTCTGCAATAAGCCCTATTCCGGCACCCAGGTGCTGAAGGACTACGGCGAGCAGGCCATGAAGGAAAACGCCCTCATCGTCTACACCAGTGCCGACAGCGTGTTCCAGGTGGCCGCCAACGAAGAGCTGGTGCCGGTGCACGAGCTGTACCGTTACTGCGAGATCGCCCGCGAGATGCTCAAGGGCGAGTATGGCGTGGGCCGCGTCATTGCCCGCCCCTTCCTGGGCCGCACCGCCGATACCTTCTACCGCACCACCAACCGCCACGACCTGAGCCTGAAGCCGCCCCGCGCCACCATGCTGGACCTGCTGAAGAACGCCGGCAAGGACGTCATCGCCGTGGGCAAGATCTTCGATATCTTTGATGGCGAGGGCGTGACCGAGAAGATCAAGACTACCGGCAACACCAACGGCATTGCCTTCACCAAGGCCCTGCAGACCCGCGACTTTGAGGGCCTGGCCTTTGTGAACCTGGTGGACTTTGACATGCTGTACGGCCACCGCCGCGATGTGGCGGGCTACGCGGCTGCCGCCACCGAGTTCGACCGCTTCCTGGCCGACTTCATCCCCGGCATGCGGGAGGGCGACCTGCTGATGATCACCGCCGACCACGGCTGCGACCCCTCCTACACCAAGACCACCGACCATACCCGCGAGTATGTGCCGTACCTGGTCTGCGGCAAGGGCGTGAAGCCCGGTGTGGACCTGGGCACGAAGCTCTGCTTCGGCACCATTGCCCAGACCATCTGCGAGTATCTGGGCGTGGATGCCTCCAGCCTGGACGGCCACAGCGTGTGGAACGAGATCAAGGCATAAGATCCTGACAACGAAAAAACGAGGCCCCGGAGGTTTTGCCCTCCGGGGCCTCGTTGCAGTTATACAGTTGTGGGAACTCAGGCGGCGTCGTTCTGGGACGCTGCATTGTAGATGGCATCCAGAATGGTGGACGCTGCGTTGTACAGCGAGGATGCAGCCTGTTCCACCTCTTCCTGCGTGGGCAGGGAGATGGACGGAGCTTCGGTGCTGCCGTCACTGGTGCCGCTGTCGGCCGGAGTCTCCGGCTCCTGGGGCTGGGTGTCGGCAGGCTGTTCTGCAGGCTGCTCAACAGGCGTTTCGGCCGGGGTCTCTTCCGGCACGCTCTCGGCGGGCTCCTCCACGATGACGCTTTCCGCCGGTTCTTCCGGAATGGAAGCAGCAGCGTTCGGGTCGGTGGTGGGGGTAAAGATGTCGGTCTTTTCCGGGGTCTGGGTGGTGTCGCTCACAGTGCCCTCACCGCCCAGCACGACCGCGATCATCTCTTTGGCCTTGCTGACGGAGGCTTCATCCGGCTTCATGACGTAGAGCTTCTGGCCCTTGGCGGAATAGCACTGGGTGCTGGTGCCGGACGAGCCGGTAACGGTGTAGCTCTGGATGTCCCAGTTGGCAAAATCGCTCAGCTGCATGCGCACCAGCGCACTGATCTGATCCTGCGAAAAATCGGTGACAAAGCAGTCCGAAGCGGCGTCCATGATCTTGGAAAAGCCCATGAGCAGGGCAGGGGACTTGATCTTGTTCAGCATGGCGTCGATGACCTTCATCTGGTTGATGCCGCGCTGGATATCGCCGGAGGCAAAGGCGTGGCGCTCCCGGGCAAAGGCCAGGGCGGACTTACCGTCCAGATGGTTCCAGCCTTCGGCAAAGGTGGTGGGGTCGTAGTAGCCGGGGCTGCCCACTGAGGTGAAGGCCTGGTCGGAATACACGTCCACGCCGCCCAGGGCGTCCACGATATTGATGAAGCCCGCAAAGTTGATGCGGATGTAGTGGTCCACGTTGATGCCATAGAGGTTGCCCAATGTAGCCATGCTGGTCTCCACGCCGTACAGACCGGCGTGGGTCAGCTTGTCCTTGCTGTTGGTGCCGGCCAGATCCACATAGTAGTCGCGGGGCGTGTTGATCAGCGCCACCTGCTTGGTCTGGGGGTTCACCACAGCCAGGATGTTCACGTCGCTGCGGGCTTTTTCGGTCAGTTCACCACGGGTGTCCACGCCGCTGAGGTAGATGACGAAAGGCTCCTTGGTGATCTTGTTGGCCTCGGCACCGGTGAGCAGACCGTTGGTCATGTTGTCCAGTGCGGTCAGACCCTGCTGGGCCCAGACACAGCCCAGCGCCATGCAGGCGCACAGGAACACCGAGAACACACGGGACACCTTGCCGGGCACATTGTACTCCTGACAGCGCTTGACCAGCAGCCAGAGCAGGAACAGCAGGGCGGCCAGAATGACCAGATACAGCACGGGCAGCATCTGGGTGCGCCACAGCTGCACCAGCGAAGCCACGCTGAGGATGCCCTGCACCGGCAGCAGGATCCTGCCGAAAGCGGAGGGCCGGGCGGCGGCAGCCTGTGCCGGGGCACCGCTGCGGCGCGGGGCAGAGGAATTGGGCTTTTTCCGGGGCGGCGGCGTGGGGGACGGGTCCTCCGCAAAAAAAGCGGAGCTGTCCACTTCCACAGTGCGGTCTGCCGCACCGCGGCCCTTGCGGTTCACACGCCGCAGGGAACGATTGGAATCATCCTTCATAGGAAATCTCCTTTTGAGCGTTCAGGCTCAGTCAGCCGGCACGATGGTCAGCACCGCGCGGGCGGGCAGGCAGGTGGCGGTCTGGTCTTCGTTGGACAGCCAGCCGAAGCCCTCACAGATGTGGTCCGGGCAGGGGGAGTCCACAAAGCGGGCAGCACCGTCCTTGATCTCGATGTGCACCGTGTAGTACCCGGTGTCTACGTCATAGGTATCATTCTTGTCCAGCGGAAGGTTCATGGTGGTGTTGTTGTCACCGTAGATTAGTTCGGCCCGCAGCTTGGAACCGCTGCTGTGTGCGTTGCGCACCAGCAGCAGAACGGCGGCAATGGCCAGAACGACGGCGGCAAACAGAAGATTGGTCAGCAGTTTTTTGTGTTTCATGTGTCAGTCCTTGATCGAAAGCTGTTCCAGTTCGGCGAGCCAGAGGGCGGCACAGGCATCGCTGGGCATGCGCCAGTCGCCGCGGGGCGAAAGGGTCACGCTGCCCACCTTGGGACCGTCCGGCAGGCAGCTGCGCTTGAACTGCTGGGCGAAGAACCGCCAGTAGAAGTTGCGCAGCCACTTGTACAGCACGTTGTCGGGGTATTCGGGGCGGCCTGCAAAGGCGGCCTTTGCCAGCCGGAAGATCTTGGCCGGGCCAAAGCCGAAGCGCAGCACCTGATACAGGTAAAAGTCGTGCAGCTCATAGGGGCCCACCAGATCCTCGGTCTTTTGCGCGATCTCGCCGTCCTTGGCGGGCAGCAGCTCCGGGGAGACCGGAGTGTCCAGAATGTCCAGCAGCACGGTGCGCAGGGCGTCGGTGGCGGCAATGTCGGCTTCGTAATGCACCAGATGGCGCACCAGCGTTTTGGGCACCCCGGCGTTCACACCGTACATGCTCATGTGGTCGCCGTTGTAGGTGGCCCAGCCCAGTGCCAGCTCCGACAGGTCGCCGGTGCCTACCACAAGGCCGCCGGTGCGGTTGGCGGTGTCCATCAGCTCCAGCGTGCGCACACGGGCCTGCCCATTTTCAAAGGTCACGTCCAGCACGCTTTCGTCCTGGCCGATGTCCCGGAAGTGGCTGTGGACCGTTTCGGCAATGTCGATCTCCTTGAAGGAGACCTGCAGCTCATCGCACAGGATCTCGGCATTGCTGCGGGTGCGGTGGGTGGTGCCGAAGCAGGGCATGGTCACGGCCAGCACATCGCTGGCGGGGCGGCCCAGCTGCTTCATGGCGCGCACCGCCACCAGCAGGGCCAGACAGCTGTCCAACCCGCCGGAAATGCCGATGACCGCCGTTTTGGCGTGGGCGTGCTCCAGCCGCTTGGCCAGACCGTCGGCCTGCATCTTCAGGATCAGTTCGCAGCGCTCGGCGCGGCGCTTGGGGTCGCCGGGCACGAAGGGTGCCGGGTCGATCCAGCGGGTGAGGGGGGTCTCGGTGAGTTCCAGATCAAACTCCACCGTGGTGTAACCATCGCGGCTCAGCTCAAAGCTGGTGTTGCGGGCACGCTCGGCCTCCATGCGCTGGCAGTCGATCTCGGTCTCGGCAATGCCGCCCGCAAAGGGAGTTGTCTCGGCCAGCAGGGTGCCGTTTTCGGCGATCAGGTCGTGCCCGGCGAACACCATGTCCTGGGTGCTCTCGCCGTGCCCGGCCGAGGCGTACAGGTAGCCGCACAGCAGGCGGGCCGACTGGTTGGACACCAGTGCCCGGCGGTACTCGGCCTTGCCGACGGTCTCGTCGCTGGCCGAAAGGTTGGCGATGACCGTGGCCCCGGCCAGTGCGTGGAAGGTGGAGGGCGGCAGTGCACTCCACAGGTCCTCGCACAGCTCTACGCCCAGCACAAAACTGGGCATGGACCGGCAGCAGAACAGCAGCGAAGTGCCAAAGGGCACCTGCTGGCCGCACACGGTGATCGTTTCCACCTCGGTGCTGCCGGGGGTAAACTGGCGCTTCTCGTAGAATTCGCCGTAGTTGGGCAGGTAGGTCTTGGGCACAAGGCCCAGCAGCTGCCCGCGGCACAGCACGGCGGCGCAGTTGTACAGCTTGCCGTGTACCAGCAGCGGCAGGCCCACCAGCACGACGGTGTCCAGCGTCCGGGTGCCGTCCAGCACGGTCTGCAGGGCATCCAGCGCACCGGTCTGCAGCGTGTGCTGCAGGAACAGGTCGCCGCAGGTGTAGCCGGTGAGGCAGAATTCCGGGAACACGGCCAGCTTGACCCCGCGCGCGGCGGCTGCCTGCACGTCGGCAAGGATCTGCTGGGCGTTATAGGTGCAGTCCGCCACCCGCAGGGCGGGGGAGAAGGCGGCTGCCTTTAAAAAACCATCTTTCATCGGAGGATTTCACATCCTGTCTTTCGTTTTAGCCTGCAGAGGGCCTGCAGTGCCCATAGTATACCACAAACTGCAGCAAACGGAAAGTAACAGCTTGGTAAAAGAAGTGTGACAAAACAAAAGCTGCCCGCACGGATGCGGGCAGCCGGAAAGCATAAAAGCGGAAAACGAGATGGACCGTAAGCCGGGTTCTGTATTAAACGACGATCTGTCTAGACCTGCCATTGCTGACAGGTTCGTGCCGCCTTCGGGACACGCGAGCAGCGCTGTACGTCCCATATAGGCGTTGCTTCCGGTAGGGTTTACAAAGCCGCATGGTCACCCATGCGCTGGTGAGCTCTTACCTCGCCGTTTCATCCTTACCGCATTGCTGCGGCGGTTTGTTTTCTGTTGCACTTTCCCTGAGGTCACCCTCGGCTGCCGTTAGCAGTTACCGTGCTCTGTGAGGCCCGGACTTTCCTCAGAGCGGTCAAAGCCGCCCCGCCGCCGTATGTTCCACTCGTTTTCCGTTCCTCATAATACCATAAAAAAACAAGATTTGCAAGCGAAAGCGTTTTTTGCTATACTATTTATATCTGTTTTTCGTGCAAAGGAGGGGTGCGCGTGCGTCTGTATTTCACGGTGCCGGACACCCTGCAGACCCAAAATGGAACGCTTGTGCGGAACTTTCTGCGCCAGTGTGCCGTTTCTACGGAGCTTGCCCGGGCAGTCAAATTTCAGGGCGGCGGCTTTTTTGCCGACGGCGCGCCCGTGCTGGCCAACCGCCGGGTGTACCCGGGGCAGGTGCTGAGCTTCGACCTCCCGCCGGAAGCGGGCGGCGTGGCCTCGCAGCTGGACATTGCCGTGCAGGTGGTCTACGAGGATGCCTTTGCCGTGGTGCTGGAAAAGCCGCCCCATCTGGCGGTGCACCCCACTCTGAACTACCCCGGCGGCACGCTGGCCAACGGCTATGCAGCCTGGGCACTGCAGCAGGGCCGCAGCCCGGTGTTCCGCCCAGTGAACCGCATCGACAAGGACACCAGCGGCCTTGTGCTGGCAGCCCGCAACACCTATGCTGCGCCGCTCCTGGCAGAAAACGTGCAGAAGCTCTATTACGCCATCGTGGAGGGCGAGCTGCCCTTGGGGCCGGGCGTGATCGACGCGCCCATCGGCCGCCGGGGCGACAGCATCATCGGGCGGTGTGTGACCCCGGAGGGCAAGCCCAGCCGCACCGAGTACACCATATTAAAGGTACAGAACGGCCTGAGCCTGGCCGCCTGCGTGCCGGTGACCGGCCGCACCCATCAGATCCGGGTGCACTTTGCGTCCATCGGCCATCCGCTGGCCGGGGATGACCTCTACGGCGGCCGCCGGGACCGCATCGGGCGGCAGGCACTGCACTGCGCAAAGCAGACCTTCCGGGTGCCGGAGTACACCGAGGTGCCGGACGGCATCTGCATCCGCACCCCGGTGAGCGCCGGAACAGGCCGCACGGTGACCGTGGAAAGCCCGCTGCCGCAGGATATGGCCGACCTGCTTTCGTGAAAAGTGCGTGAAAGAACTGCCCAAATTTTGTGCAGGTGCTTGTTTCATTCCGTGCAGGGTGTATAATAAAATGAGCATAGATCGTCTGTGCGCTGACATTCAGCCGCACAGGATGTGGAAACCACCGCCGCGCTGGATGCAGAGCAGCTTTGCCGCGCGGCAAGGAAGGAGAAACCCGTTTGATCGAAGATAAGACAAAGGAACCGCAGACCGCAGAGCCTGCGCAGCAGCCGCCGAAAAAACGCGGCCAGAAGCTGCGCTCCCTGTGGGCACAGTTCCAATGCATGCAGCTCCTGCGTCGGCATCGCTTCCGCCGCAGGACCCAGCATCACGTCAATCATTTTTCTCAGAAGCTGCTGCAGAACCGCCTCGTTCTCATCGTAGGTGAGGCCCTGTACGCTCTGGGATTTTCGGCCGAATATGCATTTGTCCGTGCCGGACGCACGGTGTGCCGGGGCGTGTCCGGTGCACTACTCTGGGTGCGCAGCCTGCTGCACACCATCGTGTCCATGGCGTTCCCCGGTGCGGCCCAGATGGTGCGCGACCTGTTCGGGCCCATCGTGCTGTTCTTCCGGGGCATGGGTTCGCTGCTGGTACATGCGCGCCGCGTCCGGAAGGAAAAGGGCTTTGGCGCAGCCGTAAAGGACAGCGTGCATTATCTGGTCGGCGGCGTGCGGCGCAATGTGCGCACCCTGCCGCGCATGGCTATGTACATCCTGCCGGTGCTGGCACTGGCCGGGATGGTCACGGTGGTGCAGAACACCATCCGTCAGCCCTATGCGCTGGAAGTGCAGGTGAACGGCCAGACCGTGGGCTATGTGGCCAACGAGGATGTGTTCAACTCTGCCAAGGAAGCCGTGCAGGAGCGTATCAACGATGCAGGCACGGACGAGAACACCAAGTGGACGGTGGAGCCCACCTATACCATTTCGGTGGCACACAGCGTGCTGGACGAAAACGAGATGGCCAACGCCATCCTGAAGTCCTCCAGCGACCAGATCAGTGAGGGCACCGCCCTGTATCTGGACGGAGAACTGACCGCCGTGTGCTCGGACGGCACTGCCCTGCAGAGCTACCTGAGCAGCCTGCTGGAACCCTATGAGAACCCGGAAGATCCCAATGTAACCGTGGGCTTCAACAAAGAGGTCACCCTGGAGAATGGCATCTACTTCAATGAAAGCTTCCAGCAGGAAAACGATGTGGAGTCGATGCTTTCCGGCGTGCAGCAGCAGGAAAAGATCTATACCGTGCAGACCGGCGACACCCTGTGGAGCATTGCCCAGAAGAACGACCTGACCTTCCGGGAACTGTGCGAGCTGAATACGAACTTCAAGGGCGCGGCCCTGACCGAGACCTCCAACATCCAGGCCGGTGATGAGCTGATCGTGACCAAACAGGAAGCCACGCTGGAAGTGCGCATCACCAAGATCGAGACCTGGCAGGAAGAGATCCCCTATACCAGCGAGACGACCAAATCCAAAGAGTACAACGTGGGCACCAAAAAGACCACGCAGGCCGGTGAAAACGGCATCCGCAGTGTGACGGCCCAGCGTGTGTATGACACCAACGGCACCCAGCTCAGCCAGCAGATCCTCAGCACCGAAGTGATCAAGGAGCCTGTGACCGAAAAGATCGTGGTGGGCACCAAGAAGGTGACCACCAGCACTTCCTACATCACCGGCAGCGGTCAGTTCATCTGGCCGGTGCCCGGCTACCGGAACTGCTCGCGCTGGTACGGCGGCAGCCACAAGGGCGTGGATATCTGCGCCGCCGCCGGTACGCCCATTTACGCTTCGGCAGGCGGCACCGTCACCAAGGCCGGTTACAACAAGGCTGGTGCAGGTACGGGCTATGGCTACTCCATCATCATCAACCATGGCAACGGCTACACCACCGTGTATGCACACTGCCTGTCGCTGGTGGTCCATGCAGGCCAGACCGTCAAGCAGGGCCAGCTGATCGGCTATGTGGGCAGCACCGGACGTTCCAGCGGCAACCACTGCCACTTCGAGATCCGCCGCAACGGCTCTTACATTGCCCCGCAGAACGTGTTCAACCGCAGAAAATACAGGTAAGCATGCAGAGCGGGCCTTTCCACCGGGAAGGGCCTGCCTGCCGATCATAAAGAAAAAGGAGAGATGTTCTATGTCTACCCCTCACAACAGCGCCGAAAAGGGCGATTTCGCCAAGACGGTCCTCATGCCCGGTGACCCTCTGCGCGCCAAGTTCATTGCCGACACCTTCCTGCAGGATGTGCGTCAGGTGACCGGTGTGCGCGGCATGCTGGGCTTTACCGGCACCTATGAGGGCCGCCCCATCAGCGTGATGGGCAGCGGCATGGGCATGCCGTCCATCGGCATCTATTCCTATGAGCTGTTCAAGTTCTACGATGTGGACAACATCATCCGCATCGGCTCCGCCGGCAGCTACACCGAAAAGGCCAAGCTGTTCGACGTGGTGCTGTCCACCGGTG
>ERZ1034626.2787-NODE-2787-length-9932-cov-106.603220_pt1 | contig 9932 bp, 8 predicted proteins | sample MGYA00520652_ERZ1034626 | MGnify/ENA primary metagenome ERZ1034626 (study PRJEB33766, sample SAMN09781765) | gut metagenome | biome: gut microbiome | host: Homo sapiens | place: Madagascar | study: EMG produced TPA metagenomics assembly of the PRJNA485056 data... | reverse complement strand
TGGAGGTTATTTGAGCGCTTGTCTTGTTTACCCACAGTGTGGTATGGCTGAAGTCTGCATCTATCTTTACAGGAGTCCAGTCCTCTACGCTCACATTACAGTCGAGAGTCATGTTTCCCAGACTCTTGATTTTGCCGATAATCTCATAATAGGTGCCACGAGGGAAGGTTGGGACTTCTTTGGAAGTTGAACTCTCGTCCTGACGATGTCCCAGCTTAATCTTATAGTAGTTCACAATGTTACCATTCACAGAGCCATTAACTTTGAGGGTAGACTGCTGAGAGGCATCGGCGATATAACGCTCTGGCAGATAGTAAGTACCTTGAAAAAGCCACTTATCGGCGGCATTCTGTGGAGCAGCTTTAGGAGTAGCACCCTGAACAAGGGTGATGATGTCCTTATTATTCACATTGGCATTGGTTGCATCCTCTGTCCAGTCTCCCGCCTTATAATAACCACCCTTATTGCTTGCCTCAGAAGAAGTAGCATAAACTTCACTTTCAAAACCATTGGCATAATCTTGGCTAACACTAGAGGCTGGCTTGCTAAATGCTCCATCCCAACTCAGCGTGGTGCTAGGAGAAAGCTTTTGAGCCAGAATATCCTTGATGATATAGCTATTACCATTGAATGCAGAACCTTCAGCAGTAGGATCGAAGATAAGATTCAGCTTAACCTTTACGCAAGTAAACTTCAGGTTAGCTGCTACCTCTGTATATTTATCACCACTTTTTTCTATTTTTTTATCGATGATATTACCGTTTACATCCTTTGGCTCATAAATCATCGGGATGTTTGTAGAAACCGGCATTCCCGGTACTGCTCCAACGCCATAACCCAGTACTATTTTTTTGAGATCATCTTCAGTTTTGATAGGCTGACCGCTCAACACTTTGTTCATGTTGGCAACCACATAGATATGGTAAGTGCCCGGCTCGATATTGAGCTGATAGTTAGCAACATTCGGCTCTACCATCATCGTAGCCAATGGGGCAGGGAGCGTCTCTACCAGGAGCTTGCCATCATTTCCATTTCCTGTAGGGACAGGGAAAGCATAGAGGGTCAGGTCGTTGATCTGGCATTCATCTACCGTAGCATTATAGGTAGGAAGGCCGGAAGCATCGTCGGTACGGGTACCGCGGCTGCTGAGCACGGTTGGCACGAGTACATGCAAGTTGCTTTCTGACGAAATGGGAGCGCGCTCGCCTCCAAGTTCGTCAGAGCAACTTACTGTAACCAACAATATAAACCAACTAACTAAACTTAAAATGAAATCTCGTATTTTCATTGTTTCTAATTTTTAAAGTCAAATACTCTTATGAGCTAAATGCCCGGAAGGGGCTCTGACACCTGAAACGGTTAGAAATCGACACGCTGGATGCGCTTGCTCCAATCCAGGATGGAAATGCTGAGCTGCACATACTTCCACTGGTTGCCCTGGAGGAAGAAGTCGAGCTTATAGTCGTACTCTCGGTCCAGGAATTCCTGTGCTGAATATTGGCGGGCTTCGAAGGCGCCACGGCCTTGAGCCAGACAGTCAGCAAGATTGATGCGTGCCACCTCTTCGCCTGTAGTCTTGTTCGTGATGGTGAGGATGGCGTTCTTGTCGTTTTCTGCTGCCGGATGCCAGATGAGTCGGGAGAACATGAGGGCGGCATGAGCGGTGCGCTCCTTTACATTGCCCTCGGTATCCTTAAACTCAGTGGTCCAGGTGTAGTATGGGGTATATGTCAACTCCTCGTCGGGGAGGAGAGAGTTGTCGTAACTGATATCGCCGTTGGCATTGGTTATCTGATAACTGAAGTCATCGGCATGGATGTTGGCAGGCTCGTCGGTCTGATGCAGGCTGATGGTGAGCTGCTTGGTATCACGAACCAGACCGATGGTATGGCGTGTAACCTGCAGGTCTTTTACTTCAACCAATTCGTTGCTGAGTCCTTGCCAGAGTGTATCGAGCGGTTGGCTCTGGTTGTTCACCTTGCCCTGTTCGCGGTCGAGTCGTGCATGGAGGGCGGTGATGTTGTCACCCTGCTGTGGCAGAGCTATCTGGAATTTGGCACCTGGCTGCGCAAGTGCATCTTCGTATTTCTTTTGGAAGGCGAAGGTTGCGAATCTGTATTTGCCCGGTTCCAGATTGATTCGCATGGCATAGTTAGGGTCCTTGAGCGGCTGTGATGTCACATCGTTATAGGCATCATGGCGAGCAATGAAGTTGCCCTGCTCGTCGTATACGAATACGCTGAGTCCGCCCACATGATCATTGAACATGTCGGCACGCTGCACGTTGTAGTCATACTTGAACTGCAAGTCAACACCCATGTCACAAGGAGGCAGGTCGTCGTGCATCAAGTCGTTGCAGCTGCTGAGCATACTGCCCGCCATGATGAATCCCCATCCCATGCATATATTCTTGATCCAACTGTTAAACTTCTTGTTTGCCATGATGCTTATCTGTTTTATGAAAAAGTAAAGTGTATAAATTGATTCTTATTCTTCCGATATAGCCAGCCGCTCCTTAGCGCTAGAGCGGCTGAGCTATATATAATAATGTGAAATGGATTACAAATCGACTTTGTCTGTACGCTTAGCCCAAGAAAGGATCTTTACGCTGACGCTGAGATACTTCTCATTCTCATCATCTGGCTGATTTGGGTCTACTGGAGGTACACCAGGGTAGCCAGGGCCATAGACGTTGTCAACTTCCAATTCATACCAGTTGTTACGGAGCATACCATAACGGCCAAGATACGTGGCGTTATCTGTTCCATAAGAATCACCTGATTTCCATGGAGTCAATGAGCCGAAGTGCTTAACACGAGCGATATAATATGTAACACCCTTATAATAGGTATTGATACCAACCATCTCTTCTGGGCGACCAGCTTTCAAGCCGAGTTTATCATTGATTTCGGTAACGATATCTTTACCTTTCTTTGCACCATAAAGCGTTTCGGCTTCGAGAACTGCACCAGAAGTACCATCCGTGATATCTGCCAAGGTAATCACATGTGAACCTTCAGTCTCGAGATTTGTATAGTCAACTGTACAACCTGGGAGAACTGAAGTTGCTGCTTTATTAACTGCAGTCTCTAAGTCTGCTTTTTTCAGGATAGTTTTCATATTACCGATGGTGTAGAAAGTTCCACCTTTATCTGCAAGGTCAGCACCAGTATCATCCTTAGGAGCATATGTAGCCTTGAAGATAACACGGGTTGTCTGACCCTGATACATGTTAGCCAAGTTGAAGGTGTTCTCTAAGCAATATACCGGATCGGTGAAGGCTTTATTAATCTCACTTGTAGCTGTGATAAAATTGAATTCTTTGTTTCTTAAGTCATCACCAGTAGCATCATTTTTCCTGAGATCCTCATTATCGTAGTTAGGATCCTTACCCCAATAAACTCGATTGTTAATGCCTGTGAAACGATCTGTAGTCCAAATAGCGCCAAAATCAGAACTTAAATCATCAATATTATGAACAGCGAATGTCTTCTTGTTTGTGATATCCAAAGCCCAATTGCTAAATGTTACTTGACTATTTGTAGACTTTGTGGTTGCCTTGTCCGTAACAGTTTTTGTTCCTGGATCAGTAACAGACATCTTTGCTACTCCACGCTCTACATAAACATCTGCAGAAGTTTTAGTCTTAGCCTCTGCCTCTGTAGCATAAATCTTACTTTTATCAATTGTAACCAAAGTTGTTACTTTGCCAGATTCACACAATGGAGCATTAGCCATATAGAATTCGCCTGTTTTAGCCAACTCATTTAAATTAGGACTCAGAATCTGGTCATTCCACTCTTTATAACTTAGACCTGCAGTAGGCAATGGAATCTTTACACCACCACCAGTAATATTGTTATTGAGTAAAACCAAAACACCATATGTATTCTTAGTATCCACATTGGTAAGCTTTGCTACCAACTTTTTTGATTTTGTGACACCTTCTTCTGCATTTTCCCAAGCACCCGTAACAGGTAAATTTACGCTCTCAACAAACTTGTAAGAACCTTCATTTGCACCATACTTCTGGAAGATAAGGGCAGTTGCGTCAGAAACTTTATACTCATCTTCTGTGCCTGGGTCCACTACAGCACCACCACCTGCATCTGTTGCACGAGTTCCTCTTGCACCTGAAGTTGTAGAACCACTTACCGAAGGCAAGTTGATGGTGAAAGTAGCATAACCAACACCTGCTTCATTAGTACCAGTACCTGGACCTGCGGTTCCCAGGTCCTCATTGCTTGAACAGCTTGCTGTCATAGCTGCGATGACAGCCAAGCCAAAGAAATGTTTAATCTTCATAATCTTTAAAAGTTAAGCTTGTATATAATCGTTATTCTCTAATTTTCTGTTATTCCAATTCCTTTATCTGCTTGAAGACATCTCTTACACGCTCTGCCTCTTTCGAGTTGCCTGCCTTGGCAAGATGCTTTTCGGCAGAAGTAAGATCGCCTTTCTGCAAATCGGTGCAGGCGGCATTGAGATTCGCAGCCTCATCATCTGGGAAGAGGCGGACAGCAATGTCGAATACCTCGTTAAACTCTGGCGAACCCGGCTCGTAAGTCTGTGCCACCAGGAACATCTCCTGCAGAGAAAGCTGCTGAGGCTTGGTCTTCAATATCTCCTTGGCCTCTTCGATGCTGAACGGACGAACCGTGTAGGTTACCGTATAGTCGCTATGACGGAGACGAGGATAGATTTGATCCAGGATGTAGCGGTAACTTGCCGGATGGAGCTTTCTGATCTTCAGGTCCTTATCGTCGGGAGCCAGCGAGGAGTTAGCAATCTCGAGAATTGCTTCCTTATCAGTCAGATGACTAGCCTGGATCTTCTTCTTGAATCCTTCCCAGTCTTCCGGTGTAGCTTGATAGGTAAAGAGCTTGCTGTTTAAGGTGTAGAGACTGCTCACATAGTTGCGGAGGGCAGCTGCACGCTCGTTGGCAAGGCGCTTGTTGTTGGCATACGAACCATCAGGCGAAGCAAAACCGTGGATATCAATATCTGTGATTTCAACATTCCTGTCGTTCTTCACCAGGTCGATGGTGGAAGTAATCTTCTTCAGCTCAGTAGCATTCTCACGGAAGTTGGCAAGGATATTACTCTTGTTAACCACAAAGCTGAGATAAGCTTCACCCTTTTCGGCTCTCACCTTCTTGGCTTCCGCCTTCGGCTGCACGAAGAAATCCTTCGTAATCTTCGGTGTACGGTCGATATCCGCAATCGGCGTATTGTCCTGTTCTATCAGGTTGCCGCATCCGCAGAGATCTTCTTTCACCGAGAGTTTGAACTTCTTCATCCATTTCTGATAAGGAACAGACTGGGCGAAGTAAACCTGCTGACTGGTCTTGTTCTTGCGGGTAAGAACCTGTGCCTGCGGATTCTTCTTGCTGTCGGCAAGTCGGCGGTATCTTACAGCCTGGTTTCTACCCTGGATGATGATAGGGTTGAGAGCGATAGAATCAGTTCCTACCATTACCGGTGTGAAAACAATCTGCTGCTCTGATTTCATCTTCAAATCGTTCAGGTTCATACGGAAGGCAACGTCCATCCGGTTGCCGTTCTTGCGTGCCAAGACGCTGTCTACCCGAATCTTGCCCCCTGCCAGCTGCTGAGCCTGAGCAGGCATGATGCCCTGAGAAAAGAGTATGCAGAGAGGCGAAATGACCGCATAAAGCTTCATTTTATCCATATTATGATTTCCCTAAAATTTTTTTGTATTCTGTCTAGTTATTACGTGTTTATATTGTCGGTTTAAAACAACAGTTAAATTAAATTCTTAGAACACGTATATGAGAGATAGTGCGGCTTTTGTAGGGCCCACATAGTTGCGGTGGTCTTTGTCGAGACATTTTTCGCATCGTCCGTAAAGCTTGTAAGGACTGTAGGCATATCCCACACCGATAGAGCCTTCGAAATTGAGGTGCTTATTGAGCAACCACTGATAGCCGTAGGTGAGGCCTCCACCAACATACCAGCCTTCATAATGCCTGCCCTCCAGAGTTTTCGGCAGGATGCCGAAGGGCATGTCAATGTTTTTAATGTTGTATTCACCGCCTAGGGCATGGATTCCGAAGAAATGGCCTCCAAACTTCTGGCAGGTGTACCATCTGTATTCTGGCATAACATTCCAGAATCTCATCTTCTTGTCGCCCGAGAACTTCCAGGGGTTCAGGGTGCCGAAGAGTTGGAAGGTTGTTTTCTTGCCCGTGCCGATTTCGATGCCGGCGTTGGCAGATGTGGAAGCCCATCCCAGTAAGTTGGTCTTCAGAGCGACCTCCTGCGCTCGCGTCGTTGCCGTTGAAAGGATCAGCAGCAGCAACATAGCTGATTTAATGAATGTTTGCTTCATCATATCTTTACTTTTATGTTTGGTTTCGTTTATATTAAACTTAGCCTTCGTTCGCTAGTTGGTATCTTTTTTCGGCTGCAAATATAAGAGGAATTTCTATAGTACACAAGAAAATATTTCAAAAAGGTTCTATTTATTTGTGCAAACGTTTGCACGTTTATGCAACCTGTTTGCGCGCACACATCATAAAACACATGATTATAAGTGTAATTTGCACAAATATGCGTAAGGGCAGTAAGTTTAATCATTTTAGTCTTTCATTTACTTTTACTTTGCGTTTTCATCCGTTTAATTTAATACATCTAATTATTCTTAAAAAAACTTGATAACCCATCTTATAATAAAGTAAATTATGTATTTTTGCATATCATAATTAAGATTAAAGCTATGACAAAGAATACAATGGCAAACAAACTTCCAAGGAAGTTGATTCAAAAGATGGAAATCGTGGGTGAGCAGATTAAGCTTGCCAGATTACGGCGCAACCTGAGCATGGCGCAAGTTGCAGAAAGGGCAACATGCTCGGAAGTTACACTTTGCAAGGTAGAAAAGGGATTACCAACGGTTTCCATCGGAATTTACCTTCGTGTACTCTATGCTCTTCAGCTGGATGATGACATCTTGCTCCTGGCAAAGGATGACAAACTCGGAAGGGCATTGCAGGATATAGGACTGAAGAATCGTCAACGAGCATCTAAAAAGGAGTAGGAATGGAACGACTGTTTGTTTTCGCTGATTTTAACTGGCTCGGCAAGGCGGAGCTGGTAGGGGAGTTGTGTTATGAAAAATTGCGCGGCTCTGACAGTTATGCATTTAAGTTTGATGAGAATTGGCTTAAGGTTCATGCCGGAATCAAGCTTTCAGAGGACATCAACAATTACCCAGGCATGCAATATACCCAGCCAGGAAGTGATATTTTCGGATGTTTTTCTGATGCTTTACCAGATAGGTGGGGACGTACCTTGCTCAAAAGAAGAGAACAGATACAGGCCGCTGAAGAAAAAAGAGCCGTCAGAACACTTTCTTCGTTCGATTACCTCATAGGTATCGATGACTTCTCCAGAATGGGTGGATTTAGGTTTAAGAAGGAAATGGAAGGTGATTATATCAATGTGTCTCCATCTCTCAAGATACCCCCATTAACAGAGATTAGAGAATTGGTTCATGCCAGTCAAGAAGTAGAAAGATCTGAAGAGAATGATGTTTTGCCTGAAAAAAAATGGATAGCGCAGCTCATCCAACCTGGTACTTCATTGGGTGGCGCAAGACCTAAAGCAGGCGTATTGGATGAAAAAGGTAATCTATGCATTGCAAAGTTTCCTTCTCGAAAAGATGACTATGACGCAGGACTTTGGGAGCACCTTTCTCACCTGCTAGCTCAAAAGGCTGGTATCCTGGTAGCTCAAACCAGGGTGTTGGGAGGATTGGGTAAATATCACACACTCCTGTCTAAACGCTTTGACCGAACTGCAGAAGCTAAGAGAATCCATTTTGCGTCATCCATGTCTCTGCTAGGATTGAAGGATGGAGATAATGCACAAGGTGGTTATGGTTATCTCGATATTGTTGATTTCATACTCCAAGGTTGCTGCGACGTAGAGAAAAATCTTCTGGAACTCTACCGAAGGGTTGTCTTCAACATCTGCATTGGAAATTCTGATGACCACTTCAGAAACCATGGCTTTCTACTCACACCAAAGGGCTGGACTCTATCACCAGCCTATGATATGAATCCTACCCTCAATGAATATCAGAGTCTTCTGATCAATGAATCTTCAAACAAGGCAGACATCAATATTCTGCTTGATTCATCTGAAAGCTACATGATTAAGAGGGAGAAAGCTGAAATCATCATCCAAGAGGTTCAAGCAGCAGTTAGTCAATGGGAAAGTTTAGCTACTCTGCTCCAAATCCCAGCTAGAGAGATGGCTATATTTAAAGAAAGGTTTAAGCTTAACCTATAATATAATGAAGTAATAATTCTATTTGCTTCATTATATTATGGGTTATCCTGCAGTCTCTATCATGTCGATGATGGTATAGAAGAGTTCTGGACATAAAATCATAGTTTTTGGGACAGAAAGACGAAGAAAGCAAGTGAAATAAATATATAGACATCTTATAGTTCGTTGTCTAGGATTTCCATCATTTCTGCTGCTGTAATCACTTGCGGTTCTTTTGGAAAGTGTTTGAGATTTCCTGTTACTAAGAAGGAGTCTTTCGAATCCCTCCGTCTCCCTTTAGCCAAAGGGAGCTCCACCTCTAACCAAGCCTTCCTCCTCTGAAGGAAGGATGTAACCGCCCTACTCGGTGCTCAGAACCGCTACGCTCTAAGGTTGGCGGGGCATCAAAGCCCTCGCCATGTTTTGCGGGATGGGACCGCATGGGGATAGCAGTTTATAGTTTACAGTTAATAGTTTATAGTTTACGGTTAATTTTGTGGTTATTTGATGATAAGTTGCAGATTTCTTGTTAATTGCTTGGTGGTTTCGAGAAAAAAGCGTAACTTTGGCGGCAAAGTGGAACGTTTAATTGAAAATAGAATGGAACAGACTGTATTTAACCCTGCTCAGATGAAGATTCTTCAAATGATGTCTTATATCAAGACTCCACAGGAATTAGATAATCTTGAAAATGTTCTCTCTCAATACTTTGCAAAGAAGGTTGATGAGGGGATTGATGAGTTGTGCGATAATGGAAGTATAACTCTTGATACCATAGAGAGCTGGGGTAATGAACATTTACGTACTTCTGGCAAATGAGAAAGATTGTTCTTGATACTAATTGCTTATTGATGAGCCTTCCAAGGATAAGCCCTTATCGTAAGATTTCGTGGAGTTATTATTGCGGAATCAAGGAAATAATCATCTTAATTAATAGTTTAAGATGTCGTAACTATTGATTATTGCAAGTAGCAGAAGGAACTCATCTCGTTCTTCTTCAAGTCTTTACGACCCCTTCGGTTCCCCTTACAGGGGACAGAAACCCCTGCGGGAGGGTCCTTAACCCACTCCCAAGCCCTCGCCCTTTCCAAAAGGGCAAGGGATGTAACCGCTCCTCCTCGTCGCTCGGAACCGCTACGCTATAAGGTTGGCGGGGCATCAAAGCCCTCGCCATATTTTGCGGGATGGGACCGCATGGGGATAGCAGTTTATAGTTTACAGTTAATAGTTTATAGTTTACGATTAATTTCGTGGTTATTTGATGATAAGTTGCAGATTTCTTGTGATTTTCTTGGTGGTTTCGAAGAATATGTGTAATTTTGGTGGCTGAATGTTGAACTAGAATAAATAGGAGGAAGAATATTTGGATACTACAAAGTTAACAAGAGAAGAGGCTCTACGCCGTTGGAATGCTTCTAAGGAAAACAAACGTAAAATGGTGGAGAAACTGGAGAACTTGGTTCGCAAAAGCTGTCTGGAACGTACTGGTAAAGAACCTATAGGGGTAGAAGTATGGTAGTAGAAAAAATGTCTCTGGCTGTGATTAATGCCAATTCCATAATTCTGATTTTTAAGAATTCGGATGCAAAGGTAAATACTTAATGTGTTGAAAAGCAGTTTTATCATCCATCTAACTA
>ERZ1034626.2783-NODE-2783-length-9947-cov-4.701476_pt1 | contig 9947 bp, 6 predicted proteins | sample MGYA00520652_ERZ1034626 | MGnify/ENA primary metagenome ERZ1034626 (study PRJEB33766, sample SAMN09781765) | gut metagenome | biome: gut microbiome | host: Homo sapiens | place: Madagascar | study: EMG produced TPA metagenomics assembly of the PRJNA485056 data set... | reverse complement strand
ATAACGGCTGCGGCGCGCCGACTCGAGTCGGCGCGCCGCAGCCGTTTTTTTTCAGCCTTTCCGAAGTCTCTATTTTTCAGTCGATGTTTCAAGCACACCAATCTCCTTGACGCTGCCGCTCTCAGGATGGAACACCACATACGCCGGCTGTTTCTTATCGACAAAAATCTTTGGATCAAGACCGAACTGCACGCCAAACTGCGCCACTTCCATCTGTTCGCGTGCCAGCACATTGCCGTCATAGGTCAGCGTCACGGTAGCGAGTCCCGGGATGTTGTACATCACCGCGCCCTTTGGCAATTCCTTCTCCTTGCCCTTATCATCGACAGGCAGCTCGCCCTTTTGCGTTGTTTTCACTGTGATATATACAGGTTCGCCGCTGAGGTCATTGCTGTCGACAATGCCGTTCACGTCCGACACACGGAACACCACCTCGCCGTCGACATCCTTCTTCGGCTCATAGTCGAAACGCACCACGCGCGTCTCCAGTTGCGTTGTGCCAACAAACATCGCCGTAAGCGTCTGTTCCTGACGGTTGAGCTCATCAAGCATCAGCTTCAGCGAAGCCCCATCGGGAGGCATCTGGTCGGCATTGCCGCTCACAAGGTCGTTGCGGCTCTCGCGCAACTCGAAAATCTTGGCGGCGGCTGTTTCGGCACGCTTCATCAGCGACTCGCTCGCCACCATGTCCTCCGTAAACACGCTTGAATAGTCTGTTCCGTCAAGCACACTCTTGTCTGCCATCTGGTTGCGTTTGCGTTCCACCACTTCGCGTTCGGGGTCGGTGTTGATTGCCAACGGCAATCCTGCGGCGTCGAGCACCACAAAAGGCGACGACCCTGCCTTGAATTTCATCAGCCACTCACTGTCCTTGTCGGGCACACCGAATGCCGACATCTGCACGTCCTTGACAGCCCACGTCTGGCTGTCCTCGGTAATCGGATTCTTCACACCGAGATACTTCTCGGCGTAGCGGTAGTAAGGTCCGGCTTTCTTCACCGTACGCACCGCCTCAACCTCAATGTTGACATGCGTTTTAGGCAACGAATAAATCAGTCCGTATTCATTGTGCTTGTTGGCTGTGAGCCGCTGTGTCTCCTGGGCGAATGCCGGCATCGAGGCCGTCAAAGCCACAGCCAGCGCAATTATCTTAATTGTCTTCATATCTTATTGTTGTTATTGCATTATTTCCTTTATTGCCTGACCTATGCAGTCTATGATATCGCCTGCCGTAAGCCCGTATTCGCCATGCTTCTGCGCAGCCAGATTGCCTGCATAGCCATGGATAAACACGCCCATCGACGCCGCCACATCGGGTCGGTATTTCTGTGCCATAAGCGCTCCTATGATTCCCGACAGCACGTCGCCACTGCCCGCGGTAGCCATTCCGGCATTGCCCGTGGTGTTGACAAACACCTTGCCGTCGGGGCGAAACACAAACGTGTAATGCCCTTTAAGCACTATCACGATTTTCAAGAACTTCGACATCTCGACCGCACGGTTAAAACGCTCCTCGTCTGTAAAATGTTCGCCAAACAATCGGTCGAACTCGCGCACATGGGGCGTTATCACGGATCCTTGCGGAATATTGTTGATTGGAGTGCGCAATCCAGCTATACAGTTAAGTGCGTCGGCATCAAGAAGAATAGGCGACGCCGCCTGCCGCAGAAAATCATCGATTGCCGACACCGTTGCGGCATGCGTGCCGAGTCCAGGACCGGCGACAACCGTATACTTCTTCTCTGGCACAATCTCTGTAACATAACTGCTTCCCCTGTCCTGACGCACACGGGCCTCAGGCACTGCCGTCTGAAGCGGGATGTAGCAGCACGACGGCGTATGGACATCGACAATGCCCACTCCCGTGCGCAACGCAGCCTTTGCCGCAAGCACTGCCGCGCCTCCCATTCCGAAACTGCCTGCCACAAGAAGCATCCGTCCGAAATCGTGCTTGTCGGCAAACGGATTGCGCGGCTGCAGTCCGTCCTTGACTCCCACACGGTCAATCAGATAATAGTTCGACGGCGTCTGACGGATAGCCTCCTGGCTAAGACCGATGTCGAGCACCTTCCACTCTCCCAAGCACCTGGCATTCTCTCTGAAGAAAAACGCCAGACGCGGAAACTGGAATGTCAAAGTCAGGTTGGCATGGACGATATTGTTGAGAATATTTGTTGAATTAAACTCCGGAAACAGTCCCGACGGCAAGTCAATCGACACGACAAACGCTTCCGACTCATAGATAAGCTTCGCCAATGCCGTATAGCCGCCACGAAGGTTGGACGACAAGCCATTGCCAAACAATCCGTCGACAACAACATCACGTTTTGAAATCTCCGGAACCGTAAACTTCTTCTGCACCTCGACAAACGACGGATATTCCATATCGACAAGACGCTGACGGTTGATGGCGCAATCGTCCGACAGGTCCTTCGTTCTGAACAGAAGAACCTCCGGCTTGTATCCTTGGTCAATCAGCAGGCGAGCCACGGCAAGCGCGTCACCGCCATTGTTGCCCGGACCCGCAAAAATAATGATACGCTGCGACGGCACCCAACGGGAAACAATTTCAAACGCCACAGCCGAAGCCGCACGCTCCATCAAATCAATGCTCGCTATTCCCTCTTTAGCCACCGTTGCTGCATCGATGGCACGTATATCTGTCGCTGTAAATATTTTCATTCTTGTCTGTAATTAGCCAAAGGACAAAGATAGTGTAAGGTGAGCAAAAAAGAAAGGAACTCGTTCATTTTCTTTTTCCGAACCGCAGCCTATCTTATTCAAGCTCGTCTTTTCCATCATTAAGGACCTTAATAACTTTAAAGACCTTACCCCTCCTTACCATTGTCTAAAACGATGTGCGGAAAGCACGCAGCTGCGACCGCAGCTGCAACGCCATGCCATCGGTCATCGAGTTGAGCAACGCATAGAATTGCTGACCGTGATTCATCTCTCGGGTATGTGCCAGCTCGTGAAGCAGCACGTAGTCCATCAGATGTGGAGGCAGCAGCATCAAGTAGCACGACAGGTTGATTGTGCCTGCGCTTGTGCAACTTCCCCATTTCGACCGCGCTCCAGTGACACGCACTTTCTTGTAGGTCAGACCATGCATCGAGGCAAGTTCGGCGAGCAATGGAGGCAGAAACTGCTGCGCCCGGCGTTTCATTGCCCTGACAACGGCTGCCGACAGCAACTTCTGCACTTCCGGACGGCTGAACTGAGTGTCGGGCGGGCAAAACACCGTTGCCTTGTCGTCGTCAAACCGCACCGAGAAAAATTGCCGTGTGCCCGAGGCGACACACAGTTTGAAGCACGGCGCATCGATTGTGAAATCAAGGTCAATCAGCCGCGGACGCAACTTCTCGCATCCCTCACGAAGCGTCTGCCGATGCGGCTCTATGGCTTTGAGTACAGAGGCAAGCGACGTGTAGGGAGGCACTGTCACGTGCAGCCCGTCGTCCTTCGGACGCATTGTGATGTTGCGCGCGCGCCGGTTGGTGCGTATCTCTATACGTCCGAAATCGGGGTCCTGAACAATTCTCTTAGTCGGCATATCCACAAGTGTCTACAACCTCAACTTCACTTCGCGTGGCATCGACACGCTCCACACGCACCTGCACCGGTATGCGGTGTGAAAGCTCATCGACATGGCTGATGATGCCCACACGGCGTCCGCCCATCTGATGCAGCGCCTCGAGCGTGTCCATCACGTTGGTAAGGCATTCGTCAGACAGTGTGCCGAAGCCCTCGTCGATAAACAGCGTGTCCACTCCGTTGTCGGCAGCGTTCAAGCGCGACAGGGCAAGAGCCAGCGACAGCGAGACCATGAAACTCTCGCCGCCGGAAAGGATATTGGCGCTCTGCGACACTCCCGGATTATGAGTGTCTTCAACAAGAATAACCAACGAGCCAGGCTGACAAGTCAGCGTATAGCGGTCGCTGAAGCGGCAAAGATAGCCGTTGGCAATGTTGAGCAGGTGCGACAGGATAAAACTCTGCGCCACCTTGCGAAATTGCTTCCCCTCTCTGTCTCCAAGATATTTGCACAGCGTGTCCCATTTGTCTTTCTCCGCCCTGGCTTTCTCCGCGGCTACCAATGCGGCGGCATGTGCCTCCGCCTGTTTCTTGTCGTCGGCAAGCCGTTGCGCGTCAAGGGCGTTGCTCTGCAGCAACGCATCGGCTTCAGCGCGTTTTTCTGCCACAACCGTCTGCAGACTGTCGGCTGTGTCGGCCTCAGCCAGCGCCGGACGGTTGGTGCGATGGTTCTCAAGCATTTTCTCAACCGAGGCAAGCGCACCGGCGCTTTTGTCGGCATCCGCCATTATGCGTTGGCAATAATCCCTTTCGGAGTCTATGCGCGCTCTGCTTGTCTGCGACAGGCTTACAAGCGCGGCTTCTCCGATTTGAGGATTGGCTGCGAAAAATTCAGCGAGCGCGGCTTCAGATTCCGCCGCCGTCTTGTCGGCATTGGCAAGTGCCGCACGACGTTCCGACAGCCGGGCTGTGATTTTTGCAATCGCATCCTTTGTCGCGGCAAGCAGTTTGTTGGTGTTGTCAAACCGGCGGCGCTGAGTGTCGCACTCCGTCTGTGCCAGCGCCGCCTCGCGCAACTTCCCGGCAACCACCGCAAGAGCGTTGTTGACGGCATCGATATCGACAGCGGTTTCCGCGTCACGGCATGCCGTCGACGCTTTTTCCACCATCGACGCATAGTCCGCTCTCGCCTTCTCCAATTTCTTTGTCGTTCTGTCGATTCCCCCACTTTGCTGCGCCACCTCCTTTTGTGTCACAGCAAGGGTGGTGGCAGCCTTGCGCAGGCGTTCCTCTGCATTGACCTTGCGCACTCTCACCGGCTCCAGCACCGACTGGAAATGCTCGTCGGCAAGCAGCTGCCCTACACGCTGTCCGCACACGGGGCACTCCGCTCCAACAACAAGTTTGCTTCTCAATTCTTTGGCAGCGTTGCCAACCGACATCTCCATCTGTGCGTACAGTGCCGAGCAGTCGCGGAAATCCGTGTCGGCAGAGTCATATTCAGCCTTTTCCACCGATATCCTCTCTTGGGCGGCATTCAGTTTTTTGCGGCTTTCCGCAATCGTTTCCGCATGGGTGTCGATAAGCTTGCGCTGTCCGTCAAGTCCGGAAACAAGCACCCGTGCATCGTTGAGCCTTTTCAGCCGGCAGTCGAGCGCAGGTTTGTCTATCGCCACCAGCCTCTTTGTAGCAGCGTCCAGAGCCTTGTTGGTCAAACAGATGTCGCCCTCAAGGGCTTTTCCCTTGCCATCCGCGTCTTCAAGACTGCGCTCAATTCCGGGCAACTCCTTCTTCAATACCGCCGCGTCGGCACGCGCCTTGTCGCGCTGGCTGAGATAGACGCGCGCTGAAGCCGAGCGGTCGTAGTCGGCGACAAGCTGCTGGCGCTGCTTGAACTCATCCGATTCCATCGCTGTTTTGAGATTGTCAGCCCGACGGCGCGCCTCCACGCATTGCGCTTCAAACGTCACGTTGTCGGCAATCCATTTCCGCTTCGCATCGGCGGCATCAGCCTCCGCCTTAACCTCTTCAATGCGTTTTTTCCGCACGTCGATTGCCTCTGCCACGGCTGCCTTTTCCTCGTCGGAGAGCAGACTGATGCCGGCGACAGCCTGACAGCAACGGTCATAGGCGTCGGATGCCGCTTTGGCATGCTCCGCTATCTTCCGTCCCACAGCAGAATAGATGTCGATACCCGTCAGACGCTCAAGAATCTCCGCCTTCTCATCACTTTTACTTTGCAGAAACCGGGTGAACTCGCCCTGGGCGAGCAGCGAGGTGCGGCAGAACTGCTCATATTTCATTCCGACCACCTCCTGCACCTTGCCTTCGAAATCGACCTTCTTTGTCCACGTCTCACCGGTTTTCAGAAGAGTCAGAGTCCGTTCCTCTTTCTGGAATTTGCCGGTGGCTTTGTTTCGCGACCGATGTAGATGCCACTGCGCCTCATAGTCGTTGCCGTCGTTGCCTTCAAACAGCAGTTTGGCAAAGCATTCTACCGTGGAGCGGCGCATCAGCTGCCTGTTGGCGTCCACTCCCACATTGCGGTCGTCTTCCTTTTCAACACCGACGAGTGTCGAATCCTCATATTTCTCATCGGTCTTGAACCTCGTCAGCCTCGGAGCACGCGCGTAGAGAGCAAGACACACGGAGTCGAGGATAATGCTCTTGCCGGCGCCTGTAGGTCCGGCAATCAGAAACAGCGGAGTGTCGGCAAGCGGAGAGGCTACAAAGTCGATTTCCGCGTCGGCAATCGACGCTATGTTATGTATTGTGATGCGTTTCAGTTTCATTGTGCGTTCTCCTCCTCTATTTCTTTTTCAATTCCCGAAATCATAGCCAGATAGTCTGCCGACTCTTTCTCCGGAATCCCTTTGGCGGCGAAAAAGCGCGCCGCCACTTCTCCTACGGTCATCTGACGCAGCTGTTCCGGTGTGACATCGGGCAAGGCGTTGGCGCGCGCCGACCGGCGGCGGTCGGTGACGTTGATTGTGCAGTAGCGGCACGCCTTGCCTTCGAGCGCCTTCGCCACCTGCTCGTTGTAGTCGGACGGGAGCGGCTTGTCGAGCATCACGTTCAACCGTATATACGCCTTTCTGTCGGCAGGAAACTCACGCGCGGCGGCAAGTGCGTCGTCGAAAGCCGCAGGCTGGCTTGGAAGCGTGACAAGCGGACGCGGGTCATTGATGCCAATGGCACGCGCCTCCACAGGCTTGCCTTTCTCGAGGTCGACTATCACAACTCCGTGCTGATAACGCTCGTCAAACCCCACAGCAATCGGCGAACCGCTGTAAGCCGCCCTACCGTCGCTTCCACGCAGCGTTTGGGGATGGTGGATATGTCCCAATGCAATATAATCGTATGCGGTGCCGAGCGTCGGAAGCTCAACATAATCGACCGTGCCTAGCGAGTCATTCTGCATGCGGCGGTGTCCCGTCAAGTCGCACCCAAGCACCGCCAGATGCGCCGCCAGCACAGTTGGCAGCCCATCGGCATTCATTTCACCCACAGTCTTCTCCAAGCCTTGAAAAAACGCTTGCTGACGGTCGCCGTCGGCTGGCGGGAAATTGTGGGGATAGACATAGGGCACTGCGGCTATATAGCCTTTGCCAGGCACGGGGACGACATGCGCTGAATAGTCGGCGCTATTGTCTGCAAGACGGCGCAAAGTGCCGATGACAAACACGTTGTGCGACCGCCAAAGGTTGCGGTATATCTCAAGACGCGAGGCGCTGTCGTGATTGCCGGCAACAATGACTATGACCATCTCGGGGACAGCGGCATGGATTGCGAGCAGCCCTTCGGCATAGACGCGCTGAGCCGCTGCCGACGGCATTGATATGTCGAACACGTCACCAGCCACGACCATCGCGTCTGGACGTTCCTCCGCCACCACTTCGCACAATTGCCCAAGAAACCGGCGTTGCTCGTCGAGGCGGTCAAAGCCATAGAGCGACTGTCCTAAATGCCAATCGGCTGTATGCAGTATCTTCATCTTATCAATATTGGAGTTTTTATCCACCAAAGTTACTCAATTATTCGCGCAATCATATCAGTTTCTCTCTGAAAAAGCAATAAAACAGAGGGCGCAAACGTTACTTTAATTATGAAGAAAGCCGTATATATCATCGTGTGTCTGCTGCTGACAGCCGTCGCTTCCGGCTGCCGCACGCCCAAACTTTCCGAAGCCGACGCTCAGTTTCAACGGGGAGAGTACTACGACGCGTCGGTGACTTACAAAAAGGTTTACAACAAACTGCGGAAAAAGGAGGAGCGTCCGCAACGCGGAGAAGTGGCGTTCAAGATGGGTCGTTGCTATAGGCTTCTAAACATGTCGGCGCGCGCATCGGCGGCTTTCCAAAACGCGCTGCGCTACGAATATCCCGACAGCACAACCCACTTTATGCTGGCTCAGGCTCTACATGCCGACGGCAAATATGCCGCCGCTCTGCGGTCGTATGACAAATATCTTGAATTCTGCCCCGACGACTCCCTTGCCATCAACTGCGCGGAGGGATGCCGCACGGCCCAGGAGATACGCGCCCGCGGGTCGCGCTATGTGGTTAAACAAGCCAAACTTTTCAACTCGCGCCGCGCCGACTTCTGCCCCATGTATCTCGGAGCTGACTGCGACCAGATTTATTACACATCGACTACCGAAAAGGCTACCGGCGACAAGAAAAGTGAAATCACGGGAATGAAGAATGCCGACGGGTTTTTCTCCAAAAAGAACGAGAAAGGCGAATGGGAACGTCCGGAGCCGGTTGAGGGCGAACTCAACACGGAATTTGACGAAGGCATCGTTGCATTCTCGCCCGACGCACAGACAATGTATCTCACCAAAGCGCGACGCGAGCTCAACGCTCCGACATCGGTGGAGATATACACATCGACACGCTCCGACGCAAAATGGAGTGCCCCTGTAAAATTTGAGATTACAGCCGACACTCTGTCTACATTCGGACATCCGGCGGTGTCGCCCGACGGCGAATATCTCTACTTCGTCAGCGACATGCCAGGCGGATACGGAGGCAAGGACATTTGGCGCATATCGCTGAAGGAAAGACAAGGTTCGCTCGTCAACCTCGGTCCCGACATCAACACTGAGGGCAACGACGATTTCCCTTATGTGCGTTCCGACGGCTCTCTATATTTCTCGTCCGACGGACATCCGGGGATGGGCGGTCTCGACATTTTCCGTGCCACGGCTGTCGGCGACCCTGCCGACATGCGATGGAAAGTGGAGAATATGGGCTTCCCAATCAACTCCGCCGGCGATGATTTCGGAATCACTTTCGGGAAGGGCGAAGATGGATTTTTCAGCTCCAACCGCGGCGACGCGCGTGGCTACGACCACATCTACAGTTTCGAATACGACCCCGTGAGAATCACCATCGAGGGATTGGTGATGGACAAAGACGAGGAGCCGGTGAAGAATGCAATAATACGCATCGTCGGAAACGACGGGTCGAATCAGAAGGAAGTGGCGCGCGACGACGGATCGTTCTCGTTCGCGCTGCAGCGAGGCGTAAAATACGTGATGCTCGCCGGCGCGAAGGGCTACTTGAACCAAAAACAGGAATTCGCTTCCGACTCTACGATGGAAGACGCGAATTATTGGGTGGAGTTCATTCTGCCGTCAATCAGCAAACCATCGGTGGTTGAAAACATATTCTACGACTACGACAAGGCCGACCTGAGGCCGGAGTCGAAAACGGCTCTCAACGAGCTGATTGCCGTGCTGCACGACAATCCCAACGTGACAATCGAAATGGCTTCTCACACTGACCGATGGGGCTCAGACGCCTACAATATCAACCTGTCGGAACGACGGGCAAAATCGGTGGTTGACTACCTTGTCGAGAACGGCATCAGCCGCAACCGGCTGCAGCCGCACGGCTACGGCAAGTCGCGTCCAAAGACGGTGACCAAACGCATCGCTCGCTTGTATCCGCAGTTCAAAGAGGGCGACATACTGACCGAAGAGTTTATAAAAACACTTTCCGAGGAAGACCAGCAAGCAGCCGACCAGATTAACCGCCGCACGGAATTCTCAGTGCTATCGCTCACCTACAACATGAAATAATCCAGGACTCCCCCAGCCTCCTGAAAAAACAACATACTGCTTGTCGTTTTTGAGATTTGGCAAATTTTGCCGCCAACTTTTTTGCTTACTATTTTACAACATTCTTATCCCGATATGGGGTTTCGAATAAATAGCAATAATACAAAATGAGAGCCGAATTTGAAACGATTAAAAAGATCATAACCCATGCAATCCAAATTACAGGACTGGCAACCCCTATCAACATCGTCCCACAAACATCAAAAAAAATAGTATAAAGCACCAATACAGCATTGAAGTGACCCCAAAAAGTTGGACAGGTTATTAACTATCCGATTTTAGAAAGAGT
>ERZ1034626.2778-NODE-2778-length-9958-cov-9.833283_pt1 | contig 9958 bp, 8 predicted proteins | sample MGYA00520652_ERZ1034626 | MGnify/ENA primary metagenome ERZ1034626 (study PRJEB33766, sample SAMN09781765) | gut metagenome | biome: gut microbiome | host: Homo sapiens | place: Madagascar | study: EMG produced TPA metagenomics assembly of the PRJNA485056 data set... | reverse complement strand
GTTCATAACCGCTGGCGAAGCAGCCAAAGGCTGTGAGCGCCCTCTTCAAGGACGCATTGTTTGCCTTCGATTAGCCGTAGGTTCCCTCACTTCGTTCGGTCACCCACGGTTATGAACCTTCGCCGCCTTCGGCGACACTGACAGCTACTTGTCAACTCGGCTTTGCCGCTTGCCAGAGCAAGAACTTGTCAACTCGTCAACTAACGAAGTTAAATCATGTTAAACTATTCTAATTATCAGCCCCTTACCCACCCCATTCTTGGCCCAATAAAAGATAATGTGTAATTTTGCAGACCGATTATTTCGGGGATACACTTAGAGTCCCCAGTATACGAGTGTTAATAGTGTTGCCCTTGGCCGAGCTGCACGGTTAGTGAATCGCGTGTACACAAAGAGAAATAACATTTGTTTTTTAGTAGTAAAATTTAAATTTTAAAATGAACACTTTAAGTTACAAGACTATTTCCGTAAACAAGGAAACAGCTAAGAAAGAGTGGGTCGTAGTTGACGCCAGCGACCAGGTTGTAGGCCGCCTCTGCTCAAAAGTAGCCAAGCTGCTCCGCGGAAAGTACAAACCCAGTTTCACTCCCCACGTTGACTGTGGAGACAATGTCATCATCATCAATGCCGCTAAGGTGGTTTTCACTGGCAAGAAAGAGACTGACAAGGTTTACACACGTTATACTGGTTATCCTGGTGGCCAGCGCTTCAACACACCCGCTGAGCTGCGCAAGCGCGAAGATGGCATGGACAAGATCATCCGTCACGCTGTAAAGGGCATGCTCCCCAAGGGCCCGCTCGGTCGTCGTCTCCTCGACAACCTCTATGTATATAACGGTACAGAGCACAAGCACGAGGCACAGAGCCCCAAGGCAATTGATATTAACCAGTATAAATAATAAGGTATAAAGATGGAAATCATTAACGCAATCGGTCGCCGCAAGAGCGCTGTAGCTCGTGTATATGTAACAGAAGGTACCGGCAAAATCATCATAAACAAAAAAGAACTTACTGAGTATTTCCCCTCTGCAATTCTGCAGTACGTGGTAAAGCAGCCCCTGCTCACACTTGAGGCTACTGAGAAATACGACATCAAGGCCAACCTCGATGGTGGTGGCTTCACAGGCCAGAGCCAGGCTCTGCGTCTCGCTATCGCTCGCGCACTCGTTAAGATCGACGCCGAGGACAAGAAGGCATTGAAGGATCAGGGCTTCCTCACACGCGACTCGCGTGCTGTTGAACGTAAAAAGCCCGGTCAGCCCAAGGCTCGTCGTCGCTTCCAGTTCAGCAAGCGTTAATATCTGGATTGGCTGGCCTCCTATGGAAAGCCGCCAGGCAGTTTAGCATCCAAACCGGCGCGACCCCGCATCAACAAATTATTTATCACAACAACAACATTAATACGGGTTACCCGCAGGTTGGTTCGAGAAAAACTAAAAGGAAAGTAAACACATTAAAAGAAAAAAGAAAATGTCAAGAACAAATTTTGACCAGTTACTCGAGGCAGGTTGCCACTTCGGTCACCTCCGTCGCAAATGGAACCCCGCCATGGCACCCTATATCTTCATGGAGCGCAATGGCATCCACATCATCGATCTGAACAAAACCGTAGCCAAGATTGACGAGGCTGCAGAGGCTTTGAAGCAGATTGCCAAGCAGGGCAAGAAGATCCTGTTCGTCGCTACTAAAAAACAAGCTAAGGACGTTGTTGCTGAGAAGGCAGCAAGCGTAAATATGCCTTACGTTATCGAGCGTTGGCCCGGCGGTATGCTTACCAACTTCCCCACCATTCGCAAGGCTGTGAAGAAAATGACGAACATCGACAAGCTGATGAACGACGGTACATTCTCAAACCTGTCTAAGCGCGAGCTCCTTCAGATCACTCGCCAGCGTGCTAAGCTCGAGAAGAACCTCGGCTCTATCGCTGACCTGAGCCGTCTGCCGAGCGCTCTCTTCGTTGTCGACGTAATGAAAGAGCACATCGCTGTGAAGGAAGCTAACCGTCTGGGCATCCCCGTGTTCGCTATCGTTGACACCAACTCTACCCCCAAGAATATCGACTACGTTATCCCCGCTAACGACGACGCTAAGGATTCTATCGACGTAGTATTGGGCGCTTGCTGCGCAGCTATCGCTGAGGGCGTTGAAGAGCGCAAGGTAGAGAAGGCCGACGAGAAGGCTGCTGCTGAGCAGAACGAGGCTGCTGCCGAGGGCAAGAAGCGCGTGCGCAAGGCTCGCAAGGAAGAGCCCGCTAAGGCTGAAGAAGCTACTGAGGCTCCCGCTGCTGAGTAATCATCACTTTTTTACATAACAATTTGAACATTAAACACTATTATGGCTGTTTCAATTGAAGACATCAAGAAACTTCGTGCCATGACAGGTGCCGGACTGGCTGACGTCAAGAAGGCCCTCACAGAGGCAGAAGGTGATTTCGATAAGGCTAAGGACCTGCTCCGCGAGCGCGGACTGGCTATCGCCGCTAAGCGTTCTGACCGCGAGACCTCTAACGGTTGCGTGCTCGTTAAGAACGTAAACGGTTTTGCCGCTATCATCGCTCTTAAGTGCGAGACCGACTTCGTAGCTAACGGAGCCGACTTCATCAAACTGACAAGCGACATCCTCGACGCTGCTATCGCTGCTAAGGCTCAGAACCTCGACGAGGTGAAGACCCTGATGCTGGGCAACCAGACCGTAGAGGCTGCTGTTACTCAGCGCTCAGGTATCACTGGCGAGAAGATGGAGCTCGACGGCTACAACGTGCTCGAAGGCGAGAACATCGAGGTTTACGACCACATGGGCAAGCACACTCTGTGCACCATGGTTCAGCTGAACGAGAATAACGCCGAGGCTGGCCACAAGATCGCTATGCAGGTAGCTGCTATGAAGCCCATCGCCCTCGATGAGACTTCTATCCCCGCTGAGGTTGTTGAAAACGAGTACAAGGTTGCCGTTGAGAAGACCAAGGAAGAGCAGATTGAGAAGGCTGTTGAGGTAGCAGTAAAGAAGGCTGGCTTGAACCCCAACCACTTCGACTCTGAGGATCACATCGAGTCGAACCAGGGTAAGGGCTGGATCACCGCTGACGACGTTGCTAAGTTCCGTGAGATCAAGGCTACCGTTTCAGCTGAGAAGGCTGCCAACCTGAACGAGAACATGATTCAGAACATCGCCAAGGGTCGCGTAAACAAGTTCTTGAAAGAGAACTGCCTCGTTGACCAGGAGTTCCAGTTTGGTGATGGCGACAAGGAGACTGTTGCTCAGTATATGAAGAAGCAGAGCAAGGATATGAAGATCGTTGCTTACAAGCGCTTCACACTGGTTGCCGACTAATAAAAGGCTCCTTGGAACACAAGAGATAACAAAAGGGTTGTAGAGGGCCAATGCCTCCTACAACCCTTTTTCAGATTAAATAATATTGTTATATTTTCATCTATTCAATATTATATTGGCTCAATTATTGTTTTGCTCGCAATGCGTTGCATTGCTCGTAGGTTAAACATTAATGTCCATTAATTGAACATTAATTAAACATTAATAATTAACCGCGCGAAGCGCGTATTAATGATAATTAATGTTCAATTAATGATAATTAATGTTTAAGACAAAACGCGCGAAGCGCGAAATAAATGTTTAAACAAAACAAAATAATATGGGCATTATTTCAATTTATAACAACGCTGGCCCCATAAAGACAAGAACATGAAAATATTTGCAGCAGCAATGAACTACCCCCAACACAATAAAGAGTTGGATGGCACGTTATATAAACCAGAGGCACCCATCATCTTCACCAAGGCCGACTCGGCCCTACTGAAAGATGGCAAGCCCTTCTTCATCCCCGACTTCATGGGGCGCATCGACTACGAGACAGAAGTGGTGGTGCGCATCTGCCGACTGGGAAAATCTATCCCCGAACGCTTCGCACACCGCTATTACGACGCCCTCACCGTGGGCATCGACTTCACCGCTCGCGACCTGCAAGAACAGCTGCGCAAGAACGGACAGCCGTGGGACCTGTGCAAAGGCTTCGACGGATCGGCAGTCATCGGACAATGGGTTGACAAAGAAAAGTTCTTAAACATCAATACCTTGCCCTTCCACCTCGACATCAACGGCCACACCGTGCAAGAGGGCTGCACCGCCGATATGATCTACACCATTGACAGCCTTATCGCCTACATCAGCCAGTATTTCACGCTGAAGACAGGCGACCTTCTGTTTACTGGAACGCCCGTAGGCGTAGGCCCCGTACACATTGACGACCACCTGGAGGGCTATCTTGCTGACCGCAAGGTGCTTGAATTTAATTGTAAGTAATAGAACTTCTTGTAAGTTCAGAAGCGAATTAATATGGCAAACCACATACACATCATCCACACCCGCACCCTTCTTGCGAGCCTCGTGTCCATCATCGTCATGACAATGATGGGCACCAACGCACAGGCACAATCGTCCACACAAGAACAGGCGCAGATGCAACGCTTCTATAACCTGTCGGCCAGCGATGTAGCCATCGTCGATCGACTGCCACAGTTTGCCATCTCGGTGCCATTGCCCGAGCAATATGCCGACTCTATCTACTCGGCCACGCTGCTCTACCCCGAATTTATTGATATGTCTGACACCGACATACAAGCCTACCACCAGCTGGCACCAGGCGGCACGCTACCCGCCATGCCCACCCTCGACACCCACCTGGTGTTCGACCGCAAACGCGCACAGCTCGAAACATCGTTCTGCCCACTGGTGTATCGCGATGGCAAGTATCGCATCTTGGTAAGCTTCATGCTGAAGGTGCAAAGCAAGGCACGACATGCGCAAAGCGCTAAAAGCCAGCACAAAGGCAGCGCAAAAAACAACACACAGCTGAAAGCTAACACCACACCTGCCGAACGCTACGCCACCCACTCGGTATTGGCTGAAGGGCGCTGGGCAAAGATACGTGTGGCCGAAACGGGCGTGTACCAAATCAGCGACGCCCTCATCCGTCAGGCGGGCTTCACCGACCTGTCAAAGGTGAAACTCTACGGCTATGGCGGAAACCTCATCAACGAACAACTGGTGGGCAGCGAGCTTATCGCACAAGACGACCTGAAGGAGGTGCCCACCTGTAACATTGCGGGCCGACGCCTGTTCTTTGCCAAAGGCCCCGTGTCGTGGGACAGCAAAGACAGCAAACGCCGTACCCGTAACCCTTATTCTGACTACGGCTACTACTTTCTCACACAAGACAATGCGTCGGAACCTGCCACCGTCGACTCTACCACCTTTGTAAATTCGTTCTACCCCACCGACACGTGGTTCAGCCACTCGTTGCACGAGGTCGACGCCTACGCATGGTATGAGGGCGGACGCAACCTGTTCGACAGACGAGCCATCACCAAGAGCAACCCGTACACGGTAACACTGGCCACCAACCCTAACGCCACACAGGCCCAGGTAACAGTAAACGTATCGGCAGGCACACACGCGGAGGTGCAACTGTCGTTCAACGGCGAAGATAAGGGCACCATCACCGTCAACATAGGCAACGAGGGCGGCCAATCGTCCTACAACAAGGGCAACGAGGCAGCAAAAACCTTCACAGTGAGCAACCTCAGCACCGAGAAAAACCAGCTTACCATCACCACCACATCGGGCGGATCCGTGCGCCTCGACTTCATCGACATTCAGTGGGATAAGCCCCTGCCCCTGCCTTCGCTCACCACAGGCGTGCCCACACCCCAATATGTTTACAACATCACGAACCAAGACCACCATGCCGACCCACAAGCCGACATGGTAATCATCATACCCACATCGCAGAAACTGCGCAAACAGGCCGAACGCCTAAAGGCTTTCCGCGAAGAGAACGACGGGCTGCGCGTAAACCTGGTGCCTGCCGACGAGCTGTATAACGAGTTTGCAAGCGGCACACCCGACGCCAGCGCCTATCGCCGATACCTGAAAATGCTGTACGACCGCGCACAGAACGATGCCGACTTGCCACGCTATCTGCTGCTCTTCGGCGACTGCGTGTGGGACAACCGTCTGCTCACCTCGGCCTGCAAATCGCTCAACGCCGACGACCTGCTGCTGTGCCACGAGAGCGAAAACTCGTTCAGCCAAACCACTTGCTACGTTGACGATGGTTTCTTTGCTCTGCTCGACGATGGCGAAGGACTGGACCCCGCCGCGCACGACAAACTGGACATGGCGGTGGGACGCTTCCCCGTGTATAACGAGACCGATGCCAAAGCTATGGTTGACAAAACCATTGCCTACGGCACCAACACAAACGGTGGCGCATGGCAAAACACGCTGGTGTTTATGGGCGACGATGGCAACAACAACCTGCATATGCGCGACGAAGACGAAACGGCCGAGATGATTAGCGCGCTGCACCCTGGCTTCATCAGTAAAAAGGTGATGTGGGATGCCTACAAGCGCGAAACATCGGCCACAGGCAACTCCTACCCCGACGTAACACGCACGCTGAAGCAGCTGCAGCAGCAGGGCGCACTGATTATGGACTATGCTGGCCACGGCAAGGCCACACAGATATCGCACGAAAACGCGCTGCGACTGAACGACTTTAACAACTTTACAAACGCCAATCTGCCACTGTGGATAACGGCGTCGTGCGACATCATGGCCTTCGACGGTACTGAAGAAAACATTGGCGAGCAGGCGGTGCGCAACGCGAAAGGGGGTGCTGTGGCGTTCTTTGGCACCACACGCACAGTGTTTACCAATTATAATAAGGTGATAAACCAGGCCTACCTGAAGCATGTGCTGAGCACCGACAACGGCGAACCTATCAGCATAGGCGAGGCACAACGTAGGGCCAAGAACCAGATGATAGAAGATGGCGCCGACCGCACGGTAAACAAGTTGCAATACTCATTGCTGGGCGACCCCGCGCTGAAGTTGGCACTGCCCTCACGCACCATGGTGGTTGACGAGATTAACGGTGTGGCACCCTCGGCCAGCGAGCTCCAAGTGCTGAAGGCGGGCAGCATAGCCACCATAAAAGGACATATTGAGGGCGCTGAAGGCTTTAACGGCATTGCCAACATCACGGTGCGCGACGCACGCGAACTGGTAACCTGCCGCATGAACGATGCCAACGAGCCTGAAGGGGCCAAATCGGCCTTCACCTTCTACGACAGAAGCAAGACCATCTATACGGGCAACGACAGTATTCGGGCAGGACAGTTTACCTTCACCTTTGCTGTGCCTAAAGACATTAGCTACAGCGACGCCACAGGCCTCATCAACCTGCACGCCATCAGCACCGACCGCAAGACGTCGGCCAACGGATGGTGCGACCGCTTTGTGGCTAACGGCTCCGACATTAATGATAACGACTCTATCGGCCCTTCTATCTACTGCTATCTCAACTCGCCCTCGTTCTCTAACGGCGACCGCGTAAACCCCACGCCCTATTTCGTGGCACGCATCACCGACCAGAACGGCATCAACGCAGCGGGGTCGGGCATCGGACACGACTTACAGCTCATCATCGATGGCGATATGCAGCACACCTATAATCTGAATGAAAATTTCAGTTACGACTTCGGTTCATACACCTCGGGCTCTACCTTCTATGCGTTGCCCGAACTGGCACCCGGACAGCACCGCCTGCTGTTCCGCGCATGGGACGTGTATAACAACCCATCGACCACCGAACTGACATTTACGGTGGTGAAGGGGCTGAAGCCTAACCTGTTCAGCATCAGTTGCACAAACAACCCCGCGCACACCTCTACCACCTTTATTGTGAACCACGACCGCATGGGCAGCAACGTAAATGTAGCCATCGACGTGTTTGACATGAGCGGACGACACCTGTGGACACACAGCGAGAACGGTGTGAGCGAAGGCAGCGCCTACACCGTAAACTGGAACCTGACGCTGGACAACGGCGCCGCACTGCAAACAGGTGTGTACCTCTACCGCGTGCGCATAGGCTCTGACGGCAGCAGCATGACATCGAAAGCAAAGAAGTTGGTAGTGGTTAGGCAATAAAACGCACCACATAGCGTTATCTATAAAGCAAATTGAAGCAGAATGAAAGCATACATCAAACACATTATGATGCTGATGCTGGCAGCCATCGCGCTGCCCGCCATGGCACAGAAAGATAAATTTTTTAATCCCGTCACAACATCGGTGACCTCGCAAAGCATCGCACCTGACGCACGATCGGCAGGTATGGGCGACGTGGGCGCCGCTACCGACCCCGACGTGGTGTCGCAATACTGGAACCCCGCCAAGTATCCGTTTAACATCTCGCGTGCTGGCGTAGCCATCAACTATACGCCGTGGCTGCGACAGCTGGTAAGCGACATCGACCTGGCTTATGTGGCTGGCTACTACCGCATAGGCGACTACTCGGCAGTGTCGGCATCGTTGCGCTACTTCTCGTTGGGCGAAGTGCAGATGCTTGATGACGAGAACCTCACCATCAACCCCTATGAAATGTCGTTTGATGTGGCCTACTCGCTGATGCTGAGCGAACACTTCTCGCTGGGCGCCGCCGTGCGTTGGATATACTCTGACCTGACCTACGACTTCACCTCTGATACAGCGCCTGGCTCGGCCTTCGCCGCCGACCTGTCGTGCTACTATCAAAACTATCTGAACATCGGAGAGCGCGAATGTCAGTTGGGCTTGGGCTTGAACATTTCAAACATTGGTAGCAAGATTTCGTTTGGTGGCGATAACAACTCTGAATTTATCCCCACCAATATGCGTCTGGGAGCATCGCTCATGGTGCCCATCGACGAATACAACCGCTTTACCATTGCTGCCGACGCTAACAAGCTGCTGGTGCCCACCTACCCCAAACAAAACGAGGGCGAAAGCACCGAAGCTTACCAAGAGCGTGTGCAGAAAGATTATTATGACGTATCGTCAATCAGCGGCATTTTTAAGAGCTTTGGCGATGCCCCTGGCGGCTTTAAAGAAGAGCTACAGGAGATACAGTGGAGCGTAGGTGCTGAATATATCTACCACGATAAGTTTGCGCTACGTGCTGGATATCATCATGAGTCGGAGAATAAAGGTAACCGCAAATACTTTACCGTGGGCGCTGGCTTTAAGATGAGCGTGTTCTCGCTCGATGCTGGCTACGTCATTGCCACGGCCAAGAGCAACCCGCTGGACCAAACACTGCGCTTCTCGCTCAGCTTTGATATGGACGGCATTAAGGATTTGTTTAGAAGAAGATAAGGACGGCATTATAGATTTGTATCGAAAAAGATAAGGTCGGCATTTAAGATTTATTTAAAAGGAAATAAAAAAGCCCCTCATTATGAAAATACGTACCGGACTGGGATATGACGTACACCGACTGGTGGAAGGAAGAGACTTGTGGTTGGGCGGCATCAAGATACCGCACACCTTAGGATTATTAGGCCATAGCGACGCCGACGTGCTCATTCACGCCATTTGCGATGCTCTATTGGGCGCCGCCAACATGCGCGACATAGGCTACCACTTTCCCGACACATCAGCCGACACCCTCGACATTGACAGCAAGATATTGCTGAAAAAAACCGTTGACCTCATCGCCACAAAGGGCTACAAAATAGGCAACATCGACGCTACCATCTGCGCCGAACGACCCAAGATAAACCCACACGTGCCCGACATGAAGGCTTGCTTGGCACAGGTGATGGGCATCGACGAAGACGACATCTCAATAAAAGCCACTACCACCGAGCACCTCGGCTTCACAGGACGCGAGGAAGGTATCTCGGCCTATGCCGTAGTGCTTATCGAAAAATAAAGGATGGAAAGATAGCAAAGACAAATAGCAAACAATTGTTAAATACTGATTAATAGTGCGTTATAACATTGACGTATATCAATATTAATGCATAAAGATGAAGATTTTATGAAAATTGTTTGCGCAAACAGTCAAATGTGCGTATCTTTGTATCGTCAAAAGGTTAATAGATTGTTTAGGTTA
>ERZ1034626.2776-NODE-2776-length-9966-cov-8.558168_pt1 | contig 9966 bp, 9 predicted proteins | sample MGYA00520652_ERZ1034626 | MGnify/ENA primary metagenome ERZ1034626 (study PRJEB33766, sample SAMN09781765) | gut metagenome | biome: gut microbiome | host: Homo sapiens | place: Madagascar | study: EMG produced TPA metagenomics assembly of the PRJNA485056 data set... | reverse complement strand
ATACAAGAATAAAAGATAACAAACAATAACAGAAATAAGTATAAAGATAGAAACAAAAATGGCTACAGCATTACATCAATCGCCCATCTACGGCCCTGTACACAGCCGCCGAATAGGCATTTCGTTAGGCATCAACCTCATGCCAGCCGATGGCAAGGCATGCACATTCGACTGCATTTACTGCGAATGTGGCTTTAATGCCGAGCGCAAGCCTCATCTGCCCCGCCCCACCCGCGAACAGGTGCGCGAAACGCTGGAGCACAAACTAAGGGGCATGCAGCAAGAAGGCACCATCCCCGACGTGCTTACCTTTGCGGGCAATGGCGAGCCAACCAGCCATCCACAGTTTGCCGAGATTATTGACGACACCATTGCCCTGCGCGACAAATATTTTCCTCAAGCCAAGGTATCGGTGCTGAGCAACGCTACCTTTGCACACCGCCCCGAGGTGCACCAGGCACTAATGCGCGTTGACAATAACATACTGAAGCTTGACACTTGCTGCGACGAATATATAAAAATGGTTAACCGTCCCGCCTCAAGCCACTATTCGGTAAATGATATCATCAACACGCTGGCATCGTTTAAAGGGCACGTTATTATACAAACCATGTTTATGAAGGGCACGTTTGAACGAAAGAATGTTGACAACACCACCGACACCTACGTTACGCCCTGGCTGAAGGCGCTGCGACACATTGCCCCACAAGAGGTGATGATATACACCATCGACCGCGACACGCCTGCCCCAAAACTGACGAAAGCCAGCCGACACGAGCTGAACATCATTCGCGACCGTGTGGCAGCAATGGGCATTGCTTGCACAGCATCTTATTAACGGGCACAGCAAGGCAAGGCGAAAAAAAACCAGTGCTACGTCATCACGACGGGCACTGGCAGAATAAAAAAAGAAAAATGTATATTGTTCTGTTTTGTATTGGCTGTTATTGGCACACTATCGAATGACGCTGGTGAGCTTCCACTGAGTCATTCATTTTCGTTGTTTTTACATTGGCAAAGGTAGCAACAATATAGCTAAACGGCTGTAAAGATGAAGAAAAGAAACGGGTAAAAACTTGTAATATTACCCAGCAATGTTACAAAAACGTGTTTTTACAAGGAACAACGCTTTTTGCGTCTTGACCCAAAAAGCCTCATAAACCCCTATAAATAAGCCATTTATTTCATCCATACCGTTTATTCAATAAAAATTACAACACATTAATTCGTGTTACAAATGTTTTTAGTATTTTTGCATACTATATTGTTCTCGTCTATGCATTTACTAGAAAAAATATTTGAAGAGCTGATACAGTGCAACGCCACCGTATACCTTACCCTTGCCATGGTTATGGCTTTGGTGAAAGCACCGCTCACACCCGAATATAAGCCCTACCGACGCGCCAAACGCCTGCTGGTGGGAGCCTACCTCTTCTTCAGTGCCAACCTTTTTGCATGGTGCTTTTTGACGAAAGGCGAATGGAACGTGTACGACTATTATATTGAGTGTGCCGATGTCATCCTCTTCTACCTTGAAGACCTCTTTATATGTTACGCTTTCTTCAGTTTGCTGAACAAGCGATACGCCACGCGCCGACGCATGATGATTGATGCTGGCCTGTGGCTGCTGACGTGTGCCTTATCGGTATCGGCTATTATCCCCACCTTTTTGCCCTACCGCGACATTTTCCGCCTGTCGGCCCTCACCTTATATATAGCCTTTATTGTTAGGTTTGTATATACCTACATACGTCAGTACCAAGCCAGCGTGCGTAGGCTTGACAACTATTATTCAAACAATATGCACGGCATGATACAATGGACAGGTACCAGCGTCATCCTTATGGCGGTATCGTGGTTCTTGGCCATTATGACCATGTTTCAGGGCGTTTATTTCAACCTATTGGTGCAAGTATATATTATCGGGCTGTATATCTACATTGCCGTAAGTTTTCTCAACTTCTCGCGCCAATATATACAGGTACAAAAAGCCATTGAAGAAGAACCTGATACAGCAGAAGTGCCTACCGACCTTGAAAAGCGTCTACAAGCATGGGTAAAAGAAAAAGTTTTTCTTAAACAGCAGTTCAGCATCGACGATCTGGCTGTCGCCTTGGGCACCAATACCAACTATCTTTCGTGTCTCATCAACGAAAAGTATCGCACCAACTTCAGTGCCTGGATATCGTCATTGCGTATAGCCGAGGCTAAACGCCTAATGATAGAAAGCCCCGAACTAAAGATGGAGAACATTGCTTACAGCGTGGGCTTCTCGTCGGCCTCATATTTTTCAAAAGTATTCTCGCTGCAAGAGGGCATCTCGCCCGCCGTTTGGCGTAAGAAGAACCTGTAAGTGTGCGCATAAAAAAGCGGACAAGTGCTCTCACAAGCACCGGCCCGCACAGTTTAAGTAATATAGATAGGTTTTTCTTTTCCTATTTATAGGAGGCTGCCTTACAAGTGTTTGCTTGCTCACAGCCCTGCTTTGCATCCGTTTATTTCACCTGCACTACAAGATACTTACTGGTTGACCAGAAGATTTGCGGATTGGTGATGCGCAGCACATACGTTTTGTTAGCATTGCGCTGCAAGGTGTAGCTACCCGAGGGATGCATGGTAAGAATTTTTGCCGACTTCGACATCAGCTTTATCTCCTTGTCTACACGTATGTCTATCTTTGTAAAATAGCTCTTATTAAAGTTCGACTCCAGCACCTTGTCGCCTTCAAGAATGCGCTGTTCCTTCAGCTCTTTCTTTGTACCAAACACATACCAAGCGGTGTTTAGTTGCTTGTCTTGCGTATTAATGGTCTCGGTCTTGCGAGCACTCTCCTCTTGAAGGTCCGACACATTCGAGTTGAGCGTGTTGATAGTGGCATCAAGCTCGGTGATATGAATATCCTTCGCATCAAGTTCGGCACGCAACTGTTTCAGCTGTCTGTCTTTCTCTTCCATCTCGGCTACCAGATTATCAATGGTAACCTTCAGCTGATTGCCCTTCACACTGCTCTCGCGCAACTGCTGACGCAGTTTGGTTATCAAGGCGCGGTTCTCCTTCATAGTGTTGGCAATGAAGCGCACATTCTCTAACAGCTGACTTCTACGATTAGCACCCTCACCATCTTTCACAATGCTCAAACGGTGTTCGGCCTCGTTTATCTCTTGGAAACCAGCTTGTATCTGGTTAAAGGTTTCCATCATATCGTTGATTTCATTGTCTTTCTCGGCAATGATTTTCTGCAACGAGTCGTTCTGTTGTGTAGTGTCAACCTGAGGAGACTTTTGCTCCTGTTTGCAGCTTCCCAATGTAAAGAGGGAAAGACAGAAACAATACAATAGTATTTTTTTCATTCTACAACATTTGTTTTAGGCGTGTCTGGGCGCGTAGCACAATACTCGCCATGGTTAATACTCAGTTTTCTGGGAGGCGGCTATTCGGCCTCCGTCATCTCATTATCTCTGTTTTTATTTTTTCGGGCAGCACGGCGCTCTTCGCGCGCCTTTTCTTTTTGTTCTTGTCGGCTGGCGCCACCTACCACTACCACAATCTCGCCACGGGGGGCCTCGGCTTCAAAGTGGGTTATCAGCTCTTGCAGGGTGCCACGCACGCTTTCTTCAAACATCTTTGATATCTCGCGGCACACGCAGGCTTGGCGGTCGGGGCCAAACACCTCGGCAAACTGTTGCAAGGTTTTCAGCAAACGGTAGGGCGACTCGTAAAACACCATGGTGCGCACCTCGTCGGCCAACGAGGCCAAATGGGTGGCACGCCCTTTCTTCTGCGGCAAGAAGCCCTCAAAGCAAAAACGGTCGCAAGGCAAACCTGACGACACAAGGGCGGGTATGCAAGCTGTGGCACCAGGCAAACACTGCACGGTAATGCCTTCACGAGCGGCCTCACGAGCCAAGAAAAAGCCAGGGTCGCTCACGCCAGGGGTGCCAGCATCGCTCACTAAGGCAATGGTTTGTCCGCCCTTCAAGCGCTCTATCACGCTGGCAGTGGCAGCATGCTCATTATATTTATGGTGCGACAACAAATGGTTGTGTATGTCGAAATGTTTCAGCAGCAAGCCCGTGGTACGGGTATCTTCGGCTAAAATCAAATCGGCTTCTTTCAACACTCGAATGGCGCGCTGCGTCATGTCCTCCATGTTGCCTACAGGGGTGGGAACGATATATAGTATGCCCATAACGCCGACAAATATACTTAAAAAATCATTACGCACAAAAAAACACTCGGTTTCTTTGCAATTTTTAAAACAGTATTTGTACTTTTGCATCATTATGACAGAAAGCACAATGGGAGAAATGCAACGTTTCGGCCGCATCGAGGTAGTATGTGGGTCGATGTTTTCAGGCAAAACCGAAGAACTCATACGCCGTATGAAGCGCGCCGTGTTTGCCCATCAAAAAGTGATGATCTTCAAACCCGCCATCGACACACGCTATGACGTGGAGAACGTGGTGAGCCACGACCGCAACAGCATACAGTCGACAGCGGTAGAAAAAGCCATAACCATCCTGGAACAGGCTACCAACATCGACGTGGTGGGCATTGACGAGGCTCAGTTTTTCGACAACGACATCGTAAAGGTATGTAACACACTGGCCAACCAAGGTGTGCGCGTTATCGTGGCTGGCCTTGACATGGACTTTGAGGGGGTGCCCTTCGGACCCATGCCCGCCCTCTGCGCCATTGCCGACGATGTAACCAAGGTGCACGCCATCTGCGTGAAATGCGGAAACTTGGCCTACGTTAGTCACCGCCTGGTGCAAGCCAAAGAGCAGGTGCTGCTGGGCGAGCAGAGCAAATATGAGCCTCTGTGCCGCGAATGTTATCAAAAAGCTACCAAATGTTAGACCAAAAAATCACCTTCGACAAGTTTATACGGTGGGCCATCGTCATGGTCATCGTGTTTGGCGTGCTCTATGTGATGAATTATCTCAGCGAGGTATTGCTGCCCTTCTTCATCGCATGGTTCTTTGCCTATCTGCTAAACCCCGCTGTGCTGTTTGTGCAAAACAAGCTGCATGTAAAGATACGGGCACTGGCCATCATCATTACGATGGTGGTAGTGATAGCCTGTATCGGCGGCATCGTATATCTTATCATACCGCCCATGGTTGAACAGTTTGAGAAGCTGAGCGATGTGCTGACGCGCTGGCTATCACAAACCACACACGGCAACGACATCACTCGTAACATACAAGACTGGATACAAGACAACCAACACGAGCTGCGCCGATACTTTAGAAGCAAAGACTTCAGCGACACCATCAAGACGGCCATGCCCAAACTGTTTGCGCTGTTAGGCCAAACCGCTAACATCGTTATCAGCATTATAGGCTCGTGCATCGTGTTGCTGTATATGTTCTTCATCTTGCTCGACTATGAATATCTGAGCAAAAACTGGATAAAGATATTTCCAAGAAAGCACCGCCCCTTCTGGCATGTACTGATCGGCGATGTGAAACGCGAACTGAACAATTATGTGCGCGGACAAGGACTGGTGGCACTGTGCATGGGCATCATGTTCTGCATAGGCTTCAGCATCATCGACTTTCCTATGGCCATAGGCCTTGGCATCCTTATCGGCATTATGGATCTTGTGCCCTATCTGCACACCTTCGCCCTCATTCCCACAGCCTTTTTGGCTATGTTGAAGGCGGCCGACACGGGTCAGAGCTTTTGGTATATCTTCGGCATGGCCTTCCTGGTGTTTGCCGTGGTACAAATAATCACCGACATGATAGTAACCCCAAAAATCATGGGCAAGGCCATGGGCCTAAACCCCGCTATATTATTGCTGTCGCTATCAATATGGGGTGCCCTGTTAGGCTTCATCGGCCTCATCGTCGCCCTACCCCTCACCACCCTAATCATTGCCTACTGGCAACGCTATGTTACCAAAGAATATATTAAAGACGACGACAAAACAAGCGAAGATAAAGCAAATGCCAACGAATAAGACAACATCAAACAAAAGCTATTAAAGCATGCTATTGACGCTGTTATGGCTTGCTATTGACACTAATATGGCTTGCTATTGACGCTATTATTATTTGCGATAGAAGCTATTAAAGCTTGCTAAAATGGGTAAAGCAAAGAAAAAAGAAAGTAAACAAAAAATTTGCACGTTTAAACATTTCTTTATACCTTTGCACTCGCTTTTAAGAGATAAAGCAAACGGAGATCCGCTAGCTCAGCTGGTAGAGCACAACACTTTTAATGTTGGGGTCTTGGGTTCGAGCCCCAAGCGGATCACCAAACAAAAAGGATACTATCTATATAGTATCCTTTTTTTATTATATATATGCTCAAAATATAGGATTAAACAATATTGTGGTGTTTAAACAAGATACTTCGCGCTACGCACGTTTTTTACTTGAACACGAATTTCCCACGAATTATCCACGAATTAATCCAAGTAGGACGGTGGTCTCCGTGCCACGTCCTCCCAACATAGTAGGACGGTGGTCTCCGCGCCACGTCCTCCAGACATTAGGAATAGACAATCAATATATGAGGTTATCTATTAAGAAGTGCTAGGGGCTGGAGAACGGGTGCTGGAGGACGGGGCGCGGAGGCCACCGTCCTACTTGGAGAGTGCATCCGTTTTGGAAACTATTAATAGTCGAAACAATATATCATTAAATTGTTATAAACGCGATGATATATCATAAATTAATAAAAACGCGAGATGATATTATTTGATTACAAACAAACATAAATAAGAGGAAGAACCTGGTGCTGACGCCTCAGCGGGTTCTTCCTCTACTTATCATATTAAATAAAGAGAGAGTTATTATTTCCCTATCGCCAAGATAGAGAAATATATCGTTATCGTCTTGTTAAGACCATTATTTCTTCACTATTTTAAGAGTCTTTCCTGACGCTTTGCGCACCACATACACACTCTTTTGAGCAGTAGTGGGCACCTGGCGACCTTCAAGGTCGTACACGGCAGTAGTGCCCTCGTTGACGGTTTCTATGGTGCCAATGCCCGTTGATGTGCCAGCCACATTGCTGTGCGCCGACTCTCCACGGCTATACAGAGCCGTTATGGTATAAGCATGGTCGGTATCGCCCGCCGTAGCATCGATGTATGATGTAGCAGTGGCAGCAACATTATCAATCAACTGACCATCGCGATACACGTTATAACCCATGAGTGTGCCATCGCCCGTAGTATAACTGATATCGTCGAGCAACATCATAAACAAATTATCTGAGCAGTAGCGTATGGCAAAATACTTGGTATTGGCAGGCAAGTCATACTCATGTAGCTTCCAACCATCACGGTTTGTGCTCGTCACGTCGCGATTGAGCAAGACAAAATCTTCAACGTCGTTGCTATTGGTCGACACATATATCTCGAAACTTTCGCCCCATGACGACGGACTTGCTGCATAGAACTGCAGCTTCTGTGCGTCGCCCGAGAGTAAAGGCGAGATAAGCCAGTCGTCGCTGGTGGTAGAGGTGGTGGCAGGATCGGTAGCGGTGGCAGCCATGAGATATTGCTTTCCGCTGTGCGGTGTAAACTGCCCGCTCGTATACAGCTCTTCAACATTTGGTGTGGTCTGCGAGGGTGCAAACACCATCCATGCGAAGGCATCCTCTTGTATATTGCCAGGATAAGCTACCATATAAGTGGCCGACACTCCTGTTTCATCTACCTTAGTGTACGGAATGCCTTGCGTATAGCTTTGGTCGCCGTCAAGCATGCGCCAGGGCCCTATATTATAATAATTGAGGTTGGCTGCTGAAATATCAAAGGCCTTATAGCTTTCAAAATCGTCGGTCACTACCGTGTTCTTCACGTCAGGCGCCATCCAGTTCAGCGTTACCTGTGCGTTACCCTTTGTAGCCTTTAGCCCCGTGGCAGTGCTCAACGTTGAAGGTTGCAAGGTTATCACGCGCTCGGCGCTAACATCGTTGGTGGCGTTCTGGTCGCCCTCGGCTGTCACCTTTACGCTCAACGTAGCTTTCGTTGCATCAGAAGGCAAGCGGAATGTCATGCCTATTGTTTCAGACGACATTGCCTTCAGCGCCTTCGTCACTGTTTGGCTGGTTTGCTCTTCGCCATCAACCGCCAGCACAACATCGTTTACAGGCTTTCCATCATTCAGCAGCTGCACATCATAGCTACGCATCGTCTTTGTGCCATAGTTGGCAACACGTGCATTCACCGTGATAGTTTCGCCCGCCACTGCCGTCTCGCGTGCAGTAAGGCCAGCAGCCAGGTCGGTATCGAAGTCGCCATCACTGATGCTTACATTATCAAAGTCGATGTAGCATCCATCGGCGCCCTTACCCCAGAACTTCAATATCACGTAAGGCTCGTTCACATATTTCGAGAGGTCAACCTTAGCGCTATGCCAGCCATTAGCCCCCGCCTCGCGCTGTGTGCTGTAAGCCTCCTCATCGTCTTTTCCAGGCACGCTTACAAGCACTTTAAACGAAAGTGTGCCCTTAACGTCGAAACGGTAGCCAAACTTCAGGGTGGGCTTTACGGTGCCTTTGAGCGAGATCTTTCCAGTGTTATACGAAGCCCAGCAGTTATCTTCATCCATCTCCATAGGATAGAAGGTGGCATACGAGTTGTCGTCGTAGCCATCATAGGGCACGCCCGCTTCAACCTCTTTCGATACGATTGAGAAGTAATAATATGAAGAAGCATCCTTCCACCAGTAAGTTTGCGTTTTACCGCCCGTGAAGGTCTCGGTAAAGGGCAAGGTATAGTTGGTGCCCAATATCAGTTCAGGAGCATCGGCATGCGCACCTTCGCCCGCCGAGTTCTGTGCTGTGACGCGAAACTTAGCCGAGTGTTGCGCACCCGAGAAGTTATTATCAAAGTCGATGCTGGTGCCAGAGATGTTGCGCGCCACCTGTTCAACGTTCGACCATCCACTCACCGCATACACATTATACGTAAGCTTAGCGGGGTCAATATAAAAGCCATTCGTACCCTTGGTGGGTGCTGTCCATTCAAGGTGCATCTTATCGCCGAGGTCAGTCGACTTCACATTAGTAGGAGCGGCAGGTACATCAACACCCACATACACGGTGCGCTCTGTAACGATGCCGTCGCCCGAGGCATTTGTGGCCACCACCTGATAGGTGTTGTAGCCATCAGTGGCGTGCGTATCGGTAAAACTAAGGGCTGCGCCAGCATTGGGAGCCACAAACACCTTGATAAGGGTTCCGTCACGATACACCGACACCTTGTTAAGAGCACCGAGAGGCTTACCATCGGCCGTCAGTGTAGGCGCGGTAAAACTTATCGTTGCCTTGGCCACCCCCTTTTCGGCAGCCGTGGTTGTGAAGGCCGATACACTGTCAGGGGCCTCAAGCGAGCATCCCTTTACGAGAAAGATATCGTCAAGTTTCAACGGATACGAGTCAGCATAGCTCACATCTTCAAAGCCCACACGATAGTCGTCAGCACTCTCTTTCACCTTTATATATAGGCGATAGTTGCGAAAGGTAGTGCCAGGCTTAATCTCCTTGTCGGTGCTCACCACAGTATAAGCATCGGGTTTTGGACCACGCCCAAAAGCCACATTCATATATTGCGACAACATTTCCGATGGGAAATAGCCTGTACCGTATGCCTTATAATCGAGAATATACATACGTCCGCCCTCCAGGTTCAGGTCGGGGGTGATAATCCAGTTGTCAGAATCGAAGTCGAAGTTATGCAGAGCACGAGCATAACCTTTCTTATAGCCATCTTGGTCAAAGTCCCATTGTTTGCCATTCTTATCAGCATCAACCAAAGTCATGGTCATGAAGCTGGCTTCGTCATCAAATGTTTGTTTATAAATGGTATCGGGTTGAGCTAATTGAGCAAAGGCTGCGTATGGCAGAGCCTGTGCCAAGACAGCCAACGCCACCTTGGTGTATAAATTAGTTTTTATCATAAGCAATGTTTAAATATCTCTTTGCAAATATAACAAACTATTT
>ERZ1034626.2773-NODE-2773-length-9969-cov-7.805830_pt1 | contig 9969 bp, 4 predicted proteins | sample MGYA00520652_ERZ1034626 | MGnify/ENA primary metagenome ERZ1034626 (study PRJEB33766, sample SAMN09781765) | gut metagenome | biome: gut microbiome | host: Homo sapiens | place: Madagascar | study: EMG produced TPA metagenomics assembly of the PRJNA485056 data set... | reverse complement strand
GCCGGACTTGCCAACAAGGCGAAGGACTGGGAGCTGGCGGTGGACGAGAACGGCAACGCCCTGATTGATCTGCTGGAGGTGCCTGTCCGCATGACCTTCGATTCCTCCAGCCTGACCGGCGAGCCGAAGGCCGACACCGACGGACGGGCACTGCCCTCCAGCAACCTGTATACCCTGCGTGTGACGGGCATCTGCTCCACCCTGAATAACAACTTCGCCACCGCCGCGTTCATGTCCTTCGACCGCTTGCAGGAGATGACGCAGGCCAACGCCAATTACATGGGCGCGACTACCCAGACCAAGACGGCGGAGGAAAAGGCCAACGGCCCTACCTACGATCTCGTTTGGGTGAAGGTGAAGAACGTCAACGATGTGCAGCGCATTGTCAAGCTGATCCGGGACACGGGACTGAACACCTACTCTCTCAATGACATGCTGGAAACGGTGCGCACACAGTCCCGTCAGATTCAGGGAATGCTGGGCGCGCTGGGCGGTATCGCTGTCCTGATCTCCGCCATCTGCGTGGCAAACACCATGATGATGTCCATTACGGAACGGACGCGCGAAATTGGCGTGCTGAAGGTGCTGGGCACCGTTCGCAGCGACATCTTCAAGATGTTCCTGACGGAAGCGCTGATCGTGGGCGTGATCGGCGGCGCGGCGGGCTTGGTGCTGAGCTTTATCGCCAAGTGGCTCATACCGGTGATCTTCGCGTCCCGTGAGCTGCGGTGCGTGCTGCCCTGGTGGCTGGCGGTCTGCGGCGTGCTGTTCGCAGGCGCGGTAGCCATTGCCGCCGCGTGGATGCCGGCGCGTAAGGCAACGCTGATCAGTCCCAACGAAGCCATCCGCTCTGAGTGAGGTAACGATATGAAAAAGACAACACACAATTTCCACAAGCCGCTGCGCCGCACCCTCTCCATGGTGCTGGCGCTGGTGATGGCCCTTTCTCTGACGGTACAGGCTTTCGCGGCAGTTGGTACTTGGCCTGCCACCGGTACAGCCAGCGGTGACAGGTATTTGCAAAACAGTGGCACTTTCTATAACGGCAGTGCTGTAATGGCTCCGCTAAGTGCCAATTTTGGCGGCTTTATCAATGTATACGGCGTACCCAAGGACTCCCAGCCAGACGACTATATAATGACGCCGACTTCCATCGACTTTGGCGACCTGAAAGCTTCAAAGGATAATAAAGCAGATATTGTGCTCAACAGGGCTTATGACTTTTCCAGCCCGATCCGTTACAACCTTACTGCAGCAGATGGACGGACATTCCCGGTTTATACCTTTGCAGCGGAGGCCACCAGTAAGGAAACCTGGACAGAAGCGGATACCCAGGAGCTGCTGGGTATGGCGGAGCTGTTTGCGGATACCTACCATCAGCTCTATCTTGCAATAGACAAGATCAATGCGGCAAAGACCGCTATCGGCGCATATCATCCGGCCAATGCGGATATGCTCGGCACGCTGGGCTACTGGCTGGGCATGGATACCGCCTTTTATGATGACGAAACTGTTGGCATGGGAGGTAACCGCCTCTTTGACTCTTATGAGAGCAAATGGCGCGCCGGAGACGAGGAAGCCGTTCAGTTCATGCGGGAATACCTGCAAAAATATATCGCAAAAAAAGGCTATAGTCAGGTCAGCCCCGCTGCTCTGCGGATCATCTATAAGAAGATCGTTCCTGAATATCTTTCCTACGTTGAACAGAATCGCATCAAGGAGCCGGTCATTGACCGGGTGACCATCGGCGGCTCTGTGGGCAGCATCGATGCCGCAGCCCGCACGGTGACGGTAAAGCTGCCGGAGAATATAGACCGTTCCAAATTAACAGTGGATGTCGAGGTAGGAACCGGACTGATCGCCAATTCGGTGGCAGGCTCTGTGACGCAGGGAACGCTGGCCTATCAGGTAACGCCCTATGATCCGGCCTATGGCACCAGGTACAGCGCTTTGGGCGCCACATGGAGCATCCTCATCGAAACGGGTACGCCGGACAATCTGGTCACCTCCTTCGCCGTTACCGCCAAGGATGGCAAGACCCGGTACGCCAAAATCGACGAAGCCACTAAGACGATCTTCCTGAACCTGCCGGAGGGCACCGACCTGAGCGCTATCACGCCGGTTATCACGCATACAGGCACGGCGACCAGTATGGACAGCGGCTCCTTTGATTTCACCAATTCCGAGACGACGCCCCTGACGCTGACGGTGACCAACAGCAATTTTGACCTGCGGACAGAATACAAGGTGACCATCACCGCCAGAAAGTCCTCAGAGAATTACATCACCGCCTATAAGCTGGGCGACGCGGAGGGCGTGATCGATGGCGACAATATCGCCATTACCATCCCTTACGCCATGGACCTGGCTGCCGTGGAGCCGGAGATCGCCAGGTCCGAGTTCGCGTCGCTTACCGCACCTGCCGCGTTGCAGGAGGGCAAAAACACCTACACCGTTACCGCCGAAAACGGCAAGGTGCGTACCTATACGGTGACCATCACCCGCACGGCGGTGGCAAGAGGCAGACAGATACTGTCCTTCACCTATGGCGCGGCGGCAGGCGTGATCGATCAGGTGAATGGTACGATCTCACTGGCGCTGCCCGCCGGGACAGGCACCACCTTTGCGCCGACCATCCGCGTATCAGATTTCGCCACGGTCACACCGGCCTCCGGCGAGACGCAGGATTTCAGCAAGCCGGTAATCTATAAGGTCACGGCGCAGAACGGCTCCACCAATACCTATACCGTCACTGTAACAGTTTCCCAGGAGCAGGTGGAGAACCCCTACAAGGCCGATATGGAGTCGCTGGTGCAGAAGATCACCACGCGGTACAGCCGGACAACGGCAGGCGCGTGGGAGGACTGGGAATGGATGAACCTGGGCTTCTACCAGAAGAAGCTGGGTAATCTTGACGACGGGTTCTCCATCGCGGAGTGCATCAAGCGGCTGGACACCACCACCAATGTGGCCATGACCAACATTGACCGCAAGATTATGACCCTGACGGCCCGCGGCATCGACTGTACCAAGCTGTCCAAGTACAACAACGGTGAACCCTTTATTGACGCCAAGGGCAACGAGGTGGACGACTTTGTTTCCATCCTCTATAACTACAGCGGCGGTTGGACTATCAACGGCCCCATCTTCGCACTGATTGCCCTGGATATGGGCAACTACACCATTCCTGAAAATGCCCTGTGGACGCGGGACAAGCTGCTGGAGACAATTTTGACCCATAAGTACCTGTCGGACGGCTTTGGCCTGGACATGGTGACCATGCTGATGCAGTCCATCGCGCCCTATCAGGATGATCCGGTCTACGGAGAGCGGGTCACGGCTAAGCTGTGGGAGGGCTTTGGCATCGTCATGGACAGCTTCGGCACCGACCCCTTTGACAATCCCTTCGGCGTACAGTGGGGCGGCGTGTATACCTCTGAGGGCGCGTCCCAGATCATCTGCGCTCTTTCCGCTATGGGTGTTGACGTCCACACGGATGTGCGTCTCAATAACGGAAAGGACAGCGTGCTGACCTCGTTCCTCAACTACGCCGACTTTGACGAGGGCTATTTTGCCCACAGCAACACGACACCCAAGAATGCCATGGCCACCTATCAGGGCTGCTATGCCACACAGTGGTATCTGGGCTTCCTGAATGGCGGCGGCGCGGGGCATCCCTATTCCCTGTATTATCATCGCTTCGATTTCTCCCGTAAGCTGTCCACCGAGGCGGACATTACCTCCTTTACACTGGAGGGCAAGCAGGGCGTGTTTACCACGGAGGGCAGAGACAACATCATCACCGTGACCCTGCCTGCCGGTACGCCGCTGAACGACATGCACCCGCAGCTTCAGCTGTCTGACTATGCCACGATCCTTGCACCGGATCTTACCGGCGGCATCACCTTTGTGAAGGATACCAAGACCGCCTTCACCGTGCAGGCGGAGGACGGCAAGACCACCAAGACCTACTATGTGGTAGTCAAGCTCTCGGATGAAGAAAAGCCCTCCGGCGCGGAGATCTACACCGATACCATTATGCTGAAGGACGCCAATATCCTGCGGGATCTGGACATTCTGGGCAAGAATATCACCGCTGGCACGGACAGCACGGATATTGAGCTGCTGCTTGACGCAGGAAAGGACACCTCAAATCTGATGATCTACGCCCGCCTCTCCTATGGAGCCACTGCCTCGCCGGCACTGGACGGGAAGAAGGGCATGAACCTGTCGGACTGGACGACCTTCACCATCACTTCCGGCGACGGGACGAATACCCGGACGTACCGCATCAAGGCCACGGCACGGACGCAGGCGTCTATCTCCGCCTTCAGCCTTACCATCGGCGGCACGGTCTATGAAGGTGTTATCGACGACAAGGCCAACACAATTACCGTGTCCGGTGTGGATGACAGCAATCTGTCAAGCACCTCCTTCGCACCGGATGTGACGCTTGGACCGGAGACGCTGGTCTGCTCTCCTGCCCCCGGTCTGGCGCAGGACTTCTCCCGCACGGTGCAGTATATCGTGGCGGGTAATGAAAAGGTGCTGTCCCGCACCTACACCGTCTCCGTGCTGAATAAGGCGGGTAAGCTGATCTCCGGCAGCGGCGATGGAGGCGGCAGCGATCCTGTAACGCCGGCCACCGGCGCGAAGATCACGGCCTTTTCCGTGCTGGGCGTGGACGGCGTCATCAACCAGAGCGTAGGTACTATCACCGTAACGCTGCCTGCCGGTACGAACGTGACGGCGGTAGCCCCCTCCGTTACCGTGACGGCGGGCGCGGTGGTCAGCCCCGTGTCCGGCGAGGTGGTGAACCTTACCGCTCCGGTGGTCTACACCGTGACGCTGGGCGAGGAAACCAGCCGCTATACCGTCACCGTGACCTTCGAGCGCAGCGTTTCCCAGCAGCTTTGGGACGAGCTGGGCAACAACTCGGATGTGGCGGATCACCAGACCAGCCACACCAAGCGGGATTGGAGCTGAGTGCCATGAGGAAAAGAAAAACTGTATTTCTATTGCTGGCATGCCTGCTGCTGACGCTGGCGGCGGGCTGCGGGAAAGCACCCCAGCAGCCGCAGGAGCGCAGCAAGTGGGACATCCTTTCCGCCAAGTGCGGCGAGGCGGACTGCACCGTGTCCGTCACCAAGAACTGGGGCGGGCAGGAAACGGGGCTGAGCTGTGTTGTGTTCATCCCTCCCACGGAGGGCATGGACATGACCGCCGTCCCGCTGACGCTCCGGCTATCCGAGGGCGCGACGCTGGACGAGACTGAGCCGTGCATCGTATCCGCTGACGGCACTTCTCTAATCGTTGATCTAACGGTTCTTGAACCGTGCATCACCGTGCAGAACGAGGGCTATACCCGCACCTACTGCCTGCGGCTCAAGGAGGCGATGGGATGAAGCGTACAGTATACTTGCTGATCGCCGCGCTGAGCGTAAGTCTGCTGCTGGGCGGCTGTGGCCAGAACAGTGACCCGCTGGCTATCCGGGAGTTCATCATCGGCGACAGCATCGGCACGGTGGAACAGCGCGGCAGCGGAAAGGATGCGGAATATGTGATCTGCATCACACTGCCGATAGAAACGGATTTCCAGAGCTGCACAGCCAACATTACGCTGGCGGACGGCGCGTCCGTCAATGGCGATAGTCCCTGCCTGAAGGCAGATTTGGGCGGCCGCATGGTGCTGGATCTGACGCTGGAACATCGGGATCTGATTATAGAGAATGGGTCAAGCAGCCGTTCCTACGGCTTTGAAATAGGGCTGAGCCGGTAACAGCTCATGATAGAAAAGAGGTGATGCATGGGATTACGGCGTTCCCTGCGCAGAAGAGATCAACAAAAAATTAACAGAAGGAGAACGAACATGAAAATGACGAAGAAGATCACAGCATTGTTGTTGGCTCTCGTGATGGCGCTGTCTCTCAGCACCATGGCGTTTGCCGACGGCACCACCACGACCACGACCGACAAGGTGACCCGCACGACCGTCAATTCCATTGACGCCGTGTCCTCCATCACCATTGGCGGCACCACCGCCTATTATGAGAAGGACAGCAATACCGGCGACCAGATCTATATCCGCGCCATGGTGGCCGGCGGCTCCGAGTATGGCCTGAAGAGCACCAACGTGGTGATCAACCTGAGCAATGCTGGCGCCACCATCAACGGCGACCTTGCCTTCACGGGTGCGGGCAATGTCCGCACGGCGACGAATGTGAACCTGCTCAACAAGGTATATACCGTGATCATCAGCACCTCCGAGGGCGGCGTCACGACCAGCAAGACCTATAAGCTGGCTGCCGGCTTGCCCAATGGTGTTGTTGCCATTGCCTCCAACGACCCCCTGCGCATTACCGCACTGAAGTTTGGCACTGTGGATGCCACGTTCACTGGAACCAACGTGCAGAACCCCTTCATGGGCAACACTCTGGTAAACACGGAAAACAAGTGGACCTTCGTGAATTACAAGGCAGATGCTACGGCTACTGCAACAATCACTGACCGTAAGAACGTTGCGGCAAATCTTACTATTCCTACAGGTATGACTGCTTCTGGCGGTTGCCTGGGTACGACCAGTGTAGTCGGCAATGGTAGAGTAAGGAGCCTTACTCTGAATCTCAGCGATCCGTCCACATTTATGAATGTTACGGTAAATGGCGAGACTCGTAAGTATTATGTGTTTGTGACCGACCCTGGTACGTTCAAAGTGAAGTATGGTATCGACTTTACCGAGGCTATGGCTGATTCCCACTATACCGGCGATGTAGCGACTGCGGTGAATAATCTGTATTCCCAGGCCAAGGAGTATTTTGGTGTTGCCGACAATCAGACTTGTGGCGCTTATGGCGAGATCATTGTCAATTCCGGCGAGACCGTGATGGATATCATGCACAAGTTTGCTGTCAAGTACAGCTATACTTCCGAGGTCCCCGAAGGCTGCACTTATATGGCGACTCTGAACGGCATCGGTGAGTTTACTTTTGGGCAGTACTCCGGCTGGATGTATACCGACGGCCCCTCCTGGACCAGTGATGGTAAGGCTGACTATACCAAGTGGAGCACTCCCGCTGTAGGCGGCGCCAGCTATACCCTGACTGCAGGTGACACCATCTGCTGGTTCATCTGCTGCAACTACATGCATCATCCTTGGGGTTGATTAGCGAGCCAAACGTAGAGAGCGAATAGAGTGGTAAGGGCGGGGCTTTCCGCCCCGCCCTTACCCTGCTCAGAACTGGAGAACAAATATGAATAGAGTAAAGCGCGTATTGGTTTGCTGCTTGCTTGTCGTGTTGTGCCTTGGAATGGTTCCTTTTGTCCCAGCATATGCTGAAACGGAATTATTCACCATTAAGGATAAAAGCGGAAACTGTTACGTTCCCGTAGCCACGAATATTAATGTTAAAGATACGCTCGGAGTAGACAAGGTATATTGTCTCTGGGTTCCTGAAGAAACAGGGGCATTAACGATTGAAACTTCTAACTTCAGCAGTGCTCAGTGCTTTTGCGCAACATCATCTCCGCTAACGTGTACGGAAGAAAGCGGAAAAATGATCGTATCAGTCGGCAGCGGGCACGACCCGAATAGCTGTTTGGCTGGCGTGGCTGATACCTACCCTGGTGCGGATGCTTATATTGACGAAGCGTCTGCTGTAGAGAAAATCTGTGTTGAGCTTGTTGGAGAGACAACGGTTGATATACTTATTCAGCGGGGCGGGAAAAATCCTCAAGATGATGTTACACCACCTGTGATCACATTGGCCGATAACGGCGTAGAACGTACAAGCGATGCTACCGCCACCATCAGGTTTACCTCCAGCGAAGCTGGTACGGTTTACTATTCACTCGTTTCTGCCGATGCTGTGGACACGTCCGCCACTGGTACGACGATGGTCAGCGGCGATAATACATTGGATATTGTCGGACTGACTACTGGAGAGGCGAAGGTTTATATTAAGGCAAAAGACGCTTCGGGGAATGTTACCGAGTCCGTTCTGGAAGTTACGGTTCCGGCCTATGTGCCTACGTATGAGGTCCTATTAACATCGATTACTCCTGCAATGTATAATCAAGGATATCGCTATGTCAGTGCGACAGCGGCCGGACTTCCGTTAAAGTCAAATGATGATCCATACATGTGCATATATAAGGGAGCACAGGCAGGACAAACGGTCAAGGTCACGCTTCTCATTCCGGAGGCCGATAAGGAACTCGAATCGATTTCCCTGACTACGAATGACGGGAATAATACGCCGATCGACGTGACAGTTGACGGCACAGAGAACAGTTTCAGCTTTACCATGCCGGCGGCCAATGTACGTGTAGATAGTTTTACCATCAAAGACTCCGTTGTAGTAAGGTATAACTTGAAAGCAGACGTTTCCCTGCTGTACGAAAATCTCGAAGATTTAGCCGGAAATCGCCAAGGCACAGTGACCTTCACCGATGCCGACAGAGTAACGCTGGTGCAGGCCAAGCCTCGTCAGCAGGTAACCGTGACCGCCGATCCGAAACCGTATACGGCGGGTGATATGTTCAAGCGGGAATTTGTGCGCTGGAAAGTCATTGATGGCATCGAGGTCAGTCCCGAGGATCAGATGAAACCGTCCTTCACTTTTGAGATGCCGGAAAACGATGTCTATTTGTTTGCGGAATTCAAAAATGTCGGAACGGAGATCACCTGGGGCACAAAAATCGACAATGTCATCGGCAATGTGACGAGAGTTAGTCTGTCAGGAGTTGCCAGCGAGAGAAGCCCCTTTACTTTTGCCGAAGGTGCAGAGTTGGGTGCTGTCCCGTTGGGAGAGGACTGGTGGTACCGGTACGAGTTCACCGGCTGGACAGTGACACGCGATGAAGAGGTATTGACAGATGTAGATACTTCTCAGTTAGTTAGTGACGACCGTCCCGAAGGGACTTTCGGCTATGCGACATGGGCGCACTTTAGTGTGAGCGGCAAGAAAATGACTGTCATGGCCAACTTCCATGAGCGTACTTTCGCCGGTGTGACCGTCGAAGCCAGCCCCGCCACCATGGGCAGTGCTGCCGTCTCTGTGGGCGGCGACCCCACCACAAACATCCCTGTGGTCTACGAGGGACAGACCGTCACCCTGACCGCCACACCCGGCGAACGCTATATGCTGAAAGGCTGGGAGGTCAAGGATGCCGATAACAAGGATGTGACATACAAGGTTGCGGAGGATGTTGTCAACGTTGCCACCTTCACCATGCCTGCCACCGGCAAGGACATCACCGCAAAGGCGATCTTTGAAGTCGATCCCAACAATGCCAGCACCGCCTGCGTGCTGGAGGATGTGGAACTGGCCATCCCCAGCGCCACGGTATCGAGAGAGGGCAGTAAAATTACGATCACCCTGCCCGCCGGTACGGACACCAGCAAGCTTGCTGATGCCATGCTGAAGTTCACCGTTTCCAAGTATGCGGATATCATTCGGGCCGGTGATGATGCGGCGTGGCCCGCCGCGGGTAAGGCCTGCGGCATGGAGCTGGATAAGGCCGTCACCTTCACCGTCCGCTCTGAAAAGAACCTGATCGGCAAGGATGAAACTGCCAAAGCGGACTACAAGGTGACCATCACCGTGGCCAAGAGCTCCGCGAAGGACATCACCGCCGTCAAGCTGTTGAACGCCGATAAGTCCGTGATCGCTGAGGGCAAGCTCAGCGGTACGACGTGGACGATCACGCTGCCCTCCAATACGGACAAGACCCTGATCAACAAGATCGGCTCTGCGCCGGATGTTTACATGCAGGTGCTTCACACCGGTGTATCCGTCAAGCAGGAGGAAGGCTGGAACGATGCGGATGGCGCACCCTATTGGAATAGCGGTGACGCGATGTGCGGCATCAGTGTCAATACCAGCAAGACGTTCACGGTGACCGCCGAGGATAGCAGTACCAAGACCTACACGGTGGAGATCAAGTACACCGCCCCCAATGCCCCCACCC
>ERZ1034626.2772-NODE-2772-length-9981-cov-10.551380_pt1 | contig 9981 bp, 6 predicted proteins | sample MGYA00520652_ERZ1034626 | MGnify/ENA primary metagenome ERZ1034626 (study PRJEB33766, sample SAMN09781765) | gut metagenome | biome: gut microbiome | host: Homo sapiens | place: Madagascar | study: EMG produced TPA metagenomics assembly of the PRJNA485056 data set... | reverse complement strand
TTTTTCTGCGATTACGATTAAACCACATTATATAATTACAGAAAATTAACCGTAAAAAGTTGCTAAAAGTCCTTGCTGTTTCGTATTATTATTGTATTTTTGCAACCCGAAAAGAGTTGTTTGACAGCAAACCTATGAAGATTGCATAAATTAGAACTGTTGCCAAATCATTACCTCCATTAAGGTAAAAAACTCATAAATAGCTCATTTTAAGTTATTCGGCAGATTTTAGCGTAATTTTGAAAGAAAAACGCGGTAAAAGAGCTGTTGGTTAGCTCCTTTACCGCGTTTCTCTTTGTGCGATATATTGTCAAAGGGTGGGTCGATTATACCAGTCCACGACCATGACAGTTCTTAAATTTCTTACCGCTACCGCAAGGACAAGGATCGTTGCGACCAGGCATCTTATCGGCAACATACGGTGTGCGAGGCTGTTGCTCGCGTGTATCTTGCTGTGCTGCAGCACGCTGTTCGGGGTTCGACAGGTCTTCTTTGTGCTCAACGTAGTTTTGACGTGGAGCGGGAGCCTCTGCGGGAGCCTCTTGAACATCCTCTTGCATTTCCTGTCCCGGAATTTGTGCACGAGTGAGGATGGCCGAGATACGATTGTTCATATCGTTTACCATAGCATCGAACAGCTTTGCGCTCTCAAGCTTGAAGATCAGCAACGGGTCTTTCTGCTCGTATGAAGCGTTCTGCACGCTGTGGCGCAACTCATCGAGCTGGCGGAGGTTTTCTTTCCAGCAGTCGTCGATGATGTGCAACATGATGGTGCGCTCAAACTGCTTCACTACGTCTTTACCCTCAGTGCGATAAGCTTCTTTCAGGTTGCAAGCAATCTGGTATACATGCTTACCATCAACGATGGGCACCATGATGCGCTCAAAACGGCTACCTTGCTGCTCTTCAACGTCTTTGATAACGGGCCATGCCACGCTCTGTATGCGGTCAATCTTGCGCTTGAGGGCTGCCATAGCCTCCTGGAAAGCGCGCTCTTCAAGTTCTTCGCGCTTTGTGTTTATAAACTGGTCTTCTGAGAACGGACATTCCATGGCCAGCACTTTCAAGAACTGCTCACGGCATCCGGCATAGTCGTTGGTCTCGATGATGTTTACAACGCGGTCCCAGATAATGTTGGTGATATCCATGCCGAGGCGTTCACCCATCAGTGCGTGGCGACGCTTCTCGTAGATAACGGTACGCTGCTTGTTCATTACGTCGTCATATTCGAGCAGGTGCTTACGAATACCGAAGTTGTTTTCCTCAACCTTCTTCTGAGCACGCTCGATGCTCTTCGAAATCATGGGGCTTTCGATACGCTCGCCCTCTTTAAAGCCGAGACGGTCCATCACGCTGGCAATACGCTCGCTGGCAAACAGACGCATCAGCTTATCTTCAAGCGATACGTAGAACACTGAGCTACCGGGGTCGCCCTGACGACCTGCACGACCACGCAACTGGCGGTCTACACGGCGGCTCTCATGACGCTCGGTACCGATGATGGCCAAACCACCAGCAGCCTTTACCTCGGGCGTCAGCTTAATATCGGTACCACGACCTGCCATGTTGGTGGCAATGGTTACAGCACCCAGCATGCGCTCTTCAACGTGCTTGTTGCCATCAGCGTCGGTAATGGTCACCTTGCCCATGTTGCTACGACCAGCTTCAGCCACGATATCGGCCTCTTTCTGGTGATACTTAGCGTTCAGCACCTGGTGCGGAATGTCGCGCAACTTCAACATACGTGAGAGCAATTCTGAAATTTCAACCGATGTGGTACCCACCAATACAGGTCGGCCACTGTTGCGCATCTCTACAATCTCGTCAATCACGGCAGCATACTTCTCGCGTGCTGTCTTGTAAACGCGGTCGTCGAGGTCTTTACGAAGAATGGGCTTGTTGGTAGGAATTTCTACCACGTCAAGTTTGTAGATATCCCAGAACTCGCCAGCCTCAGTCGAAGCGGTACCCGTCATACCCGACAGTTTGTGGTACATACGGAAGTAGTTCTGCAAAGTGATGGTAGCGAAGGTCTGTGTGGCAGCCTCAATGCGTACATGCTCCTTAGCCTCTACAGCCTGATGCAGACCATCGCTCCAGCGGCGGCCTTCCATGATACGTCCTGTCTGCTCGTCAACAATCTTTACCTCACCGTTCATCACAACATATTCGTCGTCTTTGTTGAACATGGTGTATGCCTTAAGCAACTGCTGAAGGGTGTGTACGCGGTCGCTCTGTACAGCATAATGGTTCATCAGGTCGTCTTTCTTGTCAAGCTTCTGCTGCTCGTCAAGGTCAGTCTCGTTCTCCAGTGCCGACAGCTGTGAAGCGATATCGGGCAATACGAAGAGGTCTTTATCGTTTACCTGTTGTGCCAACCACTCGGTACCCTTATCCGTGAGGTCGCAGCTGTTCTGCTTCTCGTCAACCACGAAGTAGAGCGGCTCAACACACTCGGGCATACGGCGGTTGTTGTTCTCCATATAGTATTCCTCGGTTTTGAGCATACCAGCTTTGATGCCGTCTTCCGAGAGATACTTAATCAGAGGTTTGTTCTTAGGCAGTGCCTTGTGTGAACGATAGAGTGCCAAGAAACCTTGTTCCAGCAGTTGCTTATCGTTCTTTTCATTGCCTTCAGTAATCATCTGCTTAGCATCGGCCAGATACTGTGTTGCCAGCTTGCGCTGCACAGCTACCAGGCGCTCAACCAGCGGCTGATATTCTTCAAACATCTGGTCTTCGCCCTTGGGCACAGGACCAGAGATGATAAGCGGTGTACGAGCATCGTCAATCAATACCGAGTCAACCTCATCCACGATGGCATAGTTGTGTGCACGCTGTACCAGGTCGGCAGGCGAGTGTGCCATGTTGTCGCGCAGATAGTCGAAACCAAACTCGTTGTTTGTACCGAAGGTGATGTCGGCCATATAAGCCTTACGACGTTGTGGCGAGTTAGGCTGATGCTTGTCGATGCAGTCTACAGACAAACCGTTGAACATATAGAGCGGGCCCATCCATTCCGAGTCACGTTTCGCCAGATAGTCGTTCACAGTTACTACATGCACACCATTTCCGGTAAGAGCGTTCAAGAATACAGGCAGGGTAGCCACCAGGGTTTTACCCTCACCCGTAGCCATCTCGGCAATCTTGCCTTGATGCAAGGTTACACCACCAAATATCTGAACATCGTAGTGCACCATTTCCCATTTCAGGTCGTTGCCACCCGCTGTCCAGTGGTTATGATAGATAGCCTTGTCGCCATCAATCGTGATAAAGTCTTTCTTGGGGTCGGCAGCCAGTTCGCGGTCAAAATCGTTAGCGGTAACGATGGTCTCCTCGTTCTCTGCAAAGCGGCGAGCCGTATCTTTCACAATGCTGAAAGCTACAGGCATCACCTCGTTCAGTGCTTTCTCATAAATCTCCAGCGCTTCTTTCTCCAGCTTGTCGATGGCGTTGAAGATGCTTTCGCGCTCGTCGATGGGCGTTTCTTCAATCTTAGCCTTCAGCTCGGCAATTTTGTCTTTTTGCTCTTTTGCCGAGTTTTGAACATACTGTTGTATCTCCTTGGTTTTAGCGCGCAGTTCATCATTCGACAGCGCCTTGATGGCGGGATAAGCCTCTTTTACCTTCTCTACGAGCGGCTGTATAAGCTTCATGTCGCGAGTCGACTTATTCCCGAACAACGATTGTAAAATCTTGTTGAAATTCATTGTTATATTTGTTTTTATTTTTTCTGTTTATGGGCAATCGGCATAAGGTTCATAAGACTTATGCCGCTGTGTTACCTTTTCAAGGGTGTAAAGGTACGAATATTTTTCCATTTAGAGGGCTATTTTAAGACATAACTATCCCATAACCCTCTATTTTAAAGCTCTTTTAATGTAAAGGAGCTGCCGAACAAGCGTTCGGGGCACGTATGCGTATAGCTTTTGCTATTGTGGGCGCAATGCGGTCTACAGTAGCAGGTGTGGTAACACGTTCAGCCTTTGTTGCTGCGCCATAAAAGATGATGGGGAACGGAACAAAGGCGGCACGTGAGGTATAGTTTTCGTGATTATCTTCGTTTACAAGTTGCCAGCCAGGGGCTACCTCAATCAGCAGGTCGCCACTCACCTCGGCACTATAGGGGCTGTAGCTAACGTTTCTTACGCCAGCCGCCTGTAGCAACAGTTCTTTCGAGCGCGACATCATCTCGTTGAGGCTCAATCGTTTCTGTTCAATGAGCTTATGGTCGAGATAAATCTGGTTATGATAGCACGTTTCAACATATCTGGCCTGTCCGTAGATGGCGCTAAGATACATGTTGAGCAAGTTGGCCGTGCGGTTGATATAGAAAGTACCTGTCGGAATTTTATATTTGCCATAGTCAACAGGTTGGTCGGCGGTATAGCCCGTGCTGGTTACAACAAACAGCACATTGCCTTCGCCCACCTTATTTTCTATGGTGCTAATAAGTTGGGCAAGAGTCTTGTCTAGCTTTATGTAGGCTATCTCCATGTCGGTCTGCCAATTGGTGATGTCTTTCACCTTGGCCGACAGCGTGATTGATAACAGGTCGGTAATATTATCACGGCCCATGCCCATATCGTTGATACAGGCTTCGGCCAGTTTCTCAACGGCGTCGTTATCAGCGTTATACGATTGGGTGTTATTATAGGCTCGCAAAAGGTTTTGCGAAGCCGTTGAATAATAAGAGCAAGTAGACCATCGGCCACTCTTCTCACTAATCCAGAAGGCACCATCGGCAGCATGTCCGCCCGCCAATATGGCAGCATCTTTATCAGCAGCTACGCTGTAAACCAGTGCGTTGCCACGAGAGGCCACTTTTAGCTCGTCGCCAATGGTCGACGTAGCCATCATTTTAGGCGAGTCGCCACCATTGCCATCATCCGTACAGAAGATGGGGCGCAAGGTGTTTCTATCTAACCACTGGCTACTTACAATGTTGTTATAATGAGGGGTGGTGCCTGTGGCTATCGAAGCGATGGCCGACGCACGATCGACGGGTGAGAAAGGATAGCTTGCCGACTCATACACACGCCCTTTATTCAGCAACTTCTTAAATCCGTTCTCTGAATACAGTGGCGAGAAATGCTCAATATAGTCGGTGCGAAGCTGGTCGATAGCAATGTTTACCACCAGTCGGGGTGCAGGCTGAATGGTTTGTGCCTGAACCTCGGCAGCAGCTAAAGCGGCCAGTAGTATAGAGGGAATGTATTGTTTCATTGTTCCTTTCTCACTATATAGTTGATAAATATGGCTCTTACAAGCAAAGACGATGCCAATATGCACATACCATCGGCATAGGTCTGCCAAAATGCGCCGATAAAGAATAAAACGAGGCAAATCGGCCAAATTGTCAGCCAAAGGCTATGTTTCTTATGGCGCAACGCCTTAAGGGTGGGGTAGAGGAAGCCGAGCGCCAATGGGTTCAGCATAAGTATCTGAAAGTTTACCCTTACGGTGGGATGTTGTGAGAACACCATAGCAAACAAGATGAGGCCTGCCAATCCTGTCAGTAGCCACAAAATGCCATCGAGCGCCCACGATACACGTTTGCGCTTAGCATCGTACAGGCAAGTTGTTAAGATAATGATAGCCAGTGTGATAGCACACCATATAGGCGTAATGAGCATAGACTCTGGTTTAGCAGCCGACGCCGCACTGATAGCCCAAAACTTTTCTTTCACCAATGGGCGCACCGCACCATCTTTACCTTTAAGGGTGGTATGGTCAAAGTCGCTCTTCAGGTTAAAGGGTAAGAACTGCTGCTGTCGAGCATCGGTAGGGCGGTCGGCGCCTACGCCTAATAATAGGTCGTTGCCAAAGCGTGCCCACGGGTGCTGCGCGGTATATTGGTGCACCATTTGTCGATAGGTGATTGCGCGTGTGCTCGATGGAAAGGTTACCGCCTCTTCCACATTATTTATAATAATATCGCGTGCGCGTGTGGTGCAGTTGTCGTAGAAGAAGTTGTAGCGATAAACCACATTCTCGGGTTGCGCATTGCGGTCGATGGCTTGTAAGATGGCCAGTTTGTCTTCGCGTGACAGGTCTAACACTTGTTGCACCACGCCACATTGGGCACGCTCATATTCTATCTTAAAGTGTTCGTAGCTGCAGATGCCCATTTCATAATCGGTCAGTCCGAATACGAACCGAAGCACAAAAAATGGCTTCTCAAACGAGAAGAGCCCATAGTTTACGGCATAGTCGGTGCCCGTTGAATGGTCGGTAATGCGAATGGCGGTATGCCCATACAGGCTATAGATGTATTGTCTCGGTTGGCACGACAGCAGACTGATATCCACTGCATCCATCCGTGCCAACGCAGCACTGTCGGTTTGGGCTTGTATCTGATGTGTTAACAACAGAAAAAATACGAGGACGATATGTCGTAAAATACTTCTAAAACGTTTCACGATGCAAAAATAACTTTAATTTCCCATTTATCGTGCTATTATTTCGAAAAATTTCAATAATTTTGCAAGCAAATCTTTTTTTGATACTCCTTGCGGTTAATATAAAAGGCGCTTTAGGAGGTAAGATTATTTGAAAGAAACGTATTATAACAATGAGAAAAATCATAGCAGCCGCAGTGTTGTCGGCAATGACAATAACAACTTATGCGCAGAGCGGAACCAACTCGCCCTACAGTCAGTATGGCTTAGGCTTGCTCAGCGACCAGACAAGCGGCTTTAATAGGGGAATGAATGGCCTCGGCTTGGGCTTTCACGAACATAACCAAGTGAACTTTCAAAACCCCGCTTCTTATTCAGCCATCGACTCGTTGAGCTTTATCTTCGACGCTGGCATCTCTGGACAGATAACCAATTTTTCTGAAAATGGCGTGAAGATGAACGCTAATAACGCCAACTTCGAGTATGTGGTGGCCGGCTTCCGTGCTGCCCGTCATCTGGGTGTGGCCTTTGGTATATTGCCTTTCACAAATATTGGTTACGACTATTCTAATACGGTTAAAATAGGCGCCTCTTCTGATACTGAAACCACCAGCTATGTAAATACCTATTCAGGCGAAGGTGGTTTGCATCAGGTGTTTATTGGTGCTGGCTGGCAGCCCATTAAAGGTTTTTCTTTTGGTGCCAACATCTCTTATCTCTGGGGTAGCTACACCCGTTCAGTGATAAACAGCTATACCGACGCCTACATCAACACCCTTTCAAAATATTACACTGCCACGGTAAACAACTATAAGCTTGACCTTGGCGCACAGTACACCGCTCGTATATCGAAGAACGACGAGCTCACCCTGGGCTTGTCATACACCCTGGGTCATAAGTTGCATGGCAACCCCAAGTGTGAGGTGATATCTACCAACTCGCAGACCGCCATTTCTGATACCGCCACCTATTCAGTGCGCAACGCCATGGAGCTGCCCACTATGTATGGTGTAGGCTTGATGTGGAACCACCGCAACAAACTGAAGTTGGGTGTCGACTATTCTTTGCAGAAGTGGGCCTCAGTAGTGTCGCCCGTTTACGATACCTCAGGTGCCACACCTCAGTATGTAGCCCTGAAGAACCAGTTTAACGACCGCCACAAGGTTACCTTCGGTGGCGAGTTTTGTCCGCTTGAAAACAGCCGCAACTTCTTCAAGCGCATCCATTATCGCATGGGCGCCTCTTACGCCTCGTCGTATCTGAAGATTAATGGAGCCGATGGCCCCAAAGAGTACAGTGTGAGTGCGGGTTTCGGCATCCCCATCATGAACTCGTATAACAATCGCTCTATCCTCAACATCTCTGGTCAGTGGGTATGTCAGGATACGAAAATGTTTATTAAAGAAAATTCATTTCGAATTAATATCGGCCTCACTTTCAACGAGAGATGGTTTGCTAAGTGGAAGGTTGAATAATGATTGTGAAAACGAAACGTAACACATACATACATTCTTCGCTCCAGCACGCTGCTGCTGGGTTGTTATGCTCTTTCTGCTTCTTGCTCGCTGTGTCGTGCCAGGAGCAGAAAGAGCATACTGCTTCTGCTATCCATGACCGCGACTCGGTGGCCATGATGACCAGTTTTGGCGTAAACACCTTGATTTCCGACTCGGGCGTGATGAAATATCGTATCATTACCGAGCGCTGGGAGGTGAACGAAAAGCGCAACCCCTCGCGCTGGATATTTGATAAGGGATTGTTCCTCGAACAGTTCGACGAAAAGTTTCATGTGCAGTCGTACATACAGTGCGACACCGCCTACTATTACGACCAAAAGAAGCTGTGGGAACTGCGTAGCCGTGTGTGCGTGCTCACCAAAGACGGTTTGCGTTTCAGCAGCGAGCAACTGTTTTGGGACGAAAACGCCCACGAACTTTATTCAAACGTGTTCTCACGTCTCGTCACCCCCGAACGCACCCTCGAAGGCGCCTATTTTCGTAGCGACGAGCGCATGACACGCTACTATGTGTCAAACAGCAAAGGATCATTTGAAAAGAGCGACCTCTCAGGCAGTGGCGACACAATCACCACAGCCCCCGACACGGTAAAGGCTAAACTTCGTCCGCAGGTAGCTCCGTTCCCCAAAAACACAAGATGATATTATTTTAAATTCTATACTTTGGAAACAGATATACCGCTTATAATAGGCATTTTAGTTACCATGGTGTTGTCTGCATTCTTTTCAGGAATGGAGATAGCCTTTGTGTCGAGCAACCGTATGCTGGCCGAGATGGATAAAGACCGTAACGGTCTCACCCAGCGCTTGATAACTGTATTCTACAAACATCCTAACGGCTTCGTTAGCACCATGCTGGTGGGCAACAATATTGTGTTGGTCATCTATGGCATCCTTATCGCTAAATTTTTCGATAGCACCATCTTCAGTGGCATGGATGCTGGCTTTACCGTAACGGCCGACACTTTGCTCTCAACCCTCATTATCTTGTTTACGGGCGAGTTTTTGCCCAAGTCGTTGTTCAAAAACAATGCAAACCGGCTGTTGTCGGTGTTCTCTCCCATAGCCTATTTCTTTTATGTTGTGCTATGGCCCATCAGCCGCTTCTCTACCTTCTTGTCAAAATGTTTGTTGCGCGTTGTAGGCATACACATGAATAAGGAGAACGACGACGAAGGCTTCTCAAAGGTCGACCTCGACTACCTTGTGCAGTCGAGCATCGATAATGCCGAGAACGACGACGATATTGAAGACGAGGTAAAGATATTTCAAAACGCCCTCGACTTTTCTGAGACCAAGGTGCGCGACTGTATGGTGCCCCGCACCGAGATACATGCCGTTGATGTTGACGATTGCACCACCGCACAGCTGATGCAGAAGTTTGTTGAAAGTGGCAACTCAAAAATTATTGTTTATCGTGAAGACATCGACCATATCATAGGCTATATACATAGTTCTGAGATGTTCCGCAACCCCGACACCTGGAAAGACCACATCAACACCATGCCCTTTGTGCCCGAAACCATGATGGCGCAAAAGCTTATGCACATCTTCTTGCAGCAAAAGAAAAGCCTGGGCGTCGTGGTCGACGAGTTTGGTGGTACCAGTGGCATCGTCTCGCTCGAGGATATCGTTGAAGAGATATTTGGCGATATTGAAGACGAGCACGACAGTTCAAACTATATTGCTAAACAGGTAGCCGATAACGAGTATGTGCTCTCAGCTCGCCTCGAGATCGACAAGGTGAACGATATGTTTGACCTCGACTTGCCTGAAAGCGACGAGTATATGACCATTGGCGGACTGATCTTGCACGAATATCAAAGCTTCCCCAAGCTGAACGAGGTGGTGAAGATAGGACACTTCCAGTTCCGAATAATCAAGAATACAATGACCAAAATTGAGCTTGTGAAACTAAAAGTGGGCGAATAACATCACTTTTCAGAAGAAACATGCCCTTGTTTGGTAATAAATTAGTATTTTTGTACGCATTTTATGCGCGCGTTACATAGCAGTGCCTCTGCCATGAGGCTCGCTAAGCAGCTGGCGCTACATCTATTGCGA
>ERZ1034626.2770-NODE-2770-length-9992-cov-6.265472_pt1 | contig 9992 bp, 9 predicted proteins | sample MGYA00520652_ERZ1034626 | MGnify/ENA primary metagenome ERZ1034626 (study PRJEB33766, sample SAMN09781765) | gut metagenome | biome: gut microbiome | host: Homo sapiens | place: Madagascar | study: EMG produced TPA metagenomics assembly of the PRJNA485056 data set... | reverse complement strand
ACTGCTGCTTGTATTTCTTCTGGTAGTTCTGTTTTCCGGCATGCTGGTAAAACCCGTCGCAGAAAGCTACGAAAAACAAAAGCGTTTTATTACGGATGCCAGCCACGAAATCAAAACTCCACTGACGATCATTGATGCAAACACCGAAGTGCTGGAGATGACCGGCGGAGAAAACCAGTGGACAAAAAGCACACGCAAACAGATTGCCCGCCTGACCTCCCTGACGGAAAAACTGGTTTTCCTCTCCCGTATGGATGAAGAGTCCACGCAGCTGGAAATGACGGATTTTGCAATTTCCGATGCCGTAATTGATACTGCGGAACCTTTTGTTTCCTATGCAGCTTCCCGGGGCAAAACTTTAGAACTTGACATTGCCCCTGACCTGACTTATCACGGAAATGAAGGCTGTATCCGCCAGTGTGTTTCCCTTCTTCTGGACAATGCTGTTAAGTATTCCACGGAAAACGGAAAACTCCAGCTGACTTTCCACAAACAGGGACGCGCGCTCGCACTTACCGTGTGGAATACAACCGATCCGATTCCTGTCGGCCGGCACGACGAGTTATTTGAACGTTTTTACCGCCCTGATAGTTCACGCAATACCAAAACCGGTGGACACGGTATCGGACTTTCCGTAGTCCATGCCATTGCAACCGCACACAAAGGGAAAATTTCTGCTAAAAGTGAAGATGGAAATTCCCTGACTTTTTCCATTCTTCTCAATTAAATATCCCGTGTTTCCACAAAAAAGAGAAGGAGATTCTTACATAACATGCAGAATCTTCTTCTCTTTTTCATTGGATCTTTATAAGTTATTTCAAAAATCCGAAATTGCTGACTATGGCAGCTTCCTTTGCCTTTCCATTGCAGACATTGACAAAACTGATGATACGGACAACCAATAAAATGATAAAACATACGGCTGCTGCAATCGGAACGACAACGGTCCAGCAGAGCACTACAGTAATCAGTCCCAGCAGAACTTCAGACACAAGGATCCTGATTCCCTCACGCACATGAAATCCGACATAAGGAGAATCCTTCGCCACAAGAAGTGCCACGATGGTTCCCAAAATTCCCAGAAGATATGGAAGCATTGCAAACAGTTTGTGATCTGCAATATCCTTTCCGTCAAATTCTGCGGAATGATCCTTTGGATCTACATAAGGCTGCCCGTACGGCATCCCATTGTTCATCTGTGGATTGCCATAATACGCCCCGTTGTTTCCCTGTGGATTTCCGTAGCCGTATGGCGTCCCCTGCGAATTCTGATTTTCCTGTGTTCCTGTATGTAAGCTGGCTCCGCATCTGGTGCAGAATGTACTGTCATCCGGCATTTTGCTGCCGCACTTCGGACATATCATATAAAATTCCTCCTCTTCATCTGAAATAATCTCTGCCAATTTCACCTTTTATTTTATATAAATTTATGTGGCAAGTCAATTTAGATTCCCTTAAGATTTCCTTTTCTTTCTTTATAAATTGTTTTCAGAACAGACATATGTCTTTTAAAGTTCATTTAAAGTTTCCCCACTATACTAATCCTATCAAAGCAAAGGAGAACTACCATGAGTGATCAAATGATCTTTAAACGATACGAAATGAAATATCTGCTCAGCCGTACCCAATACCTGCATATAACAGAAGCCTTTGACGGCCGGATGAAACCGGATATCCACGGAAAAAGTACGATTTTAAGTCTTTATTTTGATACACCGGACGATCTGCTCATCCGTCGTTCTCTGGAGAAACCACTCTACAAGGAAAAACTCCGGGTACGCAGCTACGGCATTGCAGACACAGATACCACCGTGTTTGTGGAGTTAAAGAAAAAATATCAGTCCGTTGTATACAAAAGACGGATCGCAATGTCCGAAGAAGAAGCCCGGCGCTATCTGCTTTCCCATGCTTCCGTTATGGACACACAGATCTCACGGGAAATTGACTACTGTCTCTCCCACTACCACAATCTGATGCCCCGGATGCTGCTTTCCTACGACCGCGCAGCTTTTTATGCAATGGATAATCCACAGTTCCGCATCACCTTTGATGAAAACATTCTCTGGCGGGATCAAGATATAACCCTTACCACAGGCATCGGCGGCACCGCAGTACTTCCGGCAGATACCATTCTGATGGAAGTCAAAACTGCCGATGCCATTCCTCTCTGGCTGGTTCAGCTGCTCAGCCAGGAAAAAATATATAAAACTTCATTTTCCAAATATGGAACTGCCTGGCTCCAGAAGCAGCGCAGATTCTGATTAAAAGAAAGAAAGGATTGATTTAATTATGCATACATTTTTTGAAGGAATTTTTACCACAAGTACCATTACCATCACAAACTTTCTGCTTTGTCTGTTTGTGTCCCTTGCCATCGGCATGTTTCTTGCCCTGATTTATGACAGAAAACTCTGCTCACGCAGTTTTCTTGTTACGCTGGCACTGCTGCCCGCCGTAGTCTGTGTCGTAATCATGATGGTCAACGGAAATGTCGGTGCAGGTGTCGCTGTCGCAGGTGCCTTCTCCCTCGTCCGCTTCCGTTCTGTACCCGGCACGGCACGGGAAATTGCAACGCTGTTTCTTGCCATGGCAGCAGGTCTGATCTGTGGCATGGGATACCTTGGTTTTGCTCTTCTCTTTTCCCTGATACTCGGACTTGTAATGTATGGGCTGAACCATTTTGCCTTCCCACAGAAACACCCACAGAAAATTCTTCGTATCACTATTCCGGAGGATCTCAACTACAGTGACGTATTTGACGATATTTTTACCTCTTACACCAGTACATACAACCTGATATCCGTAAAAACCAGCAACATGGGCAGTCTGTTCAAATTACAGTACCATGTAGCTTTAAAAGATGACACGACAGAAAAAGCATTTATTGACGCACTCCGCTGCCGTAACGGTAATCTGGAAATTGCGCTCTATCAACAGGAGGTGGATTCGTATGAGTTATAACAAATTACTTGCCGGAATCATCAGTTATTCCCTTTTGGCCTGTGCGGTCTGCGGATGTGCCGCAGCACCGGAAACAACTACGGAAAGTTCGCAGGCCTCTTCCGTCAGTGACTCCATCACTTATCTGGATGCAGCAGACATGTTTACCAAACGCGACAAGCAGAGTGACTATGCCTCGGAGGATGCCACAGAGATCACCCTTTCCGATTCAAAGAGTACCTGTGACTCCCCGGCAGTCCGGGTTTCTGATAATCAGATCACCATTACCAGAACCGGTACCTATGTTCTGAGTGGAAGCCTGACCAACGGACAGATCGTTGTGGATGCTTCCGGTGAAAAAGTACAGATTGTGTTAAAAGATGCCAGCATCAATTGCGACACCAGTGCCGCTATCTATGTAAAATCTGCTGACAAAGTATTTGTAACGCTTGCCGAAAACACTTCCAATACCTTAACAAACACGAAGGATTTCGTTGCTATTGATGACAATAACATTGATGCCGTGATTTTCTCCAAGTCCGATCTGAGCTTAAACGGTTCCGGAACCCTGACCATCCATGCTGCTTACGGACATGGCATCGTATCTAAAGATGATCTTGTCATCACCTCCGGCACTTACGACATCACCGCTGCCCGGCATGCGCTCTCCGGAAAAGACAGTGTGCGTATTGCCGACGGTGTCTTTACCTTAAATGCCAAAAAAGACGGGATCCACAGTGAAAATACAGACAATGATGAAAAAGGATTTATCTACATTGCCGATGGAACATTCTCCATCACCTGTGATTCCGATGGTATGGATGCCGAAGAAACTTTGCAGGTAGACGGCGGCACCATAACCATCGCTGCCGGGGATGACGGATTGCATGCCGATGGCGACCTCGTCTTAAATGACGGAACCATCACAATCACAAAAAGTTATGAGGGCTTAGAAGGTAAAACGGTTACCATCACCGGAGGCAGCTACGCTGTAACCTCAAGTGACGATGGTGTAAATGCCGCCGGAGATGGCACTGCTGGAAATTCTTCAGATTCTGCATCATCCGATTCTTCCAAAGAGCAAAAAATGCCATCCGGCACTCCTCCCAAACAGCCACAGAATTCTTCAGACTCCACGGAAATGCCACAGTCTCCGCAAAACGGTGACTCTACAGAAGCCCCACAGCCTCCGCAAAATTCTGATTCCACGGAAGCCCCACAGCCTCCACAAAATTCTGATTCCACAGAAATGCCGAATGCCCCAAAGGGGGCACCGAATGGTAATGGAAATCCCGAACCAGGAGGTATGGAAGATGCCACCGACTATAACCGGATCCAGATCAGCGGAGGAATACTGACCGTCAACGCTGGCGGAGACGGTCTTGACTCCAACGGTGACCTCACTGTCACCGGAGGTGAAATTTATATCGACGGCCCGGTACAGGGTGGAAACGGTGCTCTGGATTGTTCCGGTACCGCAACAATCAGCGGTGGAACTGTCATTGCTGTAGGTTCCAGTGGCATGGCAGAGAATTTTTCCAGTTCATCCACACAGGGAAGTATGCTCGTCACTGTATCCGCTTCCATGATCTCCGGGGAAATTACACTACAGGATTCCAATGGAAACTCACTGCTTTCCTATACCCCCGCCAAATCCTATAATTCCGTTGTAATCAGTTGTCCAAAACTCACCAGCGGAGAAACGTACACGCTCCTTGCCGGTGATACCACCACAACGGTTACATTGGATTCCATTGTAAAATCGGTAAAAAAATAAAGTGTGCGTTTACCGCACACTTTCGCGCCCTTGCGGAGACACAACATCATCTTTGACTCCGCAGGGCGCGCATCTTTGCAGGCTGACCTGCTTTAATTGCCAAGTTCCAGCATGGTATCAATACAGCGTTTTGCTTTTATACGCACTTCTTTGTCCAGCTTGATTTCCTCTCCGCCGGTGCCCTTTACACACTGGTACACATCTCCGAGTGTGGTCAGTTTCATATTGTGGCAGACACAGTCTCTTGATAATGGATAAAACTGCTTGTCCGGACATGCAAACTGCAGATGCTGCACGATACTGTTCTCGGTTCCGATAATGAATTCCTTTGCATCACTTTTCTTTGCATAATCCATGATTCCGGTTGTACTTCCCCGATAATCCGCCAGCCCGGAAACCTCCGGCAGACATTCCGGATGTACCAGAAGAAGTGCGTCCGGATGTGCCTTTCGTGCTTTTTCCACATCCCGTTTCGACATGCGGACATGCGTTGGACATCCCCCCTGCAGCAGTTTGATATTTTTCTCCGGCACCTGATCAGCCACCCATTTTCCCAGATTGCAGTCCGGGATAAACAAAATATTTTTATTCTCTATATTCTTTACAATCTGAACTGCCGATGAGGAAGTTACACAGACATCACAAATCGTTTTTAACTCGGAAGTCGTATTAATATACGCTACCACGGTATAATCCGGATACATCTTTTTCACCCCGGAAATCAGTTCCACATCCATCTGCTCTGCCATCGGACATCCCGCATTGCTGTTGGATAACAATACCCTTTTCTGTGGGGACAGAATCTTGACCGTCTCTGCCATAAAACGGACTCCGCACATCAGCACAGTGCTCTGCGCTGCCTTGGCAGCCTGCACGCTCAGCCCATAGGAATCCCCTACATAATCAGCCACCTCCCAGATATCATGACTCTGATATGCATGTGCCAGAATACAGATATCCTTTTCTTTCTTCAGGCGGATGATCTCGTCCTGCAGTTCTCTTGTCGTTAACATAAAATACTCCTTTTCACGAAATACCCTTCTATACAGACATTTCTTGTTACATTCAACATATTACATAGAGTATACTCACATGCCCGTCAGGTGTCAAGACACAAAAGGGTTAAAACCACGGAAGCCTGTGAAACGGGATGATAAGGATTTCCTTCGACTTCATGTCATCCGTTGTAATGTAGGTATGTTTCCAATATCGCGCATCCAGGGAAATTTCCCGGTTATCCCCCAACATGAAATAAGAGCCCTCCGGAACGGTAAAGGTTTTATCTTCTTCTCCACAATCCGTTTCGACAGTGTCATCCAGATAAGCCGATTCATCCAGCGGTTCCCCATTGATGTATACTTTTCCTCCGACAAAAGAAACCGTCTCCCCCGGAAGTCCGATCACACGTTTGACCATGGTTTCATTTTCATCTTTCTGATAAAACATGACAATATCGCCGCGTTGTGGTTTTTCTTCCTCATATGCATGACGGTCTCCGATGAGCCAGTCATGAACCATCAGTGTCGGTTCCATACTCTCAGATGGCACCCGCCCGATCATCAAAAAACAACGGAATGTGATAATAATGGCAAGAAGAACTGCTATGTAAATCACCCACCCCACGATATCTTTTCGTTTTTGTTTTGTCTGTTCGTCCATAGATTCCTCCCTGTATGTTTTTCATTTGGAATTAATCATATCATACCAGAGGCAAAGATGTATAAATTTTTTTAAGATTGTAAGTAACGTGAAAAATTTATGCAATTACTGTAAATCTCTGTGGATATTTTCGGTTGTGAGAACCCCGGTGTTTATGTTAAGATGGGGGTGTCTGTTATAGAAAGGAGAAACAGATTTCGAAAAGTTAAAAACTTTAGCGCCATGTACCCTGTGATACAGCTTTCGCTGTACCGAAATAAGGAGCACATTGCATGAAAATTCCGCTTTCGCGGAAGCAATGTGCGAATGTGATACAGCTTTCGCTGCACCGAAATAAGGAGCACATTGCATGAAAATTCCGCTTTCGCGGAAGCAATGTGCAAATGTGATACAGCTTTCGCTGTACCACAAGGGTTAACGAGGATTCAGGTGATCGAAGATTCGGCGGATGCCTGAACGCAGGAATGGGGCTGCGCATATGAATCACAAACAGGATGGTAACATCCGAACAAAGGATTCGTACCCCGATGGAGCCAATTGCATGAGAATTTGCTTACGCGAAGCAATTGGCATAGATGATAACACTTACGTGTTACCACATAATGCACAATGAAAAATATTCTGATGAACGAAAACAATATCGGGATCATAAAATTATATGAGAAAAAGGAGATTTCAATTATGTGTGGAATTATTGGATTTACAGGTAAATTAAAAGCCCAGGATGTCTTATTGACAGGACTTGCAAGCCTTGAGTACCGTGGATATGACAGTGCGGGAATTGCGTACTTTAAAGATACCGGAAAAATTTCACTTCGGAAAACTGTCGGAAAAGTAAAAGATCTTCGTGCCATCTGCGATGATGATAACAATTCTACGTGTGGAATCGGCCACACCCGCTGGGCAACCCATGGTGGCGTTACCAATGCCAATGCACACCCTCATAAGGTCGGACAGGTTGCATTGATCCACAATGGTATCATCGAGAACTATCATGATCTCGCCACCAAATATGATCTGACGAATGAACTGATTTCCGAGACGGATACCGAAGTTGCCGCCGCATTGATCAATAAACTCTACGAAGGAGATCCAAAAGAAGCTCTGCGCAAAGCAGTAGCCGAAATTGAAGGTTCCTTTGCCTTCTGCGTTCTGTTCAAGGATCATCCGGGTGAAATTTATGCGGTAAGAAATGTCAGCCCTATGGTTGCAACATACTGTGATGACGGTGCTTTTATTGCATCTGACCTGACTGCTTTTATCGCATACAACAAGCGTTATTTCATCGTGCCGGAATATCATATTTTAACTATGACTGCGGACGGCATTACGTTAGAGGATTTAGACGGTCATTCCGTAGAACCGGAATATATGGAAGTAAACTGGGATGTTACCGCAGCCCAGAAAGATGGTTATCCGCATTTCATGATCAAAGAAATTCATGAACAGCCGGCTGCCATCACAAGAACCATTACCCCACGTATCAAAGATATGCTCCCGGATTTTTCGGAAGATGCCATTGCGGATTCCTTCTTTGAAAATGTAAGCGACATTACAATCGTTGCCTGTGGTACTGCAATGTACGCGGGAATGGTAGGAAAAACCATGATCCAGAACCGCCTGCATATTCCGGTTACCGTGGCAATCGCATCGGAGTTCCGCTATGAAGAACCGGTAATCAATGAAAAATCCATGGTGATCGTTGTATCCCAGTCCGGAGAAACCATTGATACCTTAGAAGCTCTTCGCCTTGCAAATAAATATACAAAAAAAACACTGTCCATTGTAAATGTAAAAGGCTCCAGCATTGCACGTGAAAGCAGCTATGTATTATATACACATGCCGGTCCGGAAATCGCTGTTGCAAGTACAAAAGCATACACCGTTCAAGTTGCTTCTTTTTACCTGCTTGCATGCAAACTTGCCATGAAACAGCAAAAGATTTCTGTCGAAGAAGCACGTACATTTATTGGAACACTGCAGGAAATTCCAAATTACATCGAGGAAGTTCTTGCACAGGCTCCTGATATTGAACAGCTGACCAAACGCATGATCAATGCCAACAACGCGTTCTTTATCGGTCGTGGACTCGATTATACCCTTTGCATGGAAGGTGCTTTGAAATTAAAGGAAATTTCTTATATTCATGCCGAAGCCTATGCTGCCGGTGAATTAAAACACGGAACCATTGCCCTGGTCAGTGAAGGGGTTCCTGTCATTGCCGCTGCTACCCAGAAACATGTATACAGCAAAGTTATTTCCAATATCCGGGAAGTAAAAGCCCGTGGTGCTTATGTCATTCTTTTGTCCAAAGACAAAGAAATCACAGATCCTTCTATCTGTGATGTACACATCAATCTTCCGGATGTATCCGACGAATTTACGATTTTTGAATCTGTTGTAATTTTCCAGCTGATTGCATATTACACATCCGTTGGAAAAGGCTTAAATCCGGATCAGCCACGTAACCTGGCAAAATCTGTAACGGTAGAATAAAAAAAAACTGTCGCGCGAAAATTCGTGCGACAGTTTTTTTGACATAGAGCCTTTCTAAAACTTTTGAATGCAAAAAAAGAACCCCAGAAACTCTCTAAAAGTCTCTGAGGTTGCCCCTGCCAAGGATTCTCTCACCCATGTACCGGAATCCTTGTATCGTCGGCGCGACAGGATTTGAACCTGCGACCTCTGCGTCCCGAACGCAGCGCTCTACCAAGCTGAGCCACGCGCCGTTTCAACTGCCCAATTATAGTAACACATTCTCCGGTGTTTGTCTAGTGAATTTTTTTAATTTATGGTACAATACAAAAAAAAGAATGGAGAAGAACAATGAAACATACTGCTTTGATTACAGGTGCATCCCGTGGAATCGGTGCAGCCCTGGCATGTCGATTTGCCGCTGAAGGCTATCATCTGGCTCTTTGCTGCCATAACTCTTATGAAACGCTGCAGGCACTTGCCACAAAACTTGAAACAACCTGCTCCATACAGGTGCTTTGCTTCCGTGGTGATGTAGGAGACTATACTTTTATCTGTGACATGGTGCAAAAAACACTGGATACCTTCGGCCAGATTGATGTGTTAATCAACAATGCCGGCATCTCTTATATCGGTCTGCTCACCGACATGGATATTACCGACTGGAACCGGATAGTTGCGACAAACCTCACATCCGTCTTTTCCACGTGCAGACAGGTCATCCCTTCCATGGTTCATGCCAAATCCGGACATATCATCAATATTTCTTCTGTATGGGGAAATGTCGGAGCTTCCTGCGAAGTTGCCTATTCTGCATGCAAAGGCGGGATCAATTCCCTTACACGCGCTTTGGGCAAAGAACTTGCCCCTAGCAATATCCAGGTAAATGCCATCGCCTGTGGGGTAATCGATACGGATATGAACCGTTGTTTCTCCGAGGAAGAACGCTCTGCACTCATCGAAGAAATTCCTGCCGGCCGTATGGGATCCCCGGAAGAAGTTGCTTCACTGGCATATTCTCTTGCCACAGCAAGCAGTTACCTGAATGGACAGATTCTCACCTTAGACGGTGGATGGATTTAATTTCTTATCTTTTTGGAAATCTTTTTCCATTTATTTAAGAATTAAAACGCAATACGCG
>ERZ1034626.2769-NODE-2769-length-9992-cov-20.538996_pt1 | contig 9992 bp, 9 predicted proteins | sample MGYA00520652_ERZ1034626 | MGnify/ENA primary metagenome ERZ1034626 (study PRJEB33766, sample SAMN09781765) | gut metagenome | biome: gut microbiome | host: Homo sapiens | place: Madagascar | study: EMG produced TPA metagenomics assembly of the PRJNA485056 data set... | reverse complement strand
GCCCTCCGGTGCTCAGAACCGCTACGCTCTAAGGTTGGCGGACCATCAAAGGTCTTCGCCAGTTTTTGCGGGATGGGACCGCCTGGGAATAACGATACTATATGCCTAAGTTTGATGCTTATTTACATAAGTCTGAGAAAAACAAAGACTGGTAATAAATATATTGTTATCTCCTCATTAACTTTGCTGCAAATTCAAAGAAATCTGCAACGTTCTTGAAATTATCAAACTGCTGGCAATACATACTGGCGTAAGGTTCAGGGAACCTTTGTCGTATATCAGCCTTTATCATACTTGCCAAAACCTCCTTTGTATAGGCTTTCAGCAATTCGTTGTATTGTTCTTCGCTCATGATTGTTTTATTTAAATTTCTAAAACTATTCTATATAAATCGGTTCGCAAACAACGATAGTACCCCATTATAAAGAGCAGCCGGTAGTAAAAAGTTAGTTGGCCATCACAATTTACTTGCTATTATTTGATATTTGAGGCATAAAATAATTTTCTAGAGTATTTAATGTCATTATCATTTTGACAAAAATATCTTCCAATGCTTGCTGCTCAGAAAGTTCATCCAATTTAAAATACTCATAAAGTTTTGCTAAGTCTTTTCTCTTATTGCTTTTTCTATGGGCAACAGAATTAGAACGAAGAGACTGAACTTTTCGAAGAAAATCTACCATATCTGGACATTTCATTCCTTTTGACAACAAAAAAGCCTGAAATTTATCTATTCCAGCTTTCAATTCAGCTGATGATAAGAAGTTCTTCTGCTTTAAAAAGGATTCTACATCTGGATTTGAATCCTCTATCTCTGATTGTATGCTCTTTTGATTGAAAGAATCAATTACCAATTTTGTCATCGATAGAATTTGTTCATCAAAATCTGAATGATTATTCTCTGTTGTCAAACAATGCAATGTATTATAACGATGTTCGTCTTCGTCAATCAAAGGAAGAAATAACGGCCAACCAAATTGCTTTTCCCATTTCTTATTGAATTGCTTAAAACGATACTTGAAATGTAAATCAGGAAACAACGGATTACAAACATTCCCTTCCATCCAACGAGTATAAGCAGTTTTACTAAACCCCATATCCTTTTCGGGAGAAACATTATAGCCTTTCCAATACAGTTGTTCTGAATATTCCAAATTGCCCAAATACACCAATGGTACTATAACATAACTACGATGATCATTATCAATATACATTGACCAAGAACCCTTGCATCCTAAAGATCCATCACTTACTGTATATTTGTTGGGATTAGAATAATATTTATCAAGGACCTCTTTCTTGAAAAATATCGGCGTCATCTCTAGCGGATTATCGCCATTGGCTACAAAATAATTAGAAAGTGTTTCTTTCTTACATGAATGTGACATAGGTTCCCCTTCATCATCATAATCATAGATAAAATCTGCGTACTGCTTATTATCTTGATCAAAAGAATCTCGATTATAATCTTTTTCCCGATAACGCAATACACATTTGCCCATTATCCAACCACCAGACTTATTTCCATCAGCATGACAATTTACCAAAGAGGAATAATTATAGATATAATCATTATCTTTCACTATTTGATTCATTACAGGAGTTAAGCCTAACTCGTGGAAGGATTGCTGAGAATATCGCATTTCATCAAAGAATATCAGCAAGTTCATCTTACGCAAAGCTAAGTATTTCCGCAAGATAGTTAGTTTGATTCTTATAGTTATTCCATTTATCTCTGCAACTTTATCCCAATCTCCATTTTCATTATCAACAACAAAACAATGTTCTGTTGGAGACATATAACGATCATGCAAATTCAACAAAACCCTAAAGTCTTGTGAAAGTTCGACATAATTGTCTATATCATAATTTGCGGAACGGTATAATACAAATGGTTCCAAGACATCAATACCATCATGACAAAAAGACCATTTACCATTACTCCAGATTTCACATACTCCATTGCTTCCTCTGCTTAAATCCCATTCATACCGAGACAACGCATCTGATAATTTCTCATCAGAAACGAGAGCACTATGCAAACATTCCGCACTCACCGTAATCCATCCACTTTCAATAAACTTTTTGTTCATTGAAGAAAGAAAGTCTGTAAAAAGTATTCTTTCAGATTCCTTCATAACTACCAACATTAATATTGTATTCTTTTGAGCTGAGCTCTACGCCGGGATTACAATCAGCTAAAGTCTTTGACGCTGCAGTAACATTACCTACGGTATCGGTCTTTATTATAAAAATTATCTCACTTCGGTTGATTGTATGTTTCATGCCTGCAGCATATATAACTAATCCAGCCAATAATGCAACTGCACATAGGAACAATAATATTTTGGGTAAGTTCTTCATTATTCTTTCAATTTATCAATAGTAGCCACTAACTATCGCCCTGATATCTGTGGATCAACTTTTCTACACTCATTATCAATTCATCCCAATTCTCTATCAAATCGGGATTGCTATAATATATCATCAATAATTTTGTATAACTATCGGGGCATTGTTCTTGGCGAATCTTTATCTTGGCCCTTTCCTCCAATAAACCGGTTCGCATCAAATGGCATAATTGTATGGTATTAATACCTTTTTCTGTTACACCCTGATACAAGAGGTCATCTATAATATGAATATGGTCAAAATATCGATCTAGATGCGGGTGAACAATTGTATAGGAAGAGCTATCCACAGGCAGGATTTCTGCATTTTTATTGATCAATACATCCTTCGCCCCCTTGAAGGAATTACACCTAGGACATGCCAAACATAAATTCACCGGTTTATACATCCATTGAGGATATAGGGATTTTGGAGCTATATGTTCTATATGCGGTAATCCTGTTGCCCTGCTAATATCCATTCGGCAATAAGCGCATTTGTCATTTTGAACATCTGTATAATATTCTCTCAATCGCTGTTTTAAAGCACTCAAACAAGAATTATACCAATGCTCTTTAATTGGAGTTCCTGGACTTGCCTTATGAATTAAAGCTTTATCTTCATCAGTCAACGGGTATGGCTGACTAATTACGAAATCACTAAGTTCTTGCTCCGTCATTATTGAATATATCTATTATAGTTAAGATGATTTTCTTCATCGGGTCTACATCATTCATATTGGAAACCACTTCTTTCAGGAAGGAAATCTGTTCAACTACCTTTTCCTTGTTTATCGTATTATTCGCAATATTATCCAACAAGCCTCCTACTATCTTTGCAAGATAAACATTTCGAGCTGTTGGTACCTTAAATACCTTTAACAGCACTTCCTCTGCTGACCATCCGAAAGTTTCTTCTTCTATCTTTTGAGAACTCATGACCTCGCTGTTCTTATATAAATAGGTGACACTAGACTTATGAAGAGGTAAGTCGGAAACCAAAAAATGCGAATGAGTGGCTATCAAAAAATGACAAGCACAATCTTGTAAGCCTTCATTCAACAAATCTATCACTTGCATTTGCCAATTAGGGTGTTGACTGATTTCTGGTTCATCCAGCAGCAACAAGACATTGCCATACTCCGATGCAGACAAAGCTCCAACCATTGTGCAAAGTAAATTAAACTCACCGGAACTGATTTCACTACTTCTTATTCTTCCATATTGATTATACAAGTAACAATCTACACTTCGAATGAGGCTAATTTGGCGAAGAAAGTATAAATTTCTTGCTTCATCGCGATAGCCCAGAACAGAAGCTACATTGAAAGGAATATTAAACAAATAGGCATCTTTTCCTTCCTTACAATTATTCACTAAATGGCAATATGTTTCATATAATGAATGTTTCTGTTGGGTTGTAAAAACCAAAAAGCGATTTAAAAATGAATTCAATGTTTTTTTGTTCAATTCTGCATGTAAGTATGAACAGAATTCTTCAAAATCTCCAATAAGCTTTATAGAATTGCTTACTCTACATTCTAAAGTCAATTTTCCTGCATAGCCTATAAAATTTAATATCTTTCCAACTTTTGATATTGTAGCAGCACTCTTCAAATGCAAAACATTCTCCAACAACTGAAACAAAGTAGTAGATGTTGAGAATATATTGCTTGTTGCCTTCGACCCGACATAAGAATATAGGGAAGTGTTATAACGATTAAACTTAGCAGAAGATGAAAATGTACGCTTTATCGGAAACTTATCTGCAATTCCAAAACACGAAGCTACTATGTTTGGAAGTGGAAAATTCAGCACATTCACAGGGGCGCCATTCAAATCATACCCCTGTTCTTCTGTTTTTTTATCTATATGATAGATTTCCCCATTTGCAATATAACTTACTCCTGTTATTTGTATATATTGTTTTCTTAAAGACCTAAACTGTTTGGTTTGGATATATTCTTCTAAGTCTATAAAGAAATCAACGATACGTCGCAAGATTGTACTTTTACCTACTCCATTTACACCTATCAATAATGAAAATTGATCTCGTGACAAGTCTTTACATTCAGCAAAACTTGATTCTAAGTCTAAATACTGTTCATGAATACCTGCCACCATAAGACGTATGCGCAACAAACGAAACACACGGCTAGGTTTGGATATTTTTTGAGGTATTTGAGACAAGTCAAGTCTATCCAATAAATAGATAGAATGCACCAAGTCTATGCTCTCACTATATCTTTGCCCCTCAACATAAGATTTCAAACTATCAATATGTCCCAAGCAGACTTCTTCGTCTTCAAGAAGAGGCAAACTAAAGCCATAAAGATGCAAAATTCTTATTATATCATCACTTCTAATATCTACAGTATTTGATAATTCTCGTATGTTCATTGTACTTTGTTTATTTGGATTACCGCATTACAAGTTACACCTATCTGTTTTTGAAAGAAGTTATATTTAGTTTCTCATTGCAGTATCGCTATGCACTTGTCGCCACTCGAATGAAGAGTTTATTCTAATGTCCCACAGATTTGGCTATCCCTTCGGCCGCCGATTTTCAATTCACGGATTTACACAAATTTATAAGACCTGGGCGGTCTGAGAAGATACTCACGCAGATAGCGCTGATTACGCAAATACCTTCGAGGGGCATCGTAAGTACTTTCGATGGTCAACGAAGACTGTTTCATCGGGCTTCGTAAGTACTTTCATTTTTTCACCACATTTTTCAGACACTTATGCTCCATATCGTAATGCTCGTCTACAACATACCCCGCTAACTGGTATATGAATACTAGCTAGAGGGAGTATTTTCGTCTTCAACAGTTACTTGTATAAATCCACGTTGATGTCGAATGGACTATCAAAGTCCTTCAGCATGGCATGCTTCGTATCTTTCTCTGAGAGATTGGCATGTTCTGTTGGAATCTTCCAATCGATACCGAGGGTATCATCGAGGATACTGATGCCTCCATCGGCCTCTGGATGATAGAAGTTGTCACACTTGTACTGGAAGACTGCTGTCTCTGAGAGGACGGCGAAACCATGGGCAAAGCCCTTTGGAATGAAGAACTGGACATGATTGTCTTCGGTAAGTTCTACAGCCACATGCTTGCCATAGGTTGGTGATCCTTTGCGGATATCTACAGCGACATCAAGGACTCTGCCTTTTACGCAGCGTACCAACTTGCTTTGAGTATATGGTGGACGCTGGAAGTGCAAGCCTCGCATCACACCATAGCTGCTCATTGACTCGTTGTCTTGGCAGAAGTGAACACTGTGTCCCAGAATAGGAGAGACCTTCTCTTCAAACTCTCGCTCGCTGAAGCTCTCGAAGAAGTAGCCACGAGAGTCGCGGAAGAGGCGTGGCTCTATAATGAGGACGCCTTCTATATTGGTTTTGATTATATTCATTGTTTTTGTTTTAATTTTTGTTCTTTAATAAGAAGTTCTAAAATCATCCCGTCCTTCCTTACCGTTAGGGAAGGCTCCACCTTTCTCACCAAGCCTCTCTTTCCTCTGGAACGAGAGGATGTAACCGGCCCTCCGGTGCTCAGATCCGCTACGCTATAAGGTTGGCGGACCATCAAAGGTCTCGCCAAATTGTGCGGGATGGGACCGCCTGGGGCTGAGAGATTATTCATTCTAATCTCTAAGTTTGTCTACTCCATTCAACGTAAGAAACTCAGAATCCTTTCCCGAGACGATTCTACCTTGTGATCCAATTCGCTTATTGCTTACTACAAGAAAGCATGCTTTCTTTGCTCTAGTTATCCCCACATAATGCAAATCAAGATCCTGTATCCAAGAACTGTATTGACAATGATTAAAATCATTATTTATTGGATATTTCTTTGGAAGAATCCATTCATGGAGATTCAAATGAAAAACTATATCAAATTCAAGCCCTTTAGACTTGTGGAGAGTCATCAAATTCACTTGATTATCAAGAATAGGTTTATAAGACTCCAAGGATTCTGTATTCTCTATAACTTTTTTCAATATTTCAGCCGCTAATCCTTCTGAAACATTCGGTAAAATGATATTTGCCAACTGAATGGAATAAGCAACAAAGGCTTCTCCATCTTTAGGAAGCTGGAGCGAATTCAATTGCTTCTTTAACTGCATTAACCTCCTTTGCTCATAACGAGTGAACATTTCAAAGTCAGCAAATTCATCTATAACTTCCCTAAAAGTGAGATTACTATCAAAGAAATATCTCAACAAATTTCCATAAAATGTACATCTAAGATTAGACTCACTATCCAATCCTGTGGTTGTATATTTTCTATATGGTAAAGACAACCCCATCGCTATCAAATCAAGAATCTGATTTGTCCTTGCCAAAACCACAACACTAGACAAACTGGAAACCTTATATCTTTCACAACATTCAATAATATAATTAGAAAGGAATTTTCCTGTTGTTTTTTCTTCCCCATTTACCCTAACTAAATGTACATCTGACTGTACAGAAGGTAACATTGCAACATCTTTACCCATCAACTTATTGGAATAATTAATGATAGAAGGTGAGCATCGGAAATTTTTATCTAGAATGAAGGAATGAAAATCATCACGTTCAACCAATGCCTTCAAATACTTACAATCTTTCTTGTCAAAGCCGAATATTGATTGATTAACATCTCCCACGGCTATGCCTACAAGACCCAAACTAACCATTTTATTAAACAACATACTGGTATAGATATCTGCATCCTGATATTCATCTATGAAAACATAACGATACCTTGCTTTTAGATAACGACAACAAGCATTGCACTTATTAATTACCAAACAGGCTAAAAGCTCTAAGGATTCAACTAAAACATAGCCCTTTTCTGTATAAAGTTTCTGCAATGCCCCCCATTGTTCTCCAGAAATATAATCCAGATATTTCTTTGCCTTAATCCATTCGTATATTCCCTGACTGTCTGCATCTATATCCACTAAAGCTTTAACCTGAATATCAGATTGTATATTTCCCCATATATGGGGTAAAAAAGGACTAACTATTTCAGAGAAACAGAATCCATCAATAGTACCAAAGTAAGAGCTCCTATTAAACGGAATAGAAGAAAACACTCTATCTTTAAGATTTTTGGCTGCTTTTCTTGTATAAGAAATTGCTATAATACCCTGATAATCCCGCAAGAAATCTCCTTGAAGAATGAGACGAATCTTTTCGGATATTACAAAAGTCTTTCCACTACCTGGCGCAGCAAGAACAACACAATTACCTATTTGGTCAACTATCGACCTTTGAGAATCAGTAAGTTCCATATTGCTCTTCTATGTATTCTTTAGCTACCAACAAAGGCATTGCCAAATTATCACCCTCCAACATCTTTAAATTTTCTTTATGCTTTCGCAGGAAATCAAACATGTTGGTGGCCTTATGCCCTTTCATCTTTTTTATCAAACTGTCATCAGTTAATGTTTCACCATAAGCTTTCTTCAGGTCTCCCTTAAGACTACTATTACACAAATCAGTTTCAAGATCAACATCAGCTATAAATACGTTATACGTTTCCAGTATTTCACGAAGTTTCTTTGCTGAGTTCAGGGATTGTTCTGGAATATGTTCTTTCGATGAAAAGCCGCGAAGGTTAGGTGCATGATCTGATATGATTTTTGCATCTTCTTTTTCAATTGTAAAACTTTGCTTTACCAACTCAAGCCCTCGTTCTACACCTGCAAAACGATATACATCCTTTTTGGGTATTTGGATAATGTCGTTGTCAGTTCTTGCTACCCACTCTATTTTTAAAGCATCAAGAATCTTCGCATAAACTTTAAATCCAACTCCTTCAACACTCAATATTGATATGTTCAAACGGTCAAGATCTATGTCTATTTGTTTTGCTAAAGTCTTGTAAAAAATGAGTTCCGATTGCCCTTCCACTAAAATAGCATAGTCTGCAAAAAAAGCTTCTGCAGGTATCACACTCATTCGATAACCAAAATCATTAAATCCATCTTCAATAATCTCAGAACATCCTTCAGAAGCAACACACGTTTTCTTATCCTCCTTATAAAGACGAATGATAGAATTTGGTGAGAACTCACAAACTATATACGGAGAATGGCTTGTCAAAATAACCTGTCCATTCAGAACAGTACTTAGATATTTAGCCAATTCTCTTTGCTGGTGAGGATGAAGATAGGCTTCAGGTTCCTCCACACACAAAATAGACACTTCGTTTGAAATTTCACTCATCCTGTTTTGGGATGCCCATAGAGAGAGATAAATTTGATTGATTCGTCCCTCTCCTCCAATCAATAATTTCTTATCTCCAAACTTAGATGTAATAGATATTTTATTAATAATCGCATCTGTCTCAGTAGAAGCGGTATCAAACACTATCTCTTGCTCTTTATTATGGATTGCCAACTTATTCAATTCCTCATTAATACGAGAAGTTGCATTCTTGACATATGAGAGATTAGGGATTTGAGAATCAACTTCTTGAAGTTTTTCAGAAATCTCTTTATATAGCAAATTATCCTTATCTGTTATCTCTGGACTACGTTCTTCCTTTGCTTGTTGAAGAAGGAGGGTCTTGGTTTTATTGATATATCCCCAAAAATCTCGTTTACTATTAATATACTTAATATTCAAGCATTTGCGATAATATGGAGAAGAATACTCTCGTAAATCGTTAACACTCTTGCCACAGAAGAATTTATAAGATTTACCTTTTTGGGAAACATATTTTATGACAAGTTTTGAATCTTCACCAATATCACCTTTCATTCTGGAAACGATACACTCTTCTGTCACATCCGAAAAATAAGCTATTATAACAACCTCATCGGTTTCATCATAAGCATAGTAATCGGAATCCTTCAAATCCAAATCATAATCAGAGAAACCTCTATCCAACAAAATACGAAGTGCATATAGCAAGTTCGTCTTTCCTACGTCATTGGCTCCAATAATCAAACTTTGATTATTAAATTTTACTGTAGTCTCCTTAAAATTTCGGAAACCTTTGATATATAGCTTTTCTAACTTCATATTATTATTTTTTAAATATAAACTAATATGCTTTGAATTTATTATAAAGCTGTAACCTCCGAACCTACATCGTTAAACAGTTTGACTACCATTAAAACGAGTTTTTGTTCATCCATCACAAGGCCGCCATCATTCTATTTCCAAGCAACAGTTTTCCTTAATAAAGGCAGCAAGTTTAGCATCTGGCTTGATGTATTTGTCAAAAGCCTCTTGGGCATAAGTTGCAATCCAGGAATCAGCCCCCTGAGGAGGCTGCTCATCAAATTCAATATAATCCATATAGTCAGAGGCCATAAAATAAAGAGGATTTAAATGGAAAATAAAGGCTACTTGAATTCTCATCAATTGTTTTAAAATTATCACAATTCCATCTAATTGTTTCTCTCTATTATCATTCAAATAAATAGTATTGCAATTAAATAGCATACTACTATACCGATTGGCATGAACACAATCATCAAGAACATGCCTATTGTGCTCAAGATACGTCTTCCATCCAAAAAACGGATACAAATCCGTAAATCACCGTTAGAACGTAACTACTGATTTTCAGCAGTTAGCACATCCAACAT
>ERZ1034626.2767-NODE-2767-length-9995-cov-4.258753_pt1 | contig 9995 bp, 9 predicted proteins | sample MGYA00520652_ERZ1034626 | MGnify/ENA primary metagenome ERZ1034626 (study PRJEB33766, sample SAMN09781765) | gut metagenome | biome: gut microbiome | host: Homo sapiens | place: Madagascar | study: EMG produced TPA metagenomics assembly of the PRJNA485056 data set... | reverse complement strand
AACAAAGAAAAAAAGAAGAGGCAAAAGCAAAAAAAACACAGCGGGCAGAAGATAGTGATGAGCTTGAGGAAGAAAGCGGCGGAAGCAAAGTGGCTGTATTCTTTGTCTCACTTCTGATCATAATTGTATGGCTTGCGATTATAGCACTTTTGATCAAATGGGATGTTGGTGGATTTGGCTCAGGCATGCTTGCACCGATCTTAAAGGATGTTCCTTATGTGAACAAGATTTTGCCGGATGATGCGGTGGAAGAAGTTTCAACAGAGGACAGTGCCTATGCATATGACACTATGGCAGATGCAGTGGAGCGCATCAAAGAGCTGGAAAAAGAACTGGCAGATGCCCAGAATACATCATCTGCAAATGCAGATTATATCAGCCAGCTGGAAGCACAGTCGGCAGAGTTACAGCAATATAAGGAAAACGAGGCAGAATTTGAAAAAGAAAAGCAGAGTTTTTATGAAGATGTTGTTTTTTCAGATGTAGCCCCGGATGTTGAGGAATATAAGAAATATTATGAAAGTATCGATCCTGCTAATGCAGAAGTATTGTATAAGCAGGTGGTAGCACAGACGGCAGAGGATGAGCAGCTTGATGATTATATCAAGACATATTCATCCATGAAGCCGAAAGAGGCGGCAGCAATTTTTGATACCATGACAGATAATCTGAAGCTGGTTGCACAGATTTTAAATGGAATGGATGCAGATTCAAGAGCTGCTATTCTTGGCAAAATGAGTTCTGATACCGCTGCAAAGGTAACAGAGATCATGAAGCCTTCAGAATAGATTATTAAGCGGCAGTACATGCAGCGAAAGAGAGAGGAGGAAGAAAAATGGGAAGCACGAGTGTTTCAGAAGTGACCGGTATCATGTCTGTTGGACAGGGAAGCCAGACACTCACAGGTACAAAAGAAGGAGATCTGAAAGTCCAGTTTGCAGAAGTGATGAGCCAGATGACAACACAGGTTGGATACGGATACAGTTATGGCGGACAGAACGGCAAACAGAACATGTCTGTTGTGACAGGGAAAAGCAGTGTCACAGATAACTATGAGCGTTATCAGAATAATGCTGCCAGTATAAAAAATAATCCGTCAGACAAAACAGATATCCAGACCGGGAATACAGATGAAAAGCTGGCTGCATTTGAAGAGGATGTTAGACAGGTTTTGAAAGAGAAACTTGGCGTGACAGATGAAGAGATCACGGATGCAATGCAGAAGCTGGGACTTACTGTGGCTGATCTTATACAGCCGAACCAGCTTACACAACTTACAGCTGAACTTACAGGATCTGAAAATATCGGCGAATTGTTATGCAATGATTCGTTTATGGAAATTGTAAATGAAATCGGTGGATTATCACAGGATCTGTTAGATGATCTTGGAATGACATCACAGATGTTTACTGAGACGGTTGCGGCAGCATCACAGGTTGTAACGACTCCGGAATCGGCAGGTATTGAACAGTTACCGGAAATGCAGGTAACAGAAAATGTTAAAGCAGACAAAACCGCAGCAAACGATACATCAGATCAGATGAATTCTGTTTTGAAGGAAGAAAAAACAGTTCAGACAGCATCAGATGCAGATGAAGTGGAAATACAAAAACCGGAAGACAATATTCTCCTGCAAAAAGAAGTGGCAGAAGAAACAGATAATACAGACGATATGCAGGAAAAAACGACATTGTCAGAGGATAACAGCCTGATGCAGGAAGAAACAGATACAAAGGCAGATGACGGGCAGACAGGAAACAGAAATGAATCCGGGAACACGTCAAATCAGACAGCATTTGTGAGTCAGGAGCATACTGTTGATCCGGCAGCGGCAAAAACACCGGAGACTGTACCGGAATTTTCAAGACAGCTTGATACGTTAGATCTGATCCGGCAGGTGACAGAGTTTACAAAAGTTACTGTCCGTGAAGCACAGACGACAATGGAAATGCAGTTGAACCCGGAACACCTTGGCAAGATTTATATCGAAGTAACGACCAAGGAAGGAAATGTATCTGCTCATATCATGACACAGAACGAACTGGTAAAAGAAGCGTTAGAAGCGCAGATGGCAGAACTCAAACAGAGTATGAACCAGGCAGGTGTGAAGGTGGATGCCGTAGAAGTTACGGTTGGAAGCCATGAGTTTGAAAAAAACTTAGAGCAGAATGCAAAACAGGAAGAGAGACAGGCAGAGGAGCAGGAAAAAGCTTCGCCAAAGACTAGAAGAATCAACTTAGATGAGTTAGATGAACTCTCCGGAGTCATGAGTGAGGAAGAAGCCCTTGTGGCACAGATTATGGCAGATCACGGTAATTCCGTAGATTATACTGCTTAAAACAAAAGAAAGGAGAAAAAAATGGCATTAATTCAGCCCGTTGAAGACGGAAAAATACCAAAGGATACCAGTACTACAAGCAAATCGGATACCAGCAATGACCTTGGCTATGACCAGTTCTTACAGCTGTTATGTGCAGAGATGCAGTATCAGGATCCGTTAGAGCCTACCAGCAATACGGAGTATGTTGCACAGCTTGCTACATTTTCACAGATGGAAGCAACACTTGGTATGCAGAGTACAATCGAGAGCAGCAATGCAAATGCACTTGTTGGAAAATATGTTATTATCAAGACAACATCTTCGACTGGAGAAACAACAGCAACAGAGGGATTTGTTGATTATGTACAGAAAGAAAACGGTGAGCAGAAGATCTGTGTAAATGGGGTGTTATATTCACTTTCTGATGTATATCAGGTTGCAGATACCGAATACATGGAGGCAGAGACACTTGCTAAGACGTTTGCAGCAGCGGTTGCTAAATTGCCGAATGCAGCACAGCTTACATTAAGTGACAAAGATGATGTCAAGAATTTAAAGACATATTACGATAATCTGAATTCTTATCAGCAGTCAAAGATCGATACAGATACTTTGAAAAAATATCAGGAACTGCTTGCACAGATGGAAAAACTTGCAGGAAAAGACTGGTATAAAAGTACTTCATCATCGACAGGTACAAAAACAGATACAAAAACAGATACAGATACAAAAACAGATACGACAACAGGAACAGATACAACAACAGACACAAAGACAGATACAGATAAAACCTGATATCTGACAGAAGGGAAATGCGATTATGAATAAGATCAGTAACCAGTTTGCTTCCATTGAGCAGGTAACTGACCAGTATCTGACTCGGAAAAGCACGGATGCGGTAACTTCGAGCGGTGTCTCCTTTGAAGATATTTTAAAGCAGAAGCAGGATGCAAAAGCAGGTGGGACACTCAAATTTTCCAAGCATGCCACGATGCGCCTGATGGATCGTAATATCAATCTGTCAGAGGAACAGAATGAACGACTTGAGACAGGCGTTTTTAAGGCTGGTGAAAAGGGAATCAGAGAATCGTTAGTAATTGTTGATTCACTCGCTTTTATCGTAAATGTTCCGAACAGGACAGTCGTTACAGCAATGGACCGGACAGAGTCCGATGATAATATTTATACCAATATTGATGGTGCTGTGATCATGTAGCCGGACCGAAATGGAGGCTAGATTCCCGGAATGACAGAAGGGAAAGCAGCACAAAAGAACTTAGGAGGTCAATTTCAACTATGATGAGATCAATGTACTCTGCTGTGTCAGGTCTTAAGACACATCAGACAAAAATGGACGTTATTGGTAACAATATCGCCAACGTAAACACAGTAGCTTTTAAATCATCCTCAGTTGTATTTCAGGATGTTTTATATCAGATGACAAGTAATGCATCCGGTGCGAACGCAGCAACAGGTACCGGTGGTGTGAATGCAAAACAGATCGGTCTTGGTGTTACGACCGGTGCAACAAACTTAAGCATCACAACTTCCGGTGCGGCTGAAACAACCGGACGTGCATTCGATATCCGTTTATCAGACCAGTCTACGACAAACTTTTTTGTAGTTAACAACGGTTCTGAGAACCTGTTTACCAGAGCCGGTTCTTTCTATGTAGATGGTGCCGGTAACTTATGTATGACATCCACCGGTTATACAGTTATGGGATGGCAGGTAGATCCGACGACCGGAAATATCAAGAAGGATACCGTATCTGCACTTCGTGTCATGCAGACATCCAACCTGACATCTGCTCCGGAGGCAACCACACAGGCAAATGTTTCCGGTATTATTGATAAAAATGATAAGGATGTATTGTCAGACAACGGACTTGTCAAAACACTGACATTTTTTGATAATCTCGGTTATTCCTATACAGCGCGTTTTGCAATGAAATCTACCGGAACAGATGGAAAATATACGGTGGAACTGGAAAAGATTTTAAATAGTGATGGAACAACATTCTATGATCCGGAAACCAGCAAAGTTGATCTGAGTGATATATTTGGAGCAAAAACAACGAATGCTACACTTGGAACATACAGCCAGGTTCAGAGTGGTTATTACTATGATTCTGCTAAAGATAAATTCTATGTAGGAAGTGATGCAACTGGTACAGAAATTACATGGAAGGGTACAGCATTTGCAGATCAGGCAGGTAATACCTACAGCCTCAAACAGGTATACGGAATTTCAGATGCAATGGTTTCAAAGATTGGAGGCGGTCAGGCAAAGACTGCAATCGCAAATGGAACACTGACGATTTCCGGAGATGTAACTGATTACGCGATCGACTTCAGCACAAAAGATGGTACGTTTACAGGTGTTGGAGCAAGAACATCCAACAATAAGACAAATTCTGTTACACTTAATATGAGTAAGCTGGGAAATAATCCGACCCAGTTTGATGATATTACCATTGATTTTTCGGGACTGAAAGATGCAAACAACGGTGGTAAATCAACAGCGGTTATGTCTACAGGATCTATAGATGATGGTGTGACAGGAAAAGGAAAGAAATTAGGTGCCATGATCGGTATTTCCATCGATAACAATGGTCTTATCACAGGTACCTATGATAATGGTAATACAGAGACACTTGGACAGATCGCTGTTGCACAGTTTGCAAATGCATCCGGTCTTGAAAAGGTTGGAGAGAACTGTTACCGTACAACCTTAAACTCAGGTGAATTTGATGGAATTGGTGTTGAGATTTCTGCGGACGGAAGTTCCATGACATCCGGAGAACTTGAAATGTCTAACGTAGACTTGTCCGCGGAGTTCACACAGATGATCATCACACAGCGTGGTTTCCAGGCAAACTCCCGTATCATCACAACATCAGATACCCTCTTAGAGGAACTGGTTAATCTGAAACGTTAATGTAAAGTAAGAAAAAGATAATATTTGCGTAAAACCTGTCTTAAAATGTTGAAACAGGTTTTACACAATCAGTTACATATGTTATACTGAACATTGTGACCGGTTTTTGAAAAAATCGGTCACAATAAAAACTGTTGATTAATAATGGAGGAATGATTACTTTATGATCGAAGTGACACGATTGAATGGAACAACAGTATTAATCAATTCGGATCTGATTGAAACGGTGGAGGAGACCCCGGATACAGTTATTTCTCTTACAACAGGTAAAAAGTTTATTGTAAAAGAAAGTAGACAAGAGGTCAAAAATTTAGTAAAATCATACAAAAGGGATATTTTTACAAATGGCCTTTTAAGAGAAGAATAAGTCCCACGGATGGGATTTTACAATATGAAAAATCAAGGATGGTAGGTGGAAAAAGTGGATATAGCATCAATAGTAGGTATGTTATTAGGCGTTGTAATGTTTGTGTTTGGTGTACTTTCCAACGGAGGTGTTGCAAGTTTACACTCCATGTGGGATATGGCATCATTCATTATTACAATAGGAGGTTCCATAGCAGGTACGCTTGCATCTTTTAAATTGGCGGATTTTATCAATGGTATAAAGTCGGTAAAGCTGATTTTTAAGGATGAGGTTCAGGATCCGGCGGTTGTCATCAATCAGATTATCTCGCTGTCGAATACTGCGAGAAAAGAAGGACTTCTGGCATTGGAAGAAGCAGCAAACGGGATTGAAGATGATTTCCTGAAAAAGGGCATTATGCTTGTTGTAGATGGAACAGATCCGGAACTGGTAAGAGGAATCATGGAGACGGATTTAGCCTGTGTCGAGAGCAGACATAAAGCTAAAATTGCTGTCTGGGAGAAATGGGCTGAATTAGGTCCTGCCTGGGGTATGATCGGTACCTTAATTGGATTGATCCTCATGTTGAAGAATATGGAAGATGCATCCACAATCGGACCGGCGATGGCAACAGCGCTTGTTACAACATTGTATGGTTCATTACTTGCAAACTGGTTATGTAACCCGATTGCAGGTAAGTTAAAACTGAATAATGATAATGAAATGATGATGAAGGAAATTTCCGTGGAAGGTATTCTGTCAATTCAGGCAGGAGAGAATCCGCGTGTTATAGAAGAAAAACTGAAATCATTCCTTGCACCTTCGGCGCGTAATGCAGCGCAGGAAAGCGAGGCTGGAGGTGAAGAATAGTGAAAAGAAAGCCTGATGAACCAAAAGGATCACCGGCATGGATGAATACATTTGCAGATCTGATGAATCTGTTGTTATGTTTCTTTGTATTGTTATTCTCTATGTCAACGGTAGATGCAGAAAAGTTTGAAAAAATGGTGGCTTCCTTTCAGAATACATTTAGTATTCTTCCTAATGGAGGATCTTCGATTGGAGATGGAACTCTGATATCATCCGGTGTCAGCCAGCTTGAAATGTTAGATTCTTATTATAAAGACAAAGCAAATTCTGAATCTGATGAGGAATCAGAGGAAGAAAATGATGTGGTGGAAGAATATAAGGAACAGACACTGGAAGAATCAGAAAAAATGTCTGAACAGCTGGAGAATGCCATTGCAAGATATGGAATTCAGGATCAGGTGGAAGTTGATTTCAATGCACAGTATGTCATGCTCAATATGAATGGAGCACTTTTATTTGACTCCGGGCATGCTGAAATCCGATCAGAGGCGTATCCACTGATTGATAAGCTGGGTAAGCTGATCGAACCTTATCAGGATAATATCATAGAAGTAGAGGGACACACGGATAACGTGCCGATTCATTCTGCAAAATATGAAGATAATGATGTGCTTTCATTTTACAGGGCGCGGGCAGTTACAGATTATCTGAGAGATATTACGACAGTGAATCCCGCACACTTAAAGGCATCTGGAAGAGGTGAGTATGTACCTGTTGCAGATAATACAACGCAGGAGGGAAGAGCAAGAAACCGCCGCGTTATTATAAAAATATATAATTCTTATAGTTCAGACTTTAATTGAACAGGAAGGTAGCATTATGAAAAAGAATCTGATAACAGTAATTATTCTGGCACTGGTTTTGGCAAACCTTATTTTAACTGCAATTCTTGTGTTCACGATTATTCCGCAGACAAAGAAATCAAATCAGCTGATCGATCAGGTATGTTCTGCGATTAATCTGGAACTTCAGAGCGGTGAAAATACACCTGCAACACCGGAAGTGCCGATTGAAAACATTGAGACTTATGCGATTACAGATGGATTTACTGTAAACTTAAAACAGGGTGGAGATGGCAAACAGCATTATGCAGTATTTTCGGTCAGCCTGTCTTTGAATACCAAGAGTGATGGATATAAGACTTATGGTGGATCAGAAGGACTTGCTGCAAAAGAAACGATCATTCAGAGTGAGATCAATACGATTGTAAATGGATATACGTTAGATGAATTTAATGCAGACGGCTATCAGAATGTAAAAGATGATATATTAAAATCAATGCAGGATATGTTTGGAGGTTCAGACTTCATCGTTGGTGTAAACTTCTCAAGCGTTCAGACGGAATAGACCCAAATATTGTGTTAGGTGGTGAGAAAGAATGGGTGAAGTCTTATCTCAAAATGAGATAGATAGTTTGCTCAAAGCGTTAAGCAGTGGTGAACTTGATGTAGATGAAATGAAAGATGAGGACAAAAAACAGGTCAAAAATTATGATTTTGCCCGTCCTGCAAAGTTTTCAAAAGAACATCTACGAACGTTAGAGATTATCTTTGAACATTACGGAAGACTTTTGTCAACCAATCTTCCTGTTTATTTACGAAAAAATGTTCAGGTTGAGGTAATGAATTCAGAGGCGGTTACATATTCAGAGTTTTCGAATGCACTGTCGAATCCTGTATTACTTGGAATTGTGAATGCATCCCCGCTAAATGGAAGCATCATTATTGAGATGGCAGAAAATCTTGGTTATGTTATAGTAGACAGAATGCTTGGTGGAAAAGGAACTCCTTTGGATAAACCGAGGGATTTCTCAGAAATTGAGCTGTTGATCATTGAGCGTATATTTAATGTGGCTGTAAATCTTCTTGTGGAACCGTGGGAGAGCGTATGCGAGTTAGAACCGCGGCTGGAACGAATAGAGACAAATTCGCAGTATGCACAGATCATATCGCCGACAGAGATGATTGCACTGGTAACGCTTAATATCAAGATAGGTGATGTGGAAGGACTGTTGAATGTATGTCTCCCATATCTGACGTTAGAGAGCATAATGGACAAGCTGAATACGAAATACTGGTATTCAAGTCTGCAGGAAAAAGATGAACAACAGTATACAGAAACGATCGAGGCGCTTATTTCAAAAGCACCAATGCCGATCAAAGCTGTACTTGGTAACAGTTCCATATCGGTTAATGATTTTTTGGGACTGCAGGTAGGAGATATTATCCGGCTGGATACAAAAGTGGATCAGGAGCTGAGTGTCTTTGTTGGAAGTATAAAAAAATTTACTGCTCTGCCGGGAGAAACCGGTGATGACTATGCAGTAAGAATTACATCAGTGATTAGGGAGGAGCAGTAAGATGGATGGAACGATGTCACAGGAAGAAATCAATGCTTTACTGAATAATCCTTCAGGTGCAGATGAAAATCCGGAAAATACATTGACAGATCAGGAAAAGGATGCGATCGGTGAAATTTCGAATATCAGTATGGGAACAGCAGCAACAACATTGTTTTCACTGGTAAACCGTAAGGTTGAGATTTCCACTCCGGTAGTTGCATTTGCAAACTGGAGCGATATATGTGACGCATATGAAAAGCCATGTGTATTTATACGAATTGCGTATACCGTGGGATTAGATGGAAGCAATATTCTTGTTTTAAAAGAACATGATGTAAAAGTTATCACTGACCTGATGATGGGCGGTGATGGAACAAATACGGATGGAGAACTTGGAGAACTTCATCTGAGTGCGATCAGCGAAGCAATGAATCAGATGATGGGTTCGGCGGCAACATCATTATCTTCAATGCTGAACAAGGTAATTGATATTAGTCCGCCAAGTGCAGATCTGATAGATCTGCAGCAGACAATCGATGAAAGTCAGATTGATGAGTTCCTTGCAGGTGAGTTTGTAAAGATTTCATTCCGGTTAGAGATTGGTGATCTTGTTGACAGTGAGATCATGCAGTTATATCCTATTTCTTTTGCAAAAGAAATGTGTGTAAATGTAACGAGCAATATGGAAGAGGACAGCAATTCTACTGCAGGAATGAGTGAAAAAGAAAATACCCAGAGTACACCGGCTTCTCAGCCGTCACCAGCACCACAGCCTCAGCCTCAGATGGCAGCACCACAGCCAATGATGGGACAACCAATGGTGAGTCAGCCGATGATGGGTCAGCCGATGATGGGACAACCAATGATGGGTCAGGAGATGTCACAGATGTATGGACAACAGCAGGTAAATGTGCAGCCGGCACAGTTCCAGGCATTTACTGGAGCAGTTCCGGGAAATTTTCAACCGGAAAATATTGATTTGATTATGGATGTACCGCTTGAAGTTACGGTAGAACTTGGAAGAACTTCCAAATCAATCAAAGAAATACTTGATTTTACACCGGGAACCATTATAGAATTAAATAGGATTGCCGGAGAACCGATTGATGTTCTGGTAAATGGTAAATTTGTAGCCAAAGGCGAAGTAGTAGTCATTGAAGAAAGCTATGGTATACGAA
>ERZ1034626.2758-NODE-2758-length-10031-cov-141.827586_pt1 | contig 10031 bp, 10 predicted proteins | sample MGYA00520652_ERZ1034626 | MGnify/ENA primary metagenome ERZ1034626 (study PRJEB33766, sample SAMN09781765) | gut metagenome | biome: gut microbiome | host: Homo sapiens | place: Madagascar | study: EMG produced TPA metagenomics assembly of the PRJNA485056 data... | reverse complement strand
GCCTTCTATCAATGGGCCTTTCAGATGAGCAAGTATCAACTGTCACCGAGCTTCCACTGGAGGAAATTCAGAAAATGAAGGAATAAGAAGAGATTACTAGGCGGTTCTCGAACATATCGGGAGCCGCCTATTTTTCTTTATCATCATCCCTATATTTTTCCCAAAAACCAGGGGCACCTGCATAAACCTGTGTTTAGGCATAGATGTTAGTAAGTCAAACTCGCTCTAAATAGGACTTCTCTTGAATATCAAGAAGTTGTAAAATTACCTATTTATAGATAACGATATGGAAACGAGCGGACTTCTGCTCGTTTCTGTATTTTACAAATGCAAAGAACGCTTTTATTTGGCGTGCAAAGATACGACATTTTTCCAAATTTCGCATAGCTTGCAAGAAGAAAACTATGGAAATTAGAACTTTTTAGGTTAATATTCATGCTTTATATAAAAATCTGAGCAAATATTTGTATAATAATCTATAAAAAATAGAGTACAAGTATGGCTTTACAGTATAAAAACCTTACCTTTGCAGTCGGAAATATTTGCAATGATTCCGACCAAAAATCAAATAGTAAAGCTATGCAAGAAGCTGTAGTAAACAAGATTAAGAGCAAAATCGCACATTGTAAGTTCGGGGAGGTGTTCTTCGTGTCATCCTTTCCGCAGTATGATGTGGAATACGTCACCAAGCTACTGGCGATATTCGAGAAAGAGGGGATTATCTCCCGAATATCAAAAGGTGTGTATGTCAAGGCACGCAAGACTCGCTTTGGCATACTGTACCCTTCTGCTTCTGAATTAGCATCAGAAATAGCCAAGAGAGACAAGGCTGTGATTATTCCTACTGGAGTGACAGCAGCCAACCTGTTGGGCTTCTCTACACAAGTGCCTATGACAACGAGTTTCCTCACGACAGGCTCCAGCAGAAAACTCTCCATGGGAAAACGCATGGTAGTATTGAAACATGGCGCTCCAAGAAACTTTGCTTTTAAAGGTGTCTTGATGCGTGATCTTGTACAGGCACTTCGCTGTATTGGCGAAAACAACATAACGGCTGACGATGAGAAGCAAATTTCCAAGCTGTTGGCGGAAAATCCTGAAGAGGAGACTATAGAGCACGACCTGCTGTTGGCTCCCGTATGGATGAGAAATATTATCAGAAGAAACATAAAAAGCAAGGCATTATGAGCAAATGGATAGATTTTACAATAGATGAGCGCAAGGCAATGATACAGGCTGTCAGCGAGGAAAAGCAGATAGACGAGGCATCTGCCGAAAAGGACTGGTGGGTAACGGCTGTACTCTATGCCATATTCCATACCAGCATAGGCGAGTATCTCTTGTTCAAAGGTGGCACAAGCCTTAGCAAGGGATGGAATATCATCAATCGTTTCAGTGAGGACATTGACCTCGCACTTTCAAGAGATTTCTTCTTGAATGTCAAGAGCCTTGCCTGTGCCAACTGTACTTCGAATACCCAAATCCACCATTTGCGAGAAAAGGCACAGGATTATATTCTTGGCGACTTCAAGTCTGAGTTAAAGGAAGAGTTGAAAAGATTGGGACTTCCCGTAACGGTTATTGGAGACAATGACGTATTGGGTGAGAATGGAGAGCCGCTCAAAGTGCCTCACGACAAAGACCCATCTGTGATTTTCGTCAAATATCCTTCGCTCTACCAAAGCAATGCTGCATACGCCACCCCAACGGTAAAAATTGAGATTAGTGTCTTGTCTATGGCAGAGCCTTTTGAAATGAGACGCATATCGTCATTGGTAGAACAAGCATTCGATGGCGAGGATGTGGACTCTGATTTGGTTCAAACCATTCGCACGGTTACGCCTGCTCGCACTTTCCTCGAAAAGGCATTTCTTCTCTGCGAGGAATATCAGAAGGCCGATCCACGTACCCATCGGATGACACGTCATTTCTACGATTTGGAAAAACTGATGCAGACTCCATACGCAGAAGTGGCTCTCAACGATGTGGCATTATACGAAGACATCGTCAACCACAGACGCAAATTCTATCATGTAGGGTATGTGGATTATGACAAAGAACTGCCACAAAGCATCCAGATTGTTCCAAGCGATGCGCTCTTGCCAAGTTATGAGGCAGACTACAATGAGATGAGAGGTAGCTTCATCTATGGTGAATCTTTGGACTTCTCTGCCCTCATGAAAAGAATGGCGGAACTTCAAGAACGTTTCCGCAAGATTTCAACTGAACAATAACTACAAATATAGAGCCCAACCCAAACTTACCAAGGAAGCTACGCTCAGGAATGTCCCCCAACTTGTTCCGGATGGAATACGAGGAGTTTTCAAGTTTCTATCTCCATGAGATATTAAAGGCGACACCGAAAGATGCTATTCAAGATAGTGCATACGTGGTCTTGTATCCAAATAAGGAGATGGAAAACAAGACGCTTTCACTTCCAATGGGTGCACGATTTGGTAACTGAACTACTTCAATATTCCTCACTCGCTTGCCTTATGCCGATTTGGCAACTTTGTGCAAATCTACTCATTCCCAACTGTTTACGTTCCAACCTCTCTTATTCTCCTTTGGCAGCTTTAGAGCTTTATGTTAATGAATCTAAACAGGAAGAACTTGACATCTATGACACCATACTGTTGTGCCCCAAATAGCTTTATCCTCATCCTTTCCAACAACTCATCGCAACGATAGTACATACAAGTAATAGTGATAGTACTTACAAGGCGCAAAGACGTTACAGAGAGGTTGCCATGATAGTACTGACGATGCGTAAAGCGGCTTGTATCGCTTATTGCCTCACTATGGCATAACATTGCCCCTTACCAAGGCAATAAACTGTCATTGCCAGGCACAAAACGACACGTCGGGAGCTGGTATAAACAACAACTCACTTTTTTACTCTTCACTCTTCACCAAATCGGCTGAACCCCCGATAAACACTGGGGTTGCGAGAGGTGAAGAGTGGTAGTCCACTCTTCACAACTCTTCACCCGTGCAAGTTTCTAAGCTACAGATATTTATGCTCTTCCGGTGAAGAGTGAAGAGTTTTTTCAAAAACTTTAGGGCACAACTGCATGGAGTACTTGATGTAAAATTCTTTATGTATAGACTATGCTGCATCTTTGGATAACCTCATCCACGGAACTATGCAGGTACGCCTAAATTACTAGGCGATTCTCGAACATATCGGGAGCCGCTTTTTTTTCTTTATCATCATACCTACATTTTTCCCAAAAACCTTGGAAGTTACGAGGAAAAATCGTATCTTTGCCACCAAATAGCAATATTGCGTCCACGACCTTATAAAACATAAGAAGATGGCAAGATTTATAGACCCACGTGTCGATTGGGCTTTCAAGCGAATCTTTGGAAGCGAGGACACTAAAGAATGCCTGATAACATTCCTCAACGGACTGTTTGAAGACGAGTTGGTAATCAAGGACGTGACGTTTGCCAAGACCGAAAAGCTTGGCTTGCGCCCCGATGACCGTGGTGTGGTCTTCGATGTCTATTGCGTCACAAACGAGGGCAAGCATGTCATCGTCGAGATGCAGAAGAAAGAACAGGAATACTTTGCCGACAGGGCATTGTATTACACGGCACGTGCCATCGTGCAGCAGGGCATTCGTGGAATCTGGGACTATCACTTGGCTCCAGTCTATACGGTATGTTTCATGGATTTCGTGTCGGATAGTCCGATGCTAAAGGAGTTTCGTACCGACTTGGTGCTTACCGATTTACAGACACGCCAGCGAGTGTCCGACAGAATGCGTATTGTGTACCTCCAACTGCCGTTGTTCGACAAGCACACGGAGGCAGAGTGTATGGATATATTTGATTGTTGGATTTATATAGTGAAGAATATGAACATGTTTGAACAGATGCCATTCAGCGAGAAGTATCCAGTCTTCCGCAAGTTGGCAGAGATAGGCGACCTCCGCAAGCTTTCCCGAGAGGAACTTGAGCTTTATGACGAGGACATCAAGAATATGCGTGATATATATGCCACCAGAAAGTTTGATGAGAAGAGAGGTATGGAAAAAGGAATGGCGAAAGGTATGGAAATAGGTATGGCGAAAGGAATGGCGAAAGAAAAGATAGCCACAGCTCACCGCCTTCTATCAATGGGCCTTTCAGATGAGCAAGTATCAACTGTCACCGAGCTTCCACTGGAGGATATTCAGAAAATGAGGAAAAAATAGAATAAATGCAACGAGTTCTTAAGCATGTGCTTAAAAGGGGCAAAAGCTGAAAGTAGTGCTTTGGCAATCATTACTGCTGCAAAGATCAATGGTGAGTTAGAAAATCGGATGGCAACGGGAGAGGTGAAATTCAAGATGGTCGGATAGACATTTCAACCGTACAGGTCGCAAAAGTCCTTAATCAAACCGTTAAGCGTAACATAGAGCGATTTCCCAACGATTTTCGTTTTGAATTGAGTAAAGAAGAATGTTTGAGGTCACAAATTGTGACCTCAAACGGCAGAGGTGTAACCGATACTCAACTTATGCCTTTACAGAACAAGGCGTGGCAATGCTTAGTAGTGTCCTTCGTTCGAAAATAGCTGTTGAAACATTCCGTTTATCACATGACCGCTTTCTTTGCATAGATGATGACGTTTATCATATAGGTGCTTCTATCAAGGATCTTCCGAGAGCCGCATATTTTCTTTTTGCACTAACCCACAACATTTCCTCAAAAACCTTGGAAGTTACGAGGAAAAGTCGTATCTTTGCACCGAATAAGTACAACATTTATATTTTTATGATTATGAGAACAGGCGACAAAGTATTAATATCTCCAGACTTGACACATGCCAAAGACTGGACACAGGGCGAAGTGATTGAAGTTGAGAACAATCCTTTCGTAGGAATTGTCATCTCCGCAAAAACCGCAGATGGAAACATATTCTTTGGATATAAAGACTTATTTGAGCCAGCAAAGGAGGCAGTATGTACGCACTAGCATTTGATATGGTTATTTCTGATTTACAAAAATACTATGGCGAACCTTACAACAAGGCTTACTACGAAATAAAATAGCTTTACAAGTGAAGTCTGGTGAAAAAAATCTCTTAAGGGAAGATTTTATTTTCCTTAAGGAAAAAAGCATTTTCCCTTAAGGAAAAAAATAAATATCCTTAAGGGAAAATTTTCAATCTCTTCTTTCCCCATTTTCCGGGAGTTTCTCCTTGACTGTCTCTTTCTGGAATATTATTTACATATCGTAATCTATATGCCAGCAGAAATATGACTGGACTATAATGTGATTTCCCCTCTCACCAGCCACTTTGCAAAGAAGCGGTCGCTTACCAAATAGCCGTTTGGGGTCTTGCTTACCAGCTGCTTATCCACCAATGCCTTTAATGCCGTCTTCACGCTGCTTGTGGCTGGCAGATGGTGGGTGCTGATAAACTGCTGGCTCAATGGCGAAGATACCAGGTTACACTGCCCGACTGCTGATAGATATAAGAAAAGACGGATTCGTCTATCACCCTATGCTGAGATGACAACAGACGATTGGCAAACTTACGATAAACCGGTTCTTCGATGCAAGGCAATGACAACACCTGCGAACTCTGGAAGAAAGGATAGAAATCATCTTTCAGTTGATGTAAGTATTTATATCCATATTTTGTCTATTGATCAGTGGGTAATCTAGAAGCGAAAAAAATGACTTCACCATACATCACTCCCCTATTTCATAAATAAAAAACTGCTGTTGTACAACAAAAACACCTATAGTTGTACGACTATAAAGTTACAGTTGTACGACTATATAGGCTATAGTTGTACAACCATAGAGCTATAGTCGTACAACTATAGGGGTTATAGTCGTACAACTATAGAAATCTCAAAAAACGCCCTTGAAGGGCAAAAACATAACCATCTGATTTTCAGCATATTCACATCACACCTCATATTTTCAATATTCATAAACAAATAAGAATCAGATAAAAATACGAAAATCTCAGCAAAGGAAAGATAAAGAAAAATCGTCACAGATGCAAACGTTTGCGCATTTCTTTTGCTCAATTTACACCAGTTGGAGAAACAACTCACCGATTTTCGTCGTAACTTTGCACCAGTTATCAAAGCAACAACTCTAACTGGATAAATATGAAGAAAATCTACTTAACACTCGTTGTCCTACTGGCAACCATCAATATGTTCGCACAAGGTTGGCCTGCCAACTATAGTGGCGTGATGCTGCAGGGATTCTACTGGGATTCCTACAGCGAATCCAAATGGACCAAACTCGAAGCACAGGCTCCGGAACTGGGACAGTACTTCAACCTCGTATGGATTCCACAGAGCGCCTACTGCGGCAACAAATCAATGGGTTACGACGACCTCTACTGGTTTTCCGACTACGAAAGTTCTTTCGGAAGTGAAAGCGAACTCCGCTCTCTCATCAAGACCTTCAAGAATAACGGCATCGGTACCATCGCCGACGTGGTAATCAACCATCGCAAGAACGTATCAACCTGGTTTGATTTCCCAGTAGAAACATACAAAGGAGTAACCTACGAGATGAAATCTACCGATATCTGCGCCAACGATGATGGCGGTAAGACCAAGAAAGAGGCAGACAAGCAAGGCGTAAAGCTCAGCAGCAATAATGACACGGGCGACGACTGGGACGGAATGCGCGACCTCGACCACAGCAGCGAGAATGTGCAGACCATCGTAAAGGCTTATCTCGATATGCTCCTCAACGACTTCGGCTATGCCGGATTCCGCTATGATATGGTGAAAGGATACAGCGGAAAGTTTACTGGTATCTACAATACCGCTACCAAGCCTTCCTATTCCGTAGGAGAATATTGGGATGGTGATGTCAGCAAGGTGAAGAACTGGCTCGAAAGCACCAAGGTGAACGAAGAGATTACCAGTGCTGTCTTCGACTACCCTATCCGCTACGTGGTACGCGATGCCATCAAAGGCAAATGGTCAGACGTAAAGACAAATGGCTTGGCTAACGACAACAGCTACAAGCAGTATGCCATCACCTTCGTAGAGAATCACGATACTGAATACCGCTCAGCCAGCGAACAGCAGGATCCTATCCGCAAGGATACCCTGGCAGCCAATGCATACATCCTGGCATCTTGCGGTACCCCATGCGTATTCTACAAGCACTGGATTGACTGCAAGCAGGATATCAAGGCGATGATCAATGCGCGTCAGATGGCAGGCATCACCAATACCAGCAATACCACCTTCAATGCCTACAAGGGCGATGGATTTAATGGTATCTTGACCACCGGCACAAAGACTTCGCTCCTCGCCATCGTGGGTCCTAACGCCAACAAGTTTGAAGTGTCTAACGCATACGCTGAAATTCTCAACGGCTATCACTATCGCTATTTCATGTCCAAGAAGGCAAACGTAGCTTGGGTAAATCTGGCATCAGGCGAATACGAGGGCGTACAGAAGGCAAAGCTCGTGGCTGTAAGCAATAAGGATAATGCACAGCTGGTTTATACCACCGATGGCACCGAACCTACAGCCAGCAGCAAGAAGGCAAAGAGCGGCGAGGAAATCGAACTCCCTATCGGAGAGACAACGCTCAAGGTAGGTTTGCTGGTAGATGGCGCTGTAAGCAGCGTGATTACCCGCACTTATCAGATTACAAAGCCTGCAGACTTCGAACCATACGATATCACCGTATATGCCAACGCAGACCAGGTAGGATGGAAAGATGGCTTCAACTTCTGGGCTTGGTGCGAGAAACCAGATGAGAATCTGACCACCACTAAAAAATGGCCTGGCGATAAGGTTACCCAGTGCAAGGAGATTGAAGGCAAGAAATGGTATTATCAGACTTACAAGATCAAGAGCAAGGACTATAAGGTTTCATTCGTATTCAGTACAGGTACCGGAACTCCACAGACCGTAGATTTTACGGATATCAACAAGGATACCTACCTGGAGGTTCTGAATGAGAAGAATAATGAAGGTCACTATAAAATCAAGGATGTAACTGCCGATATGCCAACTACAGGCATCACCGATGCACCAGTCATCGACAAGGCAACAAGTACCAACAATGCCTGGTACACCCTGGATGGAATGAAGATGAATCAGAAGCCACAGCAAACTGGCATCTATATTCATCAGGGCAAGAAGATCGTTATCAGATAAAGTCGTTCAAGACTTTGTAAAATATAAGATATAGGTTTCAAAAAGGTTTAGATTTATTTTATAAAAGGTTTAAGATTGTTGATGAAAGATATAGGTTCTAGTTTGAATAAGGTTTAAAGATTGTAGGGTACAATTTTGGTTTGAATAAGGTTTAAGATTGTTGATAACAAGGTTTAGATTATTTAAAAACATAGGTTTAGTTTTCAGGGTAAACATCAAAAAGAAACGCCTGGCGTAGCAATTCTAAAAAAGCTACACCAGGCGTTATTCTTTTTATATTACTATCTCTGCCTCTGATCAGCTCCCCACATCAGCTTTTCTCTCAGCGTAGAGAAATATCGCTGGTTGCGCTGCTTCACAATCTTGATAGAGTGAGGCGCCTTGCGGATAATCAGGCGGGTCTGCTCGGTCATGCGTTCGCTTCTGCCATCAATCGCCACGAGATAATTATGGCTTCGGCTCTCCACATCCAGCACGATCTCTGCCGTATCATTGATTACGATAGGGCGGATGTTCAAGCTATGAGGTGCCACAGGAGTAAGACAGAGACTGCCACTCTGCGGAATGATGATAGGTCCGCCATTAGAGAGATTATAAGCCGTAGAACCCGTAGGCGTGGTCACGATAAGACCATCCGCCTGATAGGTAACCAGAAACTCGCCATCCACCTGCGTGCGGATGGAAATCATCGAAGCATCATCACGTTTCAGCACGGCGATGTCATTCAGGGCAAAAGGATAGCCCGCCAGAATGCCGCCCTCAGCCTTCACCTCGATGATGGCATGCTCCTCTATCCTACATTCACCAGCATAGAGACTATCCAGCGCTGAATCTATCTCGCCAGGCAGCACATCGGCAAGGAATCCCAATCGGCCCATATTCACGCCGAGGATAGGCGTTCCCTTGGCTCCCACACGGCTCGCCGCCTTGAGGAAGGTACCGTCACCACCCATCGAAATAACATAATCTACATCAAAATTGTAATCCTCGAATACACCTGCTGCCTGCACTTCAAGGTGCTCCACCTTGGTAAGAAAGTCATAAAAGAGACTTTCGATATACACTTCTGCCTCTCTTTTCTCCAGATAAGAGAGGATTCGCATGATGGAAGCACTCTTCTTGGCCTGATATTCATTGCCAAAAATAGCAAATTTCAAATGTTGTTGTGCCATTATTTTGTTATTTCAATTATTATTCTTACATTTGCAGTTGCAAAAATAGCATTAATTATTGAATTACGCAATAAAAAAGATAAAATTATGGCTAAGGTATATGAATTTCTTGCCAACGGCTTCGAGGAAATCGAAGGTTTGGCTCCTGTTGACATCCTGCGCAGAGGTGGCGTGGATATCAAGACTGTAAGTATCACTGGAAGTGAGTGGGTAGAGACTTCCCACGGCATCACCATCAAGGCTGACCTCAAGTTTGAGGACATCCAGAGCTTCGAGGATGCCGATATGCTCCTCCTGCCTGGCGGAATGCCTGGCAGCAGTCATCTCAACGAGCACGAGGGTGTACGCCAGGCTCTCATCGCACAGCACAAGGCTGGCAAGCGAATCGGTGCCATCTGCGCTGCCCCTATGGTTCTGGCAAGCACAGGTATCCTGGATGGCAAGAAGGCAACCTGCTATCCTGGATTCGAGCAGTATTTCAGCGACAGCACCGAATATACCGCTACCCTCTTCCAGGAGGATGGCAACGTGATAACAGGCGAAGGTCCTGCAGCTACCCTCCCATACGCCTACAAGATATTGAGCTACTTCGCAGGCGATGGCATCACTGGCGAATTGCAGAAGGGCATGATGTACACCCACCTGATGGAAAGCAAGTAAAAGAACAAAAAACAAGAAAATGGATTACGTAATCATAGTAGCCGGAGGCAAG
>ERZ1034626.2754-NODE-2754-length-10049-cov-30.552331_pt1 | contig 10049 bp, 8 predicted proteins | sample MGYA00520652_ERZ1034626 | MGnify/ENA primary metagenome ERZ1034626 (study PRJEB33766, sample SAMN09781765) | gut metagenome | biome: gut microbiome | host: Homo sapiens | place: Madagascar | study: EMG produced TPA metagenomics assembly of the PRJNA485056 data... | reverse complement strand
ATGGCCATGAGCGAAGAGTCGAAACGGTCGAGCATACCGCCATGTCCTGGCAGCAGTGTGCCGCTGTCCTTTACTCCCAAAGTACGTTTGAAGAGACTCTCTACCAAGTCGCCCCATGTTCCGAAGAACACGACAACCAGGCCCAATCCCATCCATCCGGCAATGCTGAGTCGGTGAGCCTCGCCGTCATTTGCCAAGTAACCAATCACGGCAGCTGCAATCAGAACGAATATACCTCCGCCTATGCTTCCTTCCCAACTCTTGGCAGGACTGATGCGTGGGAAGAGTTTATGCTTGCCAAAAAGCGAACCGCTGCAGTAGGCTCCGGTATCGTTTGTCCAAAGGAATATGAAAATACTCAGTGGCAACAGCATGTCGTAGTGTATCTGGCCGTCGAAAGCTGAGTATTCGAAAGCCAAAATATTGATCATAGAGAAGGGTAGGGCGATGTACATCTGCGAGAGCATGGTGTAGGCCCAGTCGTTGATGGCGTCTTTGTTGCCGGTATACAGTTCGCTGATAAACAGGTAGACGATGGTGAGCAGATAGGGAACAAAGACAATGAAATTGCCTACGATGCCCATTCGCAGTCCTGCCACGGCCAGGAAAAAGTATACTCCGGCAATGGTGCAGATCAGACGGTTGACGGTGACGTCTTCCTTCTCGTTGTTTACCAGTCCGCAGTATTCCCAGATGCTGAGTCCTGTAATGATGGTAAAGAGGAAAATCATGGCTCTTGGGTTGAGGAAACAAGACACCATGCACACCACGAACAAGACGCCCGTGATAGACCTCACGATAAGATTCTTTTGTTTGTCGGTCATTTGTGATTCCTTATTTTATTTGTTGTTTGTTTCTTCTGAGTTCTCGTCGTTCTGCACGTCGGTATCATTGTTTTCGGTGCTTTCAGACGAGTTGTCTTCCTGTTGTGCCTGCTCGTGAGCCTTGATGGCTGCCTGAACCTCGGGCAGTTCCTTCAGTTTGTCGTCAATCTTGGGCTGCTCGTCCTCCATGATTTCCTGTGAACGGCTAAGCCATGGACGCTTGCCAAAGATCTTCTCTACGTCTTCTGCCATGATCACCTCTTTCTGGATGAGGAGCTCGGCAAGGGCGTTATGGCCTTCCTTGTGCTCTATGAGGATGTTCTTGGCTCGGGTATACTGTTCGTTCACCATCTTGAGCACCTCTTCGTCTATCATGCGGGCAGTGGTGTCGGAGTATGGACGCTGGAAGGAATATTCCTGGTTGTTGTAATAGCATATATTAGGCAGCTTGTCGCTCATACCTAAGTAGGCTATCATGCCATAGGCACTCTTGGTGGCTCTTTCCAGGTCGTTCATGGCTCCCGATGATATATGACCCGTAAAGAGTTCCTCGGCAGCGCGTCCTCCCATGAGCGAACACATCTCGTCGAGCATCTGTTCCTTGGTGGTGATCTGTCGTTCTTCGGGCAGATACCAGGCTGCTCCGAGAGCCTGTCCGCGTGGTACGATAGTTACCTTGATAAGTGGATTGGCATACTGGCAGAACCATGAAATGGTGGCATGGCCAGCCTCGTGGAGTGCGATGCTTCGCTTCTCCTCTGCTGTCATCACCTTGGTCTTTTTCTCCAGCCCGCCTACGATGCGGTCTACAGCATCGAGGAAGTCTTGTTTGCTTACGCTCTTCTTGTCGTGGCGTGCTGCTATAAGGGCAGCCTCGTTGCACACATTTGCAATATCGGCTCCCGAGAATCCTGGTGTCTGTCGTGCCAGCAGGTCTACGTCAACACTCTTGTCTACCTTTACAGGTTTTAGATGAACCAGGAATATGGCTTTTCGTTCATTCAGGTCAGGAAGGTCGACGTGTATTTCACGGTCGAATCGTCCTGCACGCAGCAAGGCGCTGTCGAGCATGTCCACACGGTTGGTGGCTGCCAGGATAATGACACCGCTGTTTGTTCCGAAACCGTCCATCTCGGTAAGCAGGGCGTTGAGCGTGTTCTCGCGCTCGTCATTGCCTCCCATGGATGGGTTCTTGCTGCGGGCACGTCCTACTGCATCAATCTCGTCGATGAAGATGATGGAAGGTGCTTTCTCCTTAGCTTGACGGAAGAGATCGCGCACACGTGATGCACCTACGCCGACAAACATCTCTACGAAGTCGGAACCACTCATCGAGAAGAAAGGTACGCCAGCTTCGCCTGCCACGGCTTTGGCAAGGAGCGTCTTACCAGTTCCCGGAGGTCCTACGAGAAGGGCTCCCTTAGGTATCTTACCACCTAAGTCGGTATATTTGTTGGGGTTCTTCAGGAAGTCTACGATTTCCTGTACTTCCTGTTTGGCTCCTTCCTGTCCTGCCACGTCCTTGAAGGTGATGCCGATGGCATTGCCTTTCTCGTACATGCGTGCTTTGCTCTTGCCTACATTGAAGATTCCTCCGCCTGAGCCGCCCATGCCGCCCATACGTCCCGACATCCACCAGATGAAGACGAAGAAAAGAATCAGCGGGAAGATATTCCACAAGATTTTGAGGAAACCGTCCGTTGACTCGTTCTTATAACTGAACGAATTGATTTTCTTGGCTTGCACCATGGCGTTGGCAAACCTGTCCACCTCATCAACCGAACCAAACTGCACCTCCACATAAGGGTTGGAGCCTAAGTTCTTGGCTGAGGTTTTGTACACCTCGCGTGAGTACTTGGGGTTGATATACAGTTTCAGGGTGTTCTCGGTCTTGTTGGCTACAACGCTCAGCACATAACCTTTTTCCACGTATTGCTTAAACTGTGTGTAGGTGGCTTCTTGTGTGGCACTTCCTCCTAAAGAGTTTGTGCCTCCGCTCAAGTAGGCTACCATCAGTCCGACGATGATAAGTATATAGAGCCAGTTCATGTTGAACTTAGGCATCTTGGGGGGTTGGGGCCCGCCGGGATTGTTCTTGTTGTTGCCTTGTTCCATATTGAATGCTTCCTTTCCTTTTTTTGTTTTAAAAAAGACTTTTGTTTCTTGCTTTCTTATGTATCTATATATAATAATGTACGCGTGCGACTGTTACATCACGTCTGGCACGGTTGTCAGTTTGGCGTCTTCCCAGAGGTGTTCCAGATCATAGAACTGTCTTACTTCAGGCTGGAAGATGTGTACGAGTACATCCACAAAGTCGATGGCTACCCATTGGTCGTTTCCTAATCCTGCTACGTTGACAGGTTTCTCGCCCAATTTCTTACGGCAGAAGTCGCCTACTGATTCTGCAATAGCCTCTACCTGGGAGGGTGAACCGCCTTGGCAGATAATAAAGTACTTGGCTATGGTGCCGTCTATCTCGCTCAGGTCGACAATGACGATATTGCTGCCTTTTTTCTCTTGTATTCCTTCTTTAATTGTCTCTACTAATTGTTTTGCTGTATTCATTGAGTTGTTATTATGTTTATTCGACTACAAAGATAGTGCAAAAAAATGAGTATGCGTTACTTTCCTCCAACTTTTCTGTTTTTTTAAGGTTGGTATGGCGCAAAACCACGTGTTTTTTGTCCGAAAAGGCGTAAAAATGAAAAAAATAACGATTTTCGATAAAAAAGTTGAGAAAAATTTTGTGGGTTCAGAAAAAAGTATTACCTTTGCACTCGCAATTAAGAAATGACATTGCAACAACAAAAAGACATTGGGATATGGTGTAATGGTAACACTACAGATTCTGGTCCTGTCATTCCTGGTTCGAATCCGGGTATCCCAACCAAGAGCATCTTTCTTTTAGAAAGATGCTTTTTTTGTTTTAGGGAGTTTTGTGGATGAGTCATTTCCTTCCTGTCCATCAATATTCGGTACGACTTTCAGTAAAGGTCCTGTTGTTTTCTCGTCAATAAAAAAAGCCGAAGTGCGTGGGTTGCACTCCGGCTGTTCTTTTTTATTTGTTCTCGGCATCGATAGCCTTTATTTTCTGTTTTACGAGTTCGAGATCGTCTTTGAGCTTCTGCACCTTTCGGTTCATCTCCTCTACGAGGCTGTTTCCCTTCTTGCTGGCAGCATTGAGGAAACCAAGGTTGTTCTCGTAGGTGGTAATCTCGGAGCGCAATTGGTCGAAGCGGCGCAAGAGGCGTCCGCGCTCATTGTCGAGAGCATCCGATCCCTTTTCTGCCACGTTCTTCAAGTTGTTCTTGAAGTTGTCGAGGTGGCGCTTGGCGTTGCTGATATGCAGGTTCTTGTATATTTTGTCGAGCACATCGTGGTACTGCTTGTAGATAGCATCCTTCTCTTTGAAGGGCACGTGACCTATCGCCTTGTACTCGTCGATGAGTGACTGTACCTGCTGCTGTACGTTGTCGCCAGCATTCTCGAGCAGGGCATTGAGCTTTGCCACTACCTCTTTTTTCTTCTCTAAGTTGGTGTGCTCTGTGCTACGTGTACCGGCATTAGCCTTGTTGCGAGCCTCGAAGAACTGGTTGCATGCATTGATAAACTCCTGCCACAGTTGATCGCCCAACTTGCGAGGCACAACACCAATCTGCTTCCATTCCTTCTGCAGGTTGATGAGCTTGTCGCCCGTCTTGCGCCATTCAGTGCTTGTAGCGAGTTCTTTAGCCTTTTCGATAAGAGCTTTTTTCTTTTCGGTATTGGCAGCATATTCTTCTTTCAGTACCTTGAAGTATTCAGCTTTCTTGGCGAAGAACTCATCGTTGGCAGTGCGGAAGCGCTCAAAGATCTTCACGTTCATCTTCTGAGGTGCAAATCCTATCTTCTTCCATTCGCTCTGCAGCCCGATAACCTCCTTGGTGACTTTCTCCCATTCGGAAGCGAGCTTGTACTGCTGTTGGTTGATGGCTTCTATCTTCTCGCAGAGTGCTGTCTTCTTCTCGAGGTTTTCTTCTTCCTTGGCACGCAACTGCTCGAAGTGCTGCTGATGCTTTTTGTTGATAACCGTGCTGGCAGCCTTGAACCGGCTCCATATCTGCTCACGCAACTCCTTGGCTACAGGGCCTATTTCGCGATATTGTGCGTGGAGTTCCTGCAACTGGTGGAAAGCAGAGATGACATCTTCTTCCTCGTCGAGTTTCTCAGCAGCCTCGCAGAGTTTGGTCTTTGCCTCAAGATTCTTCTTGAAGTCGTATTCACGAGCCTCGTTGTTGAGCTTCAACAGGTCGTAGAACTGCTCTACGTAGAGCTGATAGCTGCGCCAGAGCTCGTTGGCCTTGTCGGCAGGAACGGCCTTAATCTCTTTCCATTCTTGCTGCAGGGCTTTGAATTCCTGATATGATTTGTTGGCCTCATCGGGCGACGTAGCCATGGCTTTTATCTTTTCGATGATGTCGAGCTTTTTCTGCAGATTGGCCTGTTTCTCTTCCTCTTGTGCGAGGAAAATCTTGGCTCTTTTCTCTTTGATGATCTGCATCTCCGCCTTGAAAGCCTCCTCCGCCTCGTCGGGCAGGAGAACATACTTCTCGGGGTCACCGCCACCAGCCAGATACTCTTTCATCTGTGCATCTCTTTCAGCGAGATGTAGTTTGTAGAAAGTAGTCTTCAGCAGGTCGAGCTCGTTTTTCTGAGGAGCTTCGTCGCTGTGCGCTATTTCCTTTACACGGTCGAGTACTTCCTGTTTGGTAGCATAGGTTTTAGTCTCGGCTTCTGAAGTGTTCTCTACTGCAGGTGTCTCAGCCACTGTGGCTTCCACCTGTGGTTCTTCAATGGTACCCTGATTGAGGGTATTTTCTTGAGAGTCCATCATGTCACTTGATTTAGTTTATGATTCGAGTTCCTTGGGGGTGGCTCTGTCGTAGAGTCAGCCCGCCACACAAAAATGTTTGTATTATAAGTTGCAAACTTAGTCAAAATAAACGACAAATCCTAATAAAACGGTATATTTTTAATATATTTTGTGTTTTAGAGCAGTCGTTTGTAGCGCAGGAAGCCCCAAGTGAGTCCTGATACGATGAATGAGATGACCAGTGCGAACATAAATCCGTAGGGACTGTTCTCCATTCCGTTGATGAGGTTCATACCGAACAGAGAAGAGATCAGCGTTGGCAACATCATCACGATACTGATGGAGGTCAGCGTACGCATGGTGGTGTTCATGTTGTTGTTGATGATGCTCGAATAAGTGTCCATTGTCGATTCCAAGATGTCGGAATAGATATTGGTAGTTTCACGAGCCTGTGTCATCTCGATGTTGACGTCCTCAATGAGGTCGGCGTCCAACTCGTCTACCTGCAGTTTGAATTTCAGTTTCGACAGCAGATTCTCGTTGCCACGGATGGAGGTGATGAAGTAGGTGAGCGAGTCTTGCAGGCGGCTCAGTCCTATCAGGCTCTCGTTGTTGACACCATGGTCGAGGTTGCGCTTAGCCTTCTCTATGAGAGAGTTGATCTGTTTGAGTCGTTTCAGATACCATACGGCAGACGACAGGAACAGACGGAAGATCATGTCGACGTAGTCGGTGAATCCTTCTCCTCGTTTCTGCTGATAGCTCACGAAGTCGATCATCATATTGGTCTCGTAATAGCACACGGTAATGGTGACATCACGCTTGTGTATGATGCCCAAAGGGACTGTCGTGTAAGGAGTTCGGCTTCTTATCTCCTTGACATAGGGAATACGCAGAATGATGAGCATCCAGCCGTCGTCATATTCGTAGCGGGCACGCTCATCGGTATCGCTGATGTCGGAAAGGAAGTAGTCGGGAATGTTGAATTTCTCTTCCAGTAGTTTCTGATCTTCGTCGGTGGGACAAGTTACTTGTATCCAGCAGTTGGGCTGCCACTCATTGATGGCAGTAAGGTTCTTTTCGATGTTCCAGAATGTTCTCATTGTGCTAATCTCCAAAAAAAATAATAAACTCTGCGCTATGGAGATTGGCATGAGGCTGCCTTCGGGTGAGGCTTTATCCTATGAATCTCCACGCTTGAAATTGGTTATTTTCCGCGTGATAATCGTCCATTTTTGTTTTATTTTGATTTGACATGTGCCAAAAGAAAAACACTCTATTGGCAAATTCGCGTGCAAAGGTAACTAAAAATATTGAAATTGTAAACGAAATAGCCGAGAAATTTCTTCCTCGGCTATCTTTTTATCATAAATGTAACAAAAGTCAGGTAGAAAAGGGAGAACAGGTCTCCCTCTTCCGTCCTTACTTCTCAGGAATTTCGGTAAGCAGTTGCTTCATGAGGTTCCAGAAAGGAGCCACACAGCTAATCTGGCAACGCTCGTTCTGAGTGTGAGGGCTGAGCAGGGTAGGACCGAATGATACCACGTCGAGATGAGGATACTTGCTCAGGATGATAGAGCACTCCAGTCCGGCATGTACAGCCTGAACCTTGCCGTCTACACCATTCTGCTCTTTGTAAACCTTGAGTACATGCTCCAGGATGTCGCTCTCTGGGTTTGGATTCCAGCCGCCATAGCTTCCGCTGAACTCTACCTTCATGCCAGCCATAGAGAAGCAGCTCTCCATCATGGTGGCGATGTACTCCTTGTAGCCGTCGTGTGAGGAACGAGCCAGAATCTTGACAGAAGCCTTGCCTTCACCTATGGCGATGATGGCCAGGTTGGAAGATGTCTCTACGATATCAGGCATGGATGGAGCCATGCGCAGTACTCCGTCGTGACAAGCATAGATAGCATCAATGAGGTTGTCTTGTATCTCCTGAGGAACCTCCATCTTAGGAGTTTCTACGTTCTCAGCAAAGAATTCTATCTTCTCTACATTCTCGATGCCCTTGAACTCGTCCTTCAGTTCTTCCTTCCAGTCGGCAATCATGTCGTTCAGAGCCTCTACATTCTCCTTAGGCAGGGTAAGCACCACCTCAGCCTCGAATGGGATGGCGTTGCGCATGTTGCCGCCCTGCCATGAAGCCAGGCGAGCATCGAGTTCGGCGACAGCCTCGCGTACAAAGCGAACCATGCACTTGTTGGCGTTGGCGCGGCCTTCGTTGATTTCGATACCAGAGTGTCCGCCCTTCAGACCTTTCAGCGTTACCTTTACGGCTGCGTCTTCCTTGTCGGTCTCCACCTCTTTATAGTCGAGTGTGGCAGTGATGTCGATACCGCCGGCGCTTCCTATCACGAACTCGCCCCATGACTCGGTGTCGAGGTTCAGCAGGATGTCGCCATTGAGCTCACCTGCTGGCAATTCGTTGGCACCAAACATACCGGTTTCCTCATCGCGGGTGATAAGTCCTTCTACCGGACCGTGCTGCAAGTCTTTGGCCTCCATCACAGCCATGATGGTAGCTACGCCCAAACCGTCATCGCTGCCCAAAGTGGTGCGGTTGGCACGTACCCAGTCACCGTCGATGATAGTCTCTATAGGGTCGGTCTCAAAGTTGTGCTTGCTGTCCTTGGCCTTTTGTGGCACCATGTCCATGTGGGCCTGCAGGATAACTCCCTTTCTGTTTTCGAAACCAGGAGTAGCGGGTTTACGCATAACGATGTTGCCTGCTGGATCCTGGAAAGCCTCTACGCCAGCCTTCTTGGCGAAGTCGAGCAAGAAAGCCTGTACTTTTTCAAGATGTCCTGATGGACGTGGCACCTGTGTGAGTGCGTCGAAGTTGCGCCAGATTTCTTCTGGCTTAAGATTCTTAATGTCAGCCATAATATGATTATTTAATGAATGTTGTTTGTTTTCTTAGTGAATGTCAGGACCAACCAGGCGTATATGCCCAGAAGGATGACCAAGAGCGTCTGTACGGAGTGAACGATGAGCACAAAGAAGAGCGCGTCGTCCGACTGTATGCCGTAGAGTATGAGCATTGTCTTCACGGCGAAATGCCATGGACCGGCACCATTCGGTGTGGGCACTATCACGGCTATGCTTCCCACGATAAAGGTGACGAGGCCGCACGTCAGCCCTAAGTGCGAGGTTGCCTCGAAGCACTGGAACGTGAGGAAATAGTGCAGAAAATAGCAAACCCAGATGCCCAGGGTGAAGGCGACAAACAGCGGTACGTTGCTGACACCTTTCAGCGAGATGACACCTTGCCACAGTCCGCCAAGAGTGGCTTTCACCTTATTATATATAGATAGCTTCTTGAGCAGCACATGCAACAGGATGAGTACGGCAATGCCACAAATACCGCAAACCAGATAGCCTGTAGCGCTGAACTTAGACAGAATGCCGTCGAGACTCGTTCCTGTAGTATTGAAGAAATTGAGAAATACCGGAATCTGCATCAGAAATACCAGTATGGCAATGATCATTACCAAGAGCGAGTCGATGGCACGTTCGGTGACTACGGTGCCCAATGACTTGGGGAATGACACATTGTCCCATCGCTTCAGTACTCCACACCGTGCGAACTCGCCTATGCGGGGAATGACAAGGCTCAGCGCATAGGAAAGATAGATGGAGTTGACGCATACGTTGGTACGAGGATGCTCGTCAACGGGTTCGAGAGTCTGCTTCCATCGCCAGCCACGAAAGAGCTGGGCCAGGATGCCGAAGGGGAACGACAGTAGCATCCAGGTCCAGTTCATCTTGTGAAACAGCACGTGCTCCACCTGTTTGAAATCGAACCCACGATACATCCAGTAAAGAATGGCACCGCCCAAAATGAGCGAGAAAGCCACCTTACATGTATTGTTTACTATCTTTTTTATGTCCATAACTCATGCAAAGGTAATCATTTTATCGTCAAAAGTGTATTATCTCGGATTTTTTTAGCATAAATAAACGATTGAGGGTTTCTTTGTAATTCAAGTTTCGCAAGTTTTTCCCCACACGGTCTGAAGGGGGCAGAAGCTCTTAGCCCAGGGCTAAGGGGTTTGGGGGGAAGTTAGAATAGTTAGCACGCTCCCTTTAGGTAGTATCATCGAAATTGAAGGTTAGTTTTGGGGGAAGTTAGAATAGTTAGCACGCTCCCTTTAGGTAGTATCATCGAAATTGAAGGTTAGTTTGGGGGGAAGTTAGAATAGTTAGCACGCCCTGAAGGGGCAGAAGCTCTTAGCCCAGGGCATCGCCCTGGGTAATTACGTCAGCAAACCTGTCGCCCTGTAAGGGCAAAAGCTTTAAAATACCGGACAAGAACTTGACCTGAGTCAAAAAAAGAGTAGAAATTACACTTTATTGTTCGAAATGTT
>ERZ1034626.2753-NODE-2753-length-10050-cov-6.983392_pt1 | contig 10050 bp, 6 predicted proteins | sample MGYA00520652_ERZ1034626 | MGnify/ENA primary metagenome ERZ1034626 (study PRJEB33766, sample SAMN09781765) | gut metagenome | biome: gut microbiome | host: Homo sapiens | place: Madagascar | study: EMG produced TPA metagenomics assembly of the PRJNA485056 data... | reverse complement strand
GCCCGCGACTTCTGCACCGAGTGCCTGCCCTATGTGGATGTGCTGCTGGGCATTGAGCCCTATCACCTGTGGAAGGACGAGAACGACCACAGCAAGGGTGACTGGAAGGACGGCGTGCCCCTGCAGCCCAGCTATGAGCAGCAGGACGAGATCTTCCAGCATTTCATTGCCCGCTATCCCAACCTCAAATGCATTGCCCGCCATGTGCGCTATGCCCACAGCGGCAGCGAGAACAGCCTCAAGGCCTTTATGTGGTACGACGGCCACACCTTTGAGAGCAAGCTCTACACCTTTAATATTCTGGATCGCGTGGGCGGCGGCGATGCCTTTGCCAGCGGCCTGATCTACGCCATGCTCCACGACTACCGCGCCATGGACATGATCAACTTTGCCGTGGCAAGCAGCGCCATCAAGCACACCATCCACGGCGATGCCAACATCACCGATGATGTCAGCTCCATCCGCAACCTGATGAACATGAACTACGACATCAAGCGGTAACATTCCTTTATACGCAAAGATCCCCTCCGGTACGCGCACACCGGAGGGGATCTTCTTATTATGCTTCAATCTTACAGAAACACATCCAGCATCTTTTCCAGCGGGGTGCGGGTGTCAAGCTCCAACCCGGCTTTCTGTTTCAGCATCAGGATGCGGCGGACGCTCTCGTTGAGGCGTTCCTCGCTGATGGTTCCATTCTGCACAGCCTCCAGTACACCGTCAAAGGCTTCCGGCAGGTCGGGCGGCATCAGCAGAAGATCTGCCCCGGCGTTCAGCGCCGCTACAGCCGCTTCTGCTGCAGAATAGTGGTCACGAATGGCTTGCATGGACAGCGAATCGGTGCAGATGACCCCAGTAAAGCCCAGCTCCCCCCGCAGACGCTCGGTCAGCATAGTGTAGGAGAGCGACGCAGGCAGACCGTCCTGCGTTGCATTGGGGGTGGTGATGTGGGCGGTCATTACTACGTCGGCCCCAGCTGCGATTCCAGCCGCAAAAGGCTTCAGCTCCGTCTCCCGCATCTCTGCCCAAGTCTTGGTGCTGCTGGCCGTGCCGTAGTGGCTGTCCTCTGCGGTATCTCCGTGGCCCGGGAAATGCTTGAGTGTGCAGAGTATGCCCGCATCGTGAAACCCTTGTACAGCGGAGGCCACCATCTGTGCCGCCACTGCCGGATCCGACGAAAATGCTCGGTTCCCGATCACGGTATTGGCCGGATTGGTGTTCACATCTGCCACTGGAGCAAAGTCAAGATTCAGGCCATAGGTTTTGAGGTAGCCTCCGACGATCTGCCCCATGGCACGGGCATTGGCCGGGTCCCCCGTTGTACCTACTGCCTGGGCACTCCGGTATTGGGGCAGATCAAAGCCGGAAGCATTGGCCAAACGGGCCACGCTGCCGCCCTCCTCGTCCACGGCGGTCAACAGACCGGTCCCGGATGCTGCCTGAAAATCTGCCAGAAGCTTTTTCAACTGCTCCGGGCTTTTCACATTCTGCCGAAACACCACAATGCCGCCCACCGGATACTTTTTCAGCCCCTGCCGTTCTGCCCAGGTCAGCCTTGTGCTATCAGACTGTCCACTGGGGTCCAGTGCCTCGACCCGCACCACGAACAGCTGTCCCACCTTTTCCCGCAGAGACATGGCAGCAAGCCGTTCCTCTACCGGGTCAATCTGGGCTGCTGCCGAGGCCGTTCCCGTCAGCAGCAGAGCCGCAGACAACAGCACAGCAGCTGCCCGCCGGATGATTTTTCGCACGAGAGACACCTCCTCTTTCTCTCAGTGTAGCACACCCTGCAAAGGTGCACAAGATGCAAAGATCCCCTCCGATACTCACACACCGGAGGGGATTTTCCATATCAGAAACGCATCAGGAAAGGATCATGCGGTCGTTGGCGAACTCGCCGCCAGACGCGATCTGGAACTTGGCCAGCAGGTCGGAGACGTGCAGGTTCTTCTTCTCTTCCCCGGAGACATCATAGATGATGTGGCCCTCGTGCATCATGATCAGGCGGTTGCCGTACTTGATGGCATCCTTCATGTTGTGGGTGATCATCATGGTGGTCAGGTGGTTCTCCTCCACGATCTTGGCCGAGAGGGTCAGCACCTTGAGCGCCGTCTTGGGGTCCAGAGCGGCGGTGTGCTCATCCAGCAGCAGGAGCTTGGGCTTGTTCATGGTAGCCATGAGCAGGGTCAGTGCCTGACGCTGACCGCCGGACAGCAGGCCCACGCGGGCGGTCAGGCGATCCTCCAAGCCCAGGTCCAGGCTCTTGAGCAGTTCACGGTAGCGCTCCCGTTCGGCCTTGGTGATGCCGATCCTCAGGCCGCGCCGCTTGCCGCGCCGGGCGGCCAGGGCAAGGTTCTCCTCGATCTGCATGGTGGCGGCGGTGCCGGTCATGGGGTCCTGGAACACGCGGCCGATGTAGGCGGCGCGCTGGTGCTCCCCCAGTTTGGTCACGTCGATGCCGTCAATGATGATCCTGCCGCTGTCCACAGGCCACACACCGGCCACAGCGTTCAGCATGGTGGATTTGCCCGCGCCGTTGCCGCCGATGACGGTGACAAAATCACCCTCGTTCAATTTCAGGTTCAGACCATTCAGGGCCGTTTTCTCGTTGACGGTACCGGCGTTGAAGGTCTTGGAAACATTCTGGATCTCAAGCATTTTTTGCATCCTCCTTCTGTGCCTTCTTTGCCGCAGGCTTTGCGAAGTACTTGCTCTTCCAATAGGGCACGGCCAGGAACACCGCCACCACGGAGGCGCTCAGCAGCTTGAGCAGGTTTGCATCAAAGCCGAGGGTCAGCACCAGCTGAATGACGATGTAGTAGACAATGGCACCCAGCGAGACGGACACCAGCTTGAGGGCAAAGTTGTGGAAGATGCGGCTGAACAGGGCCTCGCCGATGATGACAGCGGCCAGACCGATGACGATGGCACCACGGCCCATGCTGACATCAGCAAAGCCCTGATACTGGCTCAACAGTGCGCCGGACAAGGCCACCAGACCGTTGGAGACCGCCAGACCCAGCACCACATTGAAGCTGGTGTTGATACCCTGGGCGCGGCTCATGGCGGGGTTGGAACCGGTGGCGCGGATGCCGCAGCCCAGTTCGGTGCCAAAGAACCAATACAGCACACCGATGACCACGGCGCTGACCAGAATGACCATGATGATGGGGTTGTGCAGGGCAAGCTCCTTGACCCAGCGCAGGGAGATCAGCAGGTCGTACTTGTCCACGTTGATAGACTGGTTGGCCTTGCCCATGATCTTCAGGTTGATGGAGTAGAGGGCCAGCTGGGTCAGGATGCCGGCCAGAATGGCCGGGATGCCCATAAAGGTGTGGAGCAGACCGGTGACAAGGCCGGTGGCCAGACCGGCCAGCAGGGCGATGAAGAGCGCTGCCCAGACGTTCATGCCGGAGAGCAGGCACATAACGCAGACCGCGCCGCCGGTGCCAAAGGAACCGTCCACGGTCAGGTCAGCCACATCCAGGATGCGGTAGGTCAGGTACACACCAATGGCCATGATGCCCCAGATGAGGCCCTGCGCACAGGCACCGGGCAAGGCACCGGGCAGATTGGCAAGTCTTGCAAGAATATCCAAAACGTTTTCCTCCTGTAACTACACTTTTTTCTGATACGGGAAAGCGGAGAAAAGCCAAAATTTGCTCTTCTCCGCTGATTTTATTGTAAAGTCTCTCCGTCACTGCAGCGTGAGCTCTGCGCCCCTATCAGGGGAGCTTTCTGCAAAGCAGACAGAGCGCTTGTTATTCCTCAATGGCCTCGTAACCCTCGGGAACGGTCATGCCCAGATCATCGCAGATGGTCTTGTTGTACTTCTTGGTCACGTTGGTGTACTCAACGGGCATGGTGGAGATATCGGCCTCACCGGTCAGGACCTTGGCGGCCATCTCACCGGTGGTGTAGCCCAGATCGTAGTAGCTGATGGACAGGGTCGCCACGCCGCAGCCGGAGCAGATGCCCTCCTCACCGGCGAACACGGGCTTCTTGGCCGGGCGGCAGATGCCGTCGATGATGCCGGTGTTGGCGGCGCAGGTGTTGTCGGTGGGGACATACACCGCGTCGTTCTCGTCGGCAGCCTTCTGGCAGACAGAAGCCAGATCGTTGGAATCAGAGAAAGCGTACTGGGTGGCGGTAACGCCCTTGGCCTCCAGGTACTTCCGGACCTCGTCCACCTGATACTGGCTGTTTGCCTCAGCAGAGCAGTAGAGCAGGCCCACCTTGGTGGCCTCGGGCAGCCACTCGGTGATCATATCCGCCTGCTGATCCAGCGGAGCCAGATCAGAGGTGCCGGAGACGTTGCCGCCCACGGTGCCATCGAAATCGGTCAGGCCCAGAGCAACACCGTACTCGGTGACGGAGGTGCCCAGAATGGGGATGCTGTCGGTGGCAGCCTGTGCGGCCTGCAGGGCGGGGGTAGCGTTTGCCATGATCAGGTCAACGCCTGCGGAAACAAAGCCGTTGGCGATGGTGGCGCAGGTTGCGGAATCGTTCTGAGCGTTCTGGAAGTCAAAGGTGACATTCTCGCCGAACTGTGCGGTCAGGGCATCTTCAAAGCCCTGGGTGGCAGCGTCCAGAGCGGCGTGCTCCACCAGCTGGCAGATGCCAACGGTATACTTCTGGCCGTCAGCCGCTGCGGAAGAAGCCGCAGCAGAGGAAGCGGTGGAAGAAGCAGCCGTGGAGCTGGAGGAACCGCCGCAGGCAGTCAGGGCAGCAGCTGCACCGCAGACAGCGGCGGCAGACAGGAACGAACGACGAGAAATTTTACGCATGATATTACTCCCTCAATTCTACTTTCGCGGCAACAGGACACCGCACGAAAGTCAGTATTCAAGCGGCCTGTCGCATCGCGCTGCCGCTTTACACTCGTGAAGTATATCACACTTTCCGCTCCAAAACAACCGGGGAACAGCCCGAATTATCAATCAAAGTAATTTTATCTATCACTTTTTTCGATTGTTCTGTGCCGCATCTGCATCCCTTCGAGCTTTTTCAGCTCACCGTCCAGCCAGAGCAGATTTTCTTCCAACTGGGGGCGGTACTCTTTTGCAAAGTCGTACCAGTAATACAGCGCCTGCCACAGCTTTTCCTGCATCCGCCGGGCAAACACCGGCTCAAACAGAGCGTCCAGCCGCTCCACGATATCCTCCAACTCCATGCACACCTGCGCCCAGCGCACATCGGTGGCTTCCCGGGCGGGCACATCGTACCGGGCCAGATAATCCCCCACCCTTGCCGCAATGACCTGCCCGCCGCACTGGGTGGGCTGCAAAAAGTAGGATACCTGACCGTCCTTCGTGATCTCCTGCGCCAGCGGGTAAAGGGCGCAGACCAGCGGCTCGGCATCGTGGATGGCGCAGTGGTTCCCGGTGAGGAAGGGGCAGTTGCCGCGCTCCGTCTTCAGCGGGGCCAGCCGCAGCACCGGCAGGTGGCTGACCCGCCCGATGCTTCCCCGACAGAACGCCCGGGCCACGGTGCGGGGCGGCAGGCGCAGGCGGGCCGCAATGCGCCACAGGTCAAAGCCCGACAGCACGATATCCTCCCGCCCCCGGCAGCAGCCGCCGCAGCCCGCGCAGGCAAACGAAAACGCCTCGTCCCGGGCAAGCAGGGGCGCGGTGCGGGTAAAATCGGTGCGGCCGCAGAGATCGACCTGTGAATCCTTGAGCATGATGGTTCTCCTGTTCTGTGAATGGTTTTGTTCCATTGTACCACAAAGCCGGGCACAGAAAAAGGGAGCGCATCCGCTCCCCTGCTCAGGACCCCCGGCTCACACGGCGGTAGACCGTTACGGCATCCTCGATGTGGTAGGGCGCGGTGCTGTGGTTTCCCCCTGCCCCGGCCGTGACCAGAATGTATTCCCTGCCCTTCACCTCGGCCAGACTGGCAAGGCAGAGCCCTGCCTCCCCGGTGTAACCGGTCTTACCACCCAGAATCCGGCCACTGTGCAGCTCTGTGCCGTCCAGCTGGCTCAGCAGGGTGCTGTGCATCGTGAACCCCTGCGGGTGGCAGTTGGTGGCCGGAACGGTATACCGTTCCGTGGTAAACAGCTTGCGGAAGGTCTCGTTCTGCAGGGCTGCTTCCGTCAGCCGGGCCATATCCCGCACGGTGGAAACATGTTCTGGGTCGTGCAGGCCCGTGGGGTTGCAGAAATGTGTGCCGGTCATCCCCAGCTCTGCCGCTTTCTGGTTCATCCGGGCCACAAAGGCTTCCTCGCTGCCGCTCACCTCCCGGGCCAGTGCTTCGCAGCACTCGGCCCCCGAGGGCAGCATGGCCCCGTACAGCAGATCCCGCACCGTGGCCGTTTCCCCGGGCTGAAACCCTGCCAGCGAGGCATTCTGGGCCTGCAGAGCCGGAAAGATCTCCTCGGGCAGGGTCACGGGCGTGTCGAGGTCCTGGTTTGCTTCTATGGTCAGCAACGCCGTCATCATCTTGGTCATGGAAGCCGGATAGATCGTGCTGTCGGCATCCTTTTCGGCCAGCACCTCTCCGCTGTCGGCCCGCAGTAAAATGGCATGAGGACTGTTCAGCCCATCCAGCGTGACCCGCCGGGGCCACAGCAGCAGAAGCAGGGTCGCCAGCACCAGCAGCCAGAACAGCCGCCGGAAGGCTCTGCGCCGGTGCTTCCGGCGGCGCGTTGAAGTTTTCATTCTCGTTCTCATCCCTTTTTGCAAAATCAAAAGCGCTTTCATCCCTTAATACGGAACGAGAGCGCCTTTTTCTGCAAAAAGTGGGGCCGCCCCACAAAAATTTGTGCAGCGGCCCCAAGCCAGTTTAATATTTTATGATTCTGCGTCATTCGCAGAAGCGTGTTCAGTGCTGTGCCTTATGGAACATGCCCTTGCGCTTACGCTCCAGCAGATAACCGGCAGCCAGCAGGACACCGCCTGCACGCACCAGAACATCTGCCATCCAGTTGGTGGTACCGGTCTGGATCAGCTTGCCGCTCTCCGGGCGGGCATCCTGTACCGGCGGGTTCACGGGGGTCTCCGGGGCGGGCGTGGTCTTAGCGACTGCCTGCTCCACGGCGGGAGTGGTGGGCCGTGCATCCTGCACTGCCGGGGTAGTCGGCGTAGTGGGAGCCGGAGGAGTAGGATCGGAGCCCTCGGGCGTTTCCGGTTTCGGGTTCGTGGGGATCACAGGGTCGGTCACTTCCCGCAGAGCGCCGTAAATGGTCACGGTGTACTGTTCGGAGTCGGTGCCGTCGATGTTCTCGCCGGTGACCTTCACGTTGGAATCCGGGCCAAAGGCATCCAGCACGCCCGCTGCTGCGGTGGTGTTGGGGTTGTTCTGGCTCTCATAGCCCCAGACGATGGTATAGGTCTTGCCCTCATACTCGTACTCGGTGCCATAGACCATATCATAAGCGCTGGGAGCACCCTCTGCCTGCTTTTCGTAGTTGCCCCAGATGAGCTTGGTATTGCCCTCTGCATCGGTGGTTTTGGTGAAGTTCAGGCTCTTGCCGTTCACCACCATATCCCGCAGAATAACGACCTGATCGCCATTCTCAGCGGTCTGGTAGGCAGTGTCGAAATTGTATCCGGCCTGCTTCAGCTCTTCCAGCGCCTTGCCGATGATCTCCGGGTCGTGGGAACCGTCCACATCCAGCATATAGTTCAATGCGGCGGCGGGCACCCACACGGAGAGATACTGCTTCCCGGTCTCCTTGTTCAGGTCAGAGAGGTAGGTATAGGTCTCGCCGTTATAGGAAAGGGCACCGAAGTTTGCGTGGGCATCATCCTTGGTCAGCAGGAAATTGGTCAGCTTGTCGCCCTGCTCGTTCACCGGCCACAGGGTGTTGTCGGCGCTGTAATCATAGGTCAGCGTGCCGCCGGTAACGATGAGGTTCTGGCCCTTGTCACTCTTAGTACCCACGATAGAGTTTACATCCACATGGGAGCCATTCCGAATGGTAGTGGTGGAGTTGCTGCCCAGAGAATAGATACCTTTGAGGAAATTGCCCTCAGTGATAAGAGTGCCGTTATCCATGGTAAGAGTTGCACCATTACCGAGAACAATAGCGCTTGCGCCTTTTGTAGCCTGCGAAAGGTGCAACTTGCTATTTTGATCAACCAGAATACTGCTTGGATTCTTGCTTAGGTTAACACGCAGAGCATGAGCATAACCCTTCATTTGCAGATTATATTCGCTCTCTCCGGTAACATGCAGTTTGGTCGCACCACTCTGACCGCCAACAAACATCATACCAACACTGCCTATGGAGGTTACCTTGCTCTTGTCGCTGATTTCTACTTCATCAAAACCAGCGTAGATGCCAGTGGGAGCTTCCAATTTGACCTCGCTCTTGTTGGTAACGGTAAGTTTTCCCTTTCCGTTACTCTCGGGGCCGTAGATGGCAGTACCATTCTGAGCACTGACGCTTCCGGTGGAGTTGTCAAATGTGATGTTGGTGCCGCCTTCGGGAGCAACGGAGATACCCATGCCATTGCCGCTGATATTCACCTTGGAATCTTCGAAGGTGATGTCCCCGGCACCGCCCTCATAGTCAATGCCACGGCCATTGCTGTCGATGTCCAGCGTGCTGTCTTCTACGGTCAGGCTGGAACCGGTTCCGCCGTAGATTGCAGAGCTCTGTGTTCCCTTGATCTCCAGTGTGCTGTCACCTGTTACCGTGATGTCATCGGTACTGTCAATGCCATAACCATTGTTGCCGTAGACTAAGCCTTCCTGATCATTATCGATCTTGTAAGCACCGCTGCCCACCGTGTCAATGGTCAGGCTGGAATTGTCCTCTATGGTCAAGTCGCCCCGCTGTACGATACCGCGTCCACCCTGCGTACTGGAACCTGCTTCTGTGTGCTTGATATCCACATCGGCATTGTCCGTCAAGGTCACCTCAGAATCGTCAGAAATCACCATTCCGGTAGAAGTATGGTCAATGTTCAGAGAGCCTTGGTCGCTGGTCTCGTCTCCTTTGATGGTCAGGGACACACCCTTGCCCTTGCTGTCATCACCTGCGCTTTCGCCGCCCACGCGGATACCTTCCACATTGCGGTTGGGGCTGCTCTTGCCTTTTTCTTTCGCGGCTACCGCTTCCTGGGCGGCATCCTCCAAGGCTTCCTTGCCATCAATGGTGTTTTCGCCCTTTAATGCAACGTTCACCGTGGAGTTATCCCGTGCAACAATACCAGCTGTGTTATCTTTTTCGGTCAGATCGATTTTGGTATTATCCAGCGTCAGGTCAACGTTGGTTTCCTTGTTTTCATCTTTGCCATCCAGATCCACACCGATATCAATGCCGTTGCCGCCGGTAGTCAGGTTGGAATCCCTGACTGTCAGGTCAACATCTGCACCCTCGCCCACCTTGATGATGGTTTTATCTTCTTTGGTATCTGCGGACACTTCAGCCGGGGTGTCAGTCTGGGTGCTGGTATCGCTGGTATCTACATTCACGCCGTCAATGATGATATCAACATCACGTTTGCCCTTATCGTTCGTGACATCTTCTTCCACAGTAACGGTATTATCCGTTTTTGTACCTTCTGCCTGCGTGATGATGATTTGGCCATTGTCCTCGGTATCCTTGTCCACATAAGTACGGTTTACATCCTTATCTTCACCCTGATAACTAAATGCTCCGTTCTCATTCTCCGCAACAGTCACATCACCTTTTTCCAGTTGATACGTCACCGCAGAAGCACTGGGGCCAACCGTGCTCACTGCAACCGCAGTGGCCAGCGACATTGCTGCCAACTTGAATTTCTTGTTTGTCATTTTTTTCTGCTCCTTTCCAGTTCATGCTCACATGATCGAAAAGTGGTGGTCAAACAGCAGGCCGACCCTTTGTCAACTGTTTTTTGCATGGGAACGCATTTCTCCCAAAAGCGTTTCCAGCCTTATGATAGCACACCATACGAAAAAATCAGGCAGAAATAGAAACCTTTGGCAATTTCTTTGCCGGTGAAAGAAAGTACCGCACAAAAACAACAAACCCCTGAAGAATTTCTTCCTCAGGGGTTTCATTTAAGTCGGCGACTACCTATTTTCACGCGCCGTTTCCAGCGAACTATCTTGGGC
>ERZ1034626.2749-NODE-2749-length-10069-cov-184.538746_pt1 | contig 10069 bp, 4 predicted proteins | sample MGYA00520652_ERZ1034626 | MGnify/ENA primary metagenome ERZ1034626 (study PRJEB33766, sample SAMN09781765) | gut metagenome | biome: gut microbiome | host: Homo sapiens | place: Madagascar | study: EMG produced TPA metagenomics assembly of the PRJNA485056 data... | reverse complement strand
ATGTATCTTGCGTATCGTTATCATCTTATTCCTAAAATTAAAAGATATTAAAAAAATAGCTTTTTCTTGGAGATAATCGCGGATATGTGTATATTTGCACCATCTGATAATCGCGGATAGGTGTAAAAAATGGGAAATATTAATCGCGGATAGGTGTAAAAATCGAGAAATATTAATCGCGGATAGGTGTAATTGTGGGGTGTTCGTATAGTTGTATATGTAAACAAAATTCCTTGTAAATCACTGTCTGGTCAACAGACGAGGATGAGTAAACTCGAAAGAAATAAATAGAAAAGGCTCGCAAGAATTCGAAACTTCTTGCGAGCCGTTTTATTATAGTGATGCAAGTGAATTCTTCACTCTTCGTTCTTCACTCCCAATTATACGAGTGTTGCAACGATTTCCTCGCGAGTTCCTGGCAGCATATCGATAACTGGAATCTCTGGCATGGTGTAGCAACCTGGCTGCAGACGGAATGAAGCACGAGCTACGTTAACCAATACCTGAGCGGTGAGGGCTGGGTTGTTGATGCTCATGTTGAACTCGAAACGCTGGTTCTGAGTCTTGCCAGATACACCCTTGCGAACGAGGTTCACACCATGACCCATATCCTTTACATCATCTACTGATGCTACGGCGAATACGTGGGTCTCATCGTGAGCGAAGTATGGATCTGCCTTGATTTCGGCTGTTACATCCTCAAGCTTGGCACCTTCTTCCAACTCTACGTATACCATACGGCGGTGGATACCCTCACCCAATGGGATTGTTACAGAGAGCGCTTCCTTTACGCCCTTCTTGCCACGAACACAAACTGAGTGACCCATACTCATACCAGGACCGAAGTTGGTATATGTCAAGCCCTTAGGAGCAAGGCTTTCCATCAGAACGCGTACGATAGAATCAGAACCTGGGTCCCAACCAGCAGAGATAACGCTTACCTTGCCAGCCTTCTTGCAGTTCTCCATCTGCTTGGTACGGTAGTCGAGGATGCTGGTGTGGATATCGAAGCTGTCTACGGTGTTGATACCGAGGGCAACGATCTTCTCTGCATACTCAGGGCAAGAGCGGGTAGGGGTTGCGAGGATAGCAACATCTACATCCTTCAACTTGGTGATGTCATCTACTACTTCATAGTTTGCCAACTCAGCTGGTTTGTCCTTGGCACCCTGGCGACGTACAATACCTGCAATCTCAAAGTCAGGAGCTGCTTCGAGTGCCTCAACAGTAAACTTACCGATGTTGCCGTATCCTACTACGGCTGCTCTAAATTTCTTCATTGTCTTATTTCTTTTATTTTGTTGTTTATTTCTTTTCTTGCGGTTTAGTCCATCCAACGGATATGTTTTCCGCTTTTCATTCTATTTCCGGTTGCAAAAGTATAGCTTTTTCTTGAAATACGTGACGTTTTAATAGAATTTTAACTCATAAAAGTTGCAAAAAGTAGTAAAATCATAGTTTTTAGGTATGAATAAGCGGAGATTTGTAAGGTATCTGTAGCAAGAGCCTTACAGTTTCGTTATTTTGTTGCGAAACATCATACTTCCTCTTTCCGATACCTCCCGATGTGCTTTGAATTACGTCCTGACGTAGCTTTTGCTGCGTCCCGACGTCTCTGGCTCTGCGTCGGGACGTATGACATGCTACGTCGGGACGTAATTTTATGGAACTCTATTACAATAATCCCGCCCTTCGCACGTTATTAATATATTAATTTAATTAGGAGAAAAAGAAAATGATAGAATATATTCATGGCGATCTGACAGAGCTGACACCTGCACTGGCTGTTGTTGAGACTGCGGGGGTGGGCTACGGACTCAATATATCGCTCAATACATATACTGCCATTCAGGGCAAACAGGAAGTGAAACTCTATGTTCACGAAGTGCTGGTGGCTGGTGGAAGAGATGACTCTTTCACCCTTTTCGGCTTTGCTACCAAACAGGAACGTGAACTCTACCGCCTCCTCATCACCGTTTCAGGAGTAGGCGGAAATACAGCCCGTATGATTCTCTCTTCACTCTCGCCACGCGAACTCTGCGAAATCATCTCTACTGGTAACGACAAGGTGCTGAAAACCGTGAAAGGTATCGGACTGAAGACAGCACAGCGAATCATCATCGACCTGAAAGATAAAATCGTGAGCCTCGGCATTGCTGACGAACTGCCAGCCAGCGGAGGCAATGTGGTGATGGTGAACAATGACGTAAAGGATGAGGCGGTAAGCGCCCTCACCATGCTCGGCTTCTCACCGGCACCATCTGCCAAGGTAGTAGTAGATATCCTCAAGGCACAGCCTGATCTCCCGGTAGAACAGGTTGTGAAACTGGCATTGAAGCAAATCAAATAAGTTAGGAGTTTTTTGTCGATGAAACAGAAGCAAAGATTCATATCTTTTCTATTGGCTTGGCTGATGGTGGCAACCTTCGGCTATGCGATAGCTTTGCCTCAACTTCAGGACGATAAAAAGAAAACCCATACCAGCACAGCCCAGCCCGTGCAGCTCGATGAAGATACCATTCCCGATTCGCTGCTGCATACCCGCTGGCAGATTCAGCGCACCCAACCTTACTCCCTGAGCGACCTCTATCAGAGTCCGCTCGACCTGAAACGTCCTGATAATCTGCAATATCAGGTAGTCTACAACGATACCCTCGACCGCTATATCATCGGCAACCGCATGGGCTCAACCTGGCTTTCGGCTCCTATCATGCTCACTCCGAAAGAGTATCTTGCATGGACCGAACAGCAGCAGCGCAACAGCTACTTCCGCAAGCAGAACGATGAAATCTTCCAGGCAAAAGGCAAGGAGAAGTTCGATTTCTCAGATATGCACTTCGACTTGGGACCTGCCGAGAAAATCTTCGGTCCTGGTGGCATCAGAGTGAAGACTCAGGGTTCTGCCGAACTCAAATTCGGTATCAACAAGAAAAACATCGACAATCCTTCGTTGCCTATCCGCAACCGAAAGACGACGATGATGGATTTTGATGAGAAAATCAACCTCAACGTCAACGGAAAGGTGGGCGATAAGGTGAACATGAACCTGAATTACAACACCGATGCCACCTTCGATTTCGATGCACAGAACATGAAACTGAAGTACGACGGCAAGGAAGATGAAATCATCAAACTCGTTGAGGCGGGCAACGTCTCTTTCCCTTCCAACTCTTCGCTCATCAAAGGCGCCAGCAGTCTGTTTGGTGTTAGAACCGATATGCAGTTTGGCAAACTCAAGCTGCAGATGGTTGCTTCGCAGAAGAAGAGTGCATCGAAGAGCGTATCTACCAGGGGCGGTGTGCAGCTCACCCCTTTCGAACTGAATGTAGCCGATTATGAGGAGAACCGCCACTTCTTCCTCTCCCAGTATTTCAGAAATCATTATGATGCCTGGATGCAGAAACTTCCTAATCTCACCACGGGCATCACCATCAACCGCGTGGAGGTGTGGGTTACCAACAAAACCGGCAATACCACCAATACCCGAAACATCGTAGCCCTGACCGACCTGGGCGAGAATCAGAAACTGAGCAACCCGATGTGGGTGGCGAGCGGACAGGTACCTTCTAACCAGGCGAATACTGAGTATGCTGCGATGAACAGCCAATATGCTGCTGCCCGTGACATCGACCAGGCTGCAACCACTCTCGATGGAGGCGGACTGGTTGGCGGAGCCGATTATGAGAAACTGGAGAGTGCCCGTCTGCTCAATTCTTCTGAGTATACAGTCAATACCGCCTTGGGTTATATCTCATTGAAAACCAGTCTGCAGACCGACCAGGTACTTGCCGTAGCCTATGAGTATACATCGGGAGGCGTTACCTATCAGGTGGGCGAGTTTGCATCCGATCTCAGCGATACCAAGCAGGCACTCTTCGTGAAATCGCTCAAGAATACCAGCAACAATCCGCGACAGGGCAACTGGGGGCTGATGATGAAGAACGTTTATTATCTGGCTTCTACCGTAGAGAAGGAGAAGTTCCGCCTGGATGTGAAATACCAGAGCGATACCACCGGCGTATATCTCAGTTATATTCCTGAGCAGCAGGTGAAGGAGCAGCCTATCATCCGTGTGCTGGGCGCCGACCGTCTGGATAACAACAACAAGGCACACAGCAATGGATATTTCGATTATGTAGAAGGCTATACCATCTCTAATGGACGCGTGTTCATTCCGAAGGTAGAGCCTTTCGGCAGTTATATGCGTGATTATCTGGTCAAGCGGGGCGTGGCTGCCGACAAGGCTGAAAAGTATGCCTTTACCGAACTTTATGACAGTACGAAGACCGTAGCTAAGCAGATAGCCGAAAAGAACAAGTATCAGATTGTGGGACAGTTCAAGGGCTCTGCAGCCAATGTCATCTCGCTCGATGCCTACAATGTGCCACAGGGCTCGGTGGTCGTTACGGCAGGCGGTATCACCCTGAAAGAGGGCACCGACTATTCGGTAGATTACAGTGCCGGTGAGGTGACCATCCTGAACCAGAGTATCATCGATGCCGGTACGGCTGTCAACGTTTCTCTGGAGAGTAATACCGATTTCGGACAAACCCGAAAAACGATGTTCGGACTGAACTGGGAGTATGATTTTACCAAGAACTTCCAGTTGAGCGGTACTATCCAGCACCTCTCCGAACAGGCGCTTACTACCAAGGTATCCATGGGCTCCGAACCGCTGAAGAACACCCTTTGGGGCATCAATCTCAACTGGCGCAAGGAGAGTCAGTGGCTCACCAATGTGCTTGACAAGATACCATTCCTGCACCTCACCCAGCCATCGCAGATATCCTTTACAGGAGAATTTGCCCAGCTCATTGCCGGTGAGGCTGGTGGCACACAGGACAATGCATCTTATATCGATGATTTCGAGGGTACGAAGACCACCATCGATGTAACTACTCCTACCTCCTGGTTTATATCCAGTGTGCCTTCGCTCAATTTCAAGGACGATTACAGCGATAAGACCGGTCTGAGCAGCGGTTTCCACCGTTCGCGCCTAGCCTGGTATACCATCGATCCGCTGTTCACCCGCCGTGGAAGTTCGCTCACTCCGGGACATATTAAGGGCGACCTCAAGCAGTTGAGTAACCATTATGTTCGCGAGGTCTATACCAAGGAACTCTTCCCATTGCGCGACCAGAGCAGTTATCAGGGCGCTACCAATACCCTGAATGTACTCAATCTGGCTTACTATCCAAGCGAGCCGGGACCATACAACTTCAATGTAACAGATTTGCTGGCAGACGGAACCCTGCAGAATCCGCAGCGCAACTGGGGCGGAATGATGCGTAAGCTGGATACCAACGATTTCGAGCAGGCAAACATCGAATACATCGAGTTCTGGATGCTCGATCCGTTCATCTATTCCCGCGAAGAGGCTGATGCTGCCGATTATGGTGGCGATTTCTACATCAACCTGGGCGAGGTGAGCGAGGATATCCTGCGTGATGGCAAGAAATTCTATGAGAGTGGTATGCCGGTGGATGGCAGCAAGAGCTACACCTATACCCAGTGGGGTAAGATTCCTACCCAGAGCACCGTGACCTATGCCTTTGCTACCACCAGTGGCAGCAGAGCCTTGCAGGATGTGGGTTTCAACGGACTGACTGATGCCGAGGAGCAGGAATTCTACAAGAGTGCTTATCTCGACCAGATTCAGGGCAAGGTGAACCAGGCGGTATTCGACAGCATCTTTGCCGATCCGGCACGTGATGACTACCACTATTTCCGCGGTTCCGACTGGGATGAGATGCGCGCTCCTATCTTGCAGCGATATAAGTATATCAACAATCCTCAGGGCAACTCGCCTGACAGCGACTGCCGTTCTGAGAGCTATGATACTTCTTATAAGTCAACGCCGGATGTCGAGGATATCAACCAGGATTATACCCTCAACGAATATGAGAAATACTTCCAGTACCGTGTCAGCATCCGTCCGGAAGATCTCGTGGTGGGTAACAATCATATTGTAGATAAGCGTGAATACAGCCAGACCTGGCGTGATAATACCAAGTCTACCGTTACCTGGTATCAGTTCCGCATACCTATCGATGAGTTTGAGAGCCGTCAGGGTAACATCAACGATTTCTCCAGCATCCGCTTCATGCGTATGTTCCTCACCGGTTTCAAGAAACCTATCGTGCTGCGTTTCGGTACCTTCGACCTCGTGATGGGCAAGTGGCGTACCTATGATCAGCCGCTTAGTGCAGCCAGTGGCGGAACCCTTGATGCAAGCAGTGTGAGTCTGGAGGAGAACGGCGAGAAGACACCGGTCAACTATGTATTGCCTCCGGGTATCAAGCGCGAACAGGATCCTAGTCAGCCTCAGTTGGTTGAGGCGAACGAGCAGGCGTTGAGTCTGGTGGTCAAGAACATGAGCACAGGTGAGGCGAAGGCGGTTTATAAGAATTCTACCCTTGATCTGCGCCAGTACAAGCGCATCCAGATGTTTGCCCATGCCAATGCATTGGAGCAGAATACCACCCGTCTGCAGGATGGTGATCTCTCAGTCTTCATCCGTCTGGGTAGTGATTACAAGAACAATTACTACGAGTATGAAATCCCGCTGAAGCTCACCGAGCCACGCTCCAACTACAACCGCTATGTGCTTGCCGACTGTAAGGCGGTATGGCCTGAGGAGAATATGCTCGATGTGCCGCTGAGTGTCTTTACGGCATTGAAGAAAAACCGCAACAAGGCGAAGGCACAGGGTGTGGCTTCTTATCTCGCTCCTTATTCCATGATGGATGCAGAACATCCGCAGAACAAGATTACCATCGTGGGTAATCCGAGTCTCGGCGAGGTGAAGACCATGATGCTGGGTGTGAGAAACAATTCTGCCGACATCAAGAGTGGTGAGGTATGGATAAACGAACTCCGACTCAAGGAACATAATAATTCGGGCGGTTGGGCTGCCAATGCCAACCTGAACATACAACTCTCCGATCTGGGTAGCGTGAATGCCACCGGCAGATACATCAGCGAGGGATTCGGCGGTCTGGAAGATGGCGTGGCAAGTCGCACTACCGATAATTATGGTACCTACAGTGTGACCACATCGCTCGAAATGGGTAAGTTCTTCCCTGACAAGGCGAAGGTGAGCATACCTTTATATTATAGTGTTACCAAGGAGAAGACTACTCCTAAGTATAATCCGCTGGATACCGATATGGAGTTGAAGGATGCCCTCGATGCCGCCGGCTCCAAGCACGAGCGCGATTCTATCGAGAATATCGCTGCCACCAAGATTACGCAGACCAACTTCTCCATCTCGAATGCCCGGGTGGGTATCGCTACCAAGCGCCATCCGATGCCATACGATCCAGCCAACTTCTCATTCACCTACAGTCATCAGCATCAGTATACTACGGGTGAAACGACGATGTATGAGCGCAAGGACAACTGGCGCGGAGCCTTGGATTATTCGTGGAGCCCGGTTTATAAGGCATGGGAACCATTCAAGGGACTGAAGAACAAGAGTAAGTGGCTCGACATTCTGAAACGTTTCGGACTGAACTGGCTGCCGCAGAACATAGCCTTCAATACCGAGATGACGCGCGACTACTACGAGTTGCAGGAGCGCGATATGGAAACCCTGATGAGTGGAGCTGCCGGAGTAGACTCCAAGTTGCCGCTCACCTTCAGTGAACAGTTCCTCTGGAACCGTGAGTTCTCCATCAACTGGGATCTGACCAAGAACCTGCACATGAACTTCCAGAGTGCTACCCATGCACAGATAGAGGAACCTTATACACCGGTCAACAAGGATCTTTATGCTGACCAGTATCATGCCTGGAAGGACTCCGTATGGACCAGTATCCGCCACTGGGGTGCACCGCTCGACTACAGTCAGAATTTCCAGGCATCCTACAAGGTGCCTCTCAATCTGCTGCCTGTCTTCGACTGGGTGAACAGCGATGCCTCTTACAATGCCAACTATTCTTGGGAGCGCGGTACAGAGGATGAGGAGGGCAACTCGTATGGAAATACCATCAATACCCAGCGCGAGCTGACATTGAACGGTAACTTTAACTTGGTGAAACTCTACAACCATGTGCCTTTCCTGAAGAAGGTAAACGATAAGTTTGACCGTACCCAGAGTAGGGCACAGATGCAGCGCAAGAAGCTGGAAAAAAAGAAAAAGAAGCAGGAAGCAAAGGAACAGGCGGCAGATCCGAAGAAGGCGCTGCCTAAGAACAAGCGTGCCTTCGAACGGGAAATCACTCTCCTGCCTGATACCACATTCAAGATACGCCACGGCAAGAATACCAAGCGACTGATTGTGAATGCCAAGACGGAAGACGGCAAAGTGTTCCCGCTTAAATATAAAAAGGTGGATAATAACCAGATCAGAATCATCTCAAAGGTAGATACTGCCATGAAGGTGAAACTCTCCGTACTGGCTAAGGAACCGCTTGATGATAAGAAATGGTATAAGGGATTGCAGTTGGCTAGTCGTCTGGCAATGATGGTGCGCAATGTGAGCATCAACTATCGCAGCAGCTATCAGCTCACCCTGCCGGGCTTCTTGCCTAGTGTGGGTGATGCCTTCGGACAGAAGAAGGTGGGACAGATGGCACCGGGTCTTGACTTCGCCTTCGGTATGGTTGGCGACGATTATATCGAGAAGGCTAGAAACAACGACTGGCTGCTCTGCAACGACAGTATCGCAACACCAGCCACTACCAGCAGAACGGATAATCTTACGTTGCGTGCCACCCTGGAGCCTGTCAAGGATTTCAAGATTGATCTCTCAGCTACACGTACCAAGACCACGCAGAAGAGCATACAGTATATGTATGAAGGAACGCCAACTACCCAGAGTGGAGCCTTCCAGATGACTACCATCTCGCTGGGTTCGGCTTTCGAGGGAATGGGCAATGCCAATTCGGGTTATCGCAGCAAGACCTTCGAGAAGTTTGTCAACTCGCTGGCTGGTTTCAGAGATAGGGTAGAGGCTCAGTATGCAGGTACCGTTTATCCGACTGGTTCGGCTTTGGCTGGCGGCAAGTTTGATGCTTCTCGCACGCCGGTCAACCAGTATAGCAGCGATGTCATGATTCCTGCCTTCCTCAAGGCTTATACCTCGATGGGTGGCAATTCACTCTCGGTATTCCCGGCATTGAGTCGGATGTTGCCAAACTGGACCATCCGTTACAGCGGACTGGGACGTCTGCCTTGGTTCAACGAGCACTTTAAGAGTATCAACATCAACCACTCTTACAAGAGCGTCTTTGCGGTAGGCAGCTACAACAGTTACAGCACCTTCCAGGAGTATATGAACGGTCTCGGCTTCGTGAGTGATGCCACTACGGGCAATCCATCTCCAAGCAGCATGTTCAACATTTCGCAGGTAAGTATCAACGAGTCGTTCTCGCCATTATTGGGTATGGATGTCACATTCAACAATAATATGATGGTGAAGGCAGAATATCGCCAGACCCGTGTGTTGAACCTCAGTATGACGAGTGTGCAGCTGAACGAGGCATTGAGTAAGGACTGGGTAATCGGTATGGGTTACCGCATCAACAACTTCGATGTTTTCGGCTGGGGCGCCAAGGCCTCCCGTTCCAAGTCGAAGGGCGGCAACAAGAATGCAGCCAACAAGAATGCGTCGACCACCAAGACGGTTCAGAATGGTACCAACCATGATCTGAATCTACGTCTTGACTTCAGTTTCCGCAAGCAGGCAGCCATCGTTCGTGATATTGCCTCAATGGTAAGCAGTGCCAGCAGCGGCAACAATGCTCTGAAACTGAGTTTCTCTGCCGATTATACCTTCAGCAAACTCCTTACCATGAGTTTCTATTATGACCGTCAGACCAACACCCCGCTCCTGTCGAGCAGCAGTTATCCTACCACCACACAGGATTTCGGCCTGAGCATCAAGTTCTCGCTGACGAGATAAAAAGAAAATTCACCAGAACCAATAGGTAGAAAGAAAAATTCTCTAATTCTCAAATTTTTGAAAATAAAAAAGCTCGGATGCATCACAAGCATCCGAGCTTTTTAATATTCTGATAATTCTTGATTACTCCTTGTCGTAAGCATGAACAGGGTAGTCGATGGT
>ERZ1034626.2748-NODE-2748-length-10071-cov-6.351937_pt1 | contig 10071 bp, 10 predicted proteins | sample MGYA00520652_ERZ1034626 | MGnify/ENA primary metagenome ERZ1034626 (study PRJEB33766, sample SAMN09781765) | gut metagenome | biome: gut microbiome | host: Homo sapiens | place: Madagascar | study: EMG produced TPA metagenomics assembly of the PRJNA485056 data... | reverse complement strand
TGGCTGGCAGCGTAAAACTGCTTAGCCTTTATATCAAATTTTAACGAACTATTGTGACAAGGAGAAAGGCGATAAATATGATGAGATACGATGCAAATGGGAATTTCTGAGATACATGTTTTCGGTGATGATAGGAGTGATAGTGGGACTTAGGTCAGAAAACTTTGCCAGTCTTGCTTCCTCGCTGACTAAGCGTAAATCGGATTATGGTTATATGCACTTGGCATACAAAGCTTTCATGGATAATTTTGACAAGCTGTGTCCTCCTGATCTGATAGACGCTCACACTAACAAGCTTGTGCGTGACCAGGCCCGGACTCATATGCGCAGTATGGAAATAATCATTAAGAGCACGGTTCCTGATGACAGCCTCACGCCACTTTGCGAGATTCTTTTCCCTAAGAAAATGAAGGCTGTGCTTGCTCATGAGCGTCCTAAGACATACGAAGAGCTGGAGAGGGACGTTCAGTCATTGACACAGAGTTATAATGACTTTGTGAACCGAATGGCTCAGAGCGTAAGGGATGCGATTTCGATTGAAAGTCTGACAGAGGCATTCCTGCGTTTTCCTCCGGAATTGGGAATGTCCATGTATCAGAGCGTTAACAATCTATTGGCTCAAGATCCGGTTTGGCAGAGATATCAATCTGAGATACAAAAGAAGATATTGGCTAAGTTCGAAAACAAGGGAGAACCGCAAATAAACAATATCTTCAATTCCGGAAGTGTGACTATGAATGCAGGTTCGTCAATAAATGGTGATATATACAATTAACTGAAAATCAAAATGACAGAATAAATGAGTAACATTACAAACATCTTTGAGCCTGGCAGCGTAACGATGAACGCCGGCAGTTCGATGAACGGCGACGTTCACATAGGCAATGTCTATAACGGAAAGGCTGATGTGAAGACGGAGGAGAAAGATTCGTTAAGTATTGGGAGTCCGCTACATCTTTCGAAGAAGGCTACAAAGATAGACCTCATCCGTGTGATGAACGCTTGGTATGAATGTGGCAAGGTGGAGGACGGAAGCGGCGCTAAACTTACGAAGAAGGAATTCTTTACGTGGGTGGGCAAGCTGTTTAACATTGATTTGTCTAACTACGACAAGGATTTGTCTAACTCGATGCAAAGTGGCATGGCTTTCGAGAAGCAGTCGCGCATATTCAATGAACTGAAGGAGAAACACGAGGATATCTACAACAGCAAGTAAGAAACTGATTCGTGACATTTAACTTTTTTATCTATATTGAGCATTCCGTCTTCGGGCGGAGTGCTCTTTTTTTGTTATGGAGTAAAGATGGGGTATAGGAATGCCCTCTTTTTTTGCCCTTATCTTTGCACTCGTAATCCGGACGGTAGGCCACACGGGCTGCCTGAGGGTTGCGAGTGTTTTTTATTTAAATTAATCATAAAGATTATGAGAAACGAAATGAAGATTTTCGAGAGTCCGGAGTTCGGAAGGATAAGGACGGTGAGTGATGAGAGGGGGGAGCCTTGGTTCTGTCTGGCGGATGTGTGCAAGGTGCTCGGGCTGAAGCAGAACGGTGTTGTGATGCGACTTGAGAAGGGGGTCATTTCAACTGAACCCCTTTCGACAAGAGGCGGAACGCAGATGGCTAACTTCGTTAGCGAGGACGGGCTGTATGATGTTATCCTCGACAGTCGCAAGCCTTCGGCAAGGGCTTTCCGCAAATGGGTGACTTCTGAGGTGCTGCCGCAGATCCGTCGGACGGGGGGATATGTTCCTCTTTCTGCCGAGGATGACGAGAAGACGATTCTGGCTAAGGCGGTGAGGATTCTGAACCGTACGTTGGAGCAGAAGGATGTGTTGCTCCGTCGGAAGGAGGAGTTGCTGGAGGAGCAGCGGCCTAAGGTGGAGTTTGCGGACGCGCTGACGACGGGCGACGGCTGCATCCTGATTAGCGAGCTGGCGAAGCTGCTGACGCGCAACGGCTTTGTTACGGGACGCACGAGGCTGTACAGATGGATGAGGGAGCACGGCTATATCTTCAAGCGGTCGACGGAACCGATTCAGATGTGGGTGGAGAGGGGTATCTTTGCCCAGTCGGTGACGGTGATAAAGACCAACCACGGCTCGGAGGAGAGGGTGACGACGAAGGTTACTGGCAAGGGTCAGGAGTATTTTCTGAGATTGCTTTGCAACCAATAGATAACTGACAAATAATAAATAATAACTACCAAATAATAACTACGGAAAATGGAGACAAGAATCATGAGAGTGGTGCAGCAGGGCGAGGCTTTCGCTGTACAGAGCCAGAAGGCGGAGGGCGGTCAGGTGATGAAGTGCAACATCATGCTTCAGGAGCTTGGCGGCAAGTATGAGAACCAGTATGTGGCGGCTATGCTTGGCAATGTGGCGCTATGCCGTTTTGATGCGGGCACCTTGGTGGCGGTGACGCTGAGGTTTACGACACGAGAGCACAACGGGGCACACTATCAGGACATCTTAGTGACTGACATAACGAAGTTTTGAATTAGGAGTTTATTATGAGCGTACACATTATATATTATAAGGACGGGGCTAAGCTTATGCGCCCTGTGAAGGACGAGATGGAGTATAGGCTTCTGCGCGACTCGGAGCGTAACCGTGGGGCGGAGAAGCGCATGATGGTGCAGATGAACTATTCGTGTCTGCCTAATGCCGACGGAGGGCTGAAAGGGGCGGAGCGTGTGAGCCGGTCGGTGGGGATGGACATCGACTTCGACCCCTCTTCGCCTGACTATGAGGAGAGGATGAGGAGCGTGCCGGAGCTGGTGATGGGCAGGAAGGAGGAGCTTGGGCTGCTGATGCTGGAGCGGTCGGCCAACAAGGGCTATCACGTGGTGTTCCGTCGCCGAGAGGGGATGACGCAGGAGGAGAACCTAAGATGGGCTTCGGAGCTGCTTGGCGTGGAGTATGACAAGGGGGCGAAGGACATTACGCGTGTGTTCTTTACGCCGCCGACGGACAGGCTGCTGTTTGTGGACAAGGAGCTTTTCGACAATCGGGAGGCCGAGGGGAAGAAAGGGATTACGGATTCGGCTGAGGCAGCTCGGAACGAAGGGATTACGGCTTCGGACTGTTATCTGGGCATTCCTTATGCTGAAATTGTGCGCAAGTGGTGGGCTATGTATAATGACTCGCAGGAGCCTGTGAAGAGCAACCGCAATACGCTTACGTTTGAGCTGGCCGTGAATCTTCGTCATATCTGCGGCTTCGACCGTAGGTTGCTCGATAGGGTTATTCCCTGCTATGACGGCTTCGCAGAGGCGGAGAAGCTGGCCTGTATTGACAATGCGCTGAGCGAGAAGCGCACGCAGATGCCGAAGCGGCTGAAGGACGTGCTCATTGCCATCCGTCAGGAGCGCATGACGGACGGCGGTGCGGAGCAGGGCGAGGCGGACGGCATAGACGAGGCGCTGGCTAAGGACGACCTCTTCTATTACGAGGCGCTGCCACGAATGCCGCAGGGTGTGAAGGACTCCATCGACGCCGTGGGTCCGGCTCTGGCGCTGCCCGTGCTGACCGCCATCTGCCCGGTGATAGGTATGCTGGCGACGGGGGTGAGAGTGGACGTGCATGGCAAGATGAACTCGCTGAACCTTATATCCTACATCGCTGGCGACTTTGCCTCTGGCAAGGGCGGCATCGACCCTGTGGTGGAGGCTTGGACGGCTGAGGTGAAGGCGATGGACAGGATGTATCAGCAGCAGGAGGACGAGTGGCGTGCCAAGAAGCGTGCTGCGAAGAACAAGAAGGAGCAGCCTGAGGAGCCGAAGCTGCCCGTGCGTTGCCTGACGCTCAACAACACCGTTGCCAACCTTGCCGAGCGTCTTTCCAACACGAACGGTCAGCATGCTTTCTCGTTCACGCCCGAGGCAGACACGGTGGCGCAGAAATGGCGTTCTGCCATGAGCGACTTCTCCGTGATGCTCCGTCAGGCTTACGACGGCACGTGCTATGAGCGTGAGGCGAGGAGTGCGGACGCCGTGAACGTGCATATAGATAGGCTGTTGTGGAACGTGGTGATGTGCGGCACGCCTGACGCTCTCTATCGTGTGGTGACCAACTATACGGACGGCTTTCAGAGCCGAATAGCCTTGGCCCGTACGCCCGACAACACGTTTCAGCCGCTGACCGAGAACCTGCATGTGCTGACCGACAAGCAGCGTGAGCGCATCCGTCAGATAGCCCATCTGCTGCCTTTGATGGCGGGCGAGGTGGTGCTGCCGAAGCTGGAGGCGAGGGGCAGGCAATGGCTGGAGCGTGTGCGTCTGGAGACGATGAAGGATGACGACAAGGTGAAGGCTCGACAGCGATTCCGCATCTGCCCTACGACAATGAGGATGATGACGTGCCTGATGCTCTGCCGTGTGGCAGGACAGCTGATTGACCGTCACGGTGTGGCTGGTGCTGAGACGCGGCTGAAGCAGCAGCCGGGGCTGTGGAAGGAGATGATCGTGAAGCAGCAGCAGCCGTCTTTCCTCGCCGCCTTTGACGTTCTGGCTGACTATCAGATTGAGAATGCCCTCCATTTCTTCCGTGAGCGCATGGAGGCTGCTTTCTCGTCGAAGGACTACTGCGGACAGGCTGCTTCAGAGCGTGTGAAGCGTGGCAAGAACGACTCTATCTTCGAGCGTCTGGACACGACGTTCAGCTTTGAACAGGCGCTGCAGCACAGCATAGCCGTGAAGGGATGCAATACGTCGCGCAACGCCGTGCATCAGATGCTGAAGAACTGGCGCAAGCAGGGACTGGTGACTGAATGCCAGAACCATAGGTACAGGAAGGAGTTTTAAGCTCAGATTGTCATTTTGTCATCTTGTCATTTTGTCAAAATAAAAAAAAACTGAGAATCATTATGGTAATAGAAATCAAGCGTTGCTGTCGTTCGCCTTATGGCGTGGACGGCGTGTTGACAATAAACGGGCGCACGATATGCGCCACCGTGGAGCATCCTCATGACCATCTGCCAGCGGGGGCGTACCCCGTGGAGCTGACGGCCAACCGTGAGGCAGGACGCAGGATGCCCACCCTGCCGCAGGGCGCCACGATAAGGGCTGGCAACGGTGCCTTTACGCTGCGTGACGGCAGCATCGTCGTGGGCGTGAAGCACATAAAGGGCGTGGTGGTGAAGTCGGGCGAGGTGTTTGAGCGGCTGTACGAGCGCATCGAGAAGAATGTGAAGCGTAAGAACAGCGTGGTGGTTACGATCAAATAGATAGCTGGACAGGCGCAAGAACAGTAAAAAATGATAATTGTGGTATGTTTTGTTTTCCATTTATTTTGTATTGTCTTTGAATTGCATTAACTTTGCAGATTATGGTACAGGTAAAAGTGAAAGACGCTGCCCTTCGTGAGGCGGCGATGCAAGATATGGATGCCTTCCTCGCGGTGTTTGTCAACGCCACGAAGGAGGCCATCGGTGGTGAGCTGAATGCTGAGAACATGCAGCAGCTCAGTGTGTCGCAGATAACGCTGCTTGCCTACGACATCCTGCACGAGGAGGTTATGGACGGCGGCTTCGTGCAGCTTATCTATAACGGCTATGGCGGCTTTATCTTTGACAATCCCTTTGCCAAGGTGCTGCGCGACTGGGGATTGCGCGACCTTGCCAAGATGCTCTTTGCCGTGCGCAAGCTCTATAAGGAGCATGGCGCAAAGATATGCAGGGAGTGTGACGACGAGGAGTTTATGGCGATGTTCGAGCAATACTCTGACTTCGACGACTATGACGACGAGTTTGTGGAGAACGAGGAGGCTTGGACGGCTGCCGTGGCTCAGTACGTGGACAACCACATTGACGATTTTGTCATTATTGAAGAGTAAACAAAACAGATGAACAAGGAACAGGAACTGAAAAGAAAGAAAAGTCCTGTAAGCATAAAGAACAAGAAGGCCTCCTTCGAATACTTCTTCGTGGAGACCTATACTGCAGGAATAGTGCTCACGGGTACTGAGATTAAGTCCATAAGGCTTGGAAAGGCAAGCCTTGTGGATACTTTCTGTTATATAAACAACCATGAGGTTTGGGTGAAGGGCATGAACATTTCGCCTTACTTCTACGGCTCGTTCAGCAACCATGAGGCACGCCGTGACCGCAAGCTGCTGCTGACGAAGCGCGAGATATACAAGCTGGAGAATGCCACCAAGCAGCCCGGATATACCATCGTGCCGACGCTGGTCTTCATTGACGAGCACGGAAGGGCAAAGGTGGACATCGCTCTGTGCAGGGGCAAGAAGGAATATGACAAGCGCCAGACGCTCAAGGAAAAAGAAGACCGCAGAGAGATGGACAGGGCGATGAAGCACTATTAAGACAAACTGATTAAGGAAAAAGAATGAAGCAGACTTTACGGGAAGTCATCAAGGACAGGATAATAATACTGGACGGTGCGATGGGCACCATGATACAGCAGTACGGGCTGGAGGAGGACGATTTCAGGGGTTACCGCTATCGCAACGCGGAGGGAATGATGAAGGGCAACAACGACATGCTGAATCTGACCCGACCGGACGTGATAGAGGACATACATACGAAATATCTGATGGCGGGTGCGGACATCATCACCACCAACACGTTCAGCTCGCAACGCATAAGTCAGGCTGACTACGGGCTGGAGACATCGGCACGCGAGATGGCGCTGGAAGGAGCACGCATCGCACGCAAGGCGGCTGACCGATACTCTACGGAGGAGAAGCCGCGCTTCGTGGCAGGATCAGTGGGACCGACGAACAAGACATGCTCGATGAGCCCGGACGTGAGCAACCCTGCCGCACGTGAGCTGGACTACGCCACTCTCTATGAGGACTATCTGGAGCAGATTGAGGCTCTGGAAGAGGGTGGGGCGGACGCTGTGCTCATTGAGACCGTGTTTGACACGCTGAATGCGAAGGCTGCGATAGACGCCACGATGGAGGTGGAGCGCCGCACGGGACGCGACCTGCCCATCATGCTCAGCATCACGGTGAGCGACCTTGCCGGACGCACCTTGAGCGGACAGACGCTTGACGCCGTGCTTGCCAGCGTGAGCAGCTATCCGATTTTCTCTATAGGTCTGAACTGCTCGTTCGGTGCAGACCAGATGAAGCCGTTCATAAAGGAGCTGGCACATCATGCACCTTATTATATAAGTGCCTATCCCAATGCCGGACTGCCTAACAGCCTCGGCGGATATGACGAAACGCCCGAGACGATGGCTCCGCAGATAGGAGAATACATCGACGAGGGGCTGGTGAACATCATAGGCGGATGTTGCGGCACGACGGAGAAGTTCATAGCCAAGTACGCAGAGATAGCCGAAGGCAAGATGCCGCACCAGCCTCAGGAGAAGCCACGGACGATGTGGCTGAGCGGACTGGAGCTGCTGGACGTCACGCCCGACGTGCGCTTCGTGAACGTGGGCGAGCGATGTAATGTGGCAGGCTCGCGCAAGTTCCTGCGTCTTATAAAGGAAAAGAATTATGAGGAGGCTGTGACCATTGCCCGAAAGCAGGTGGCGGACGGAGCGCTGGTCATAGACGTAAACATGGACGACGGACTGCTGGACGCCCGTGAGGAGATGCGCACCTTCCTCAATATCATAGCCTCGGAGCCGGACATCGCCAAGGTGCCGGTGATGATAGACTCGTCGAAGTGGGACGTGATAACAGCCGGACTGCAATGTGTGCAGGGAAAGTGTATCGTCAACTCGATTTCGCTGAAGGAAGGCGAGGAAGTGTTTCTCGCGCATGCCCGCGACGTGATGAGATACGGCGCGGCTGTGGTGGTGATGTGCTTCGACGAGAAGGGACAGGCCACGACGTACGAGCGACGCATCGAGATAGCCGGACGCGCCTACCGCCTGCTGACGGAGAAGGTGGGCATGAATCCGCTGGACATCATCTTCGACCCCAACGTGCTCGCCATCGCCACCGGCATGGAAGAGCATGACAATTATGCCGTGGACTTCATAAGAGCCACGGAATGGATAAAGCAGAATCTGCCCGGAGCGCACATAAGCGGAGGCGTAAGCAACCTCTCGTTCTCGTTCCGTGGCAACAACTATATACGTGAGGCGATGCACGCCGTGTTTCTCTATCATGCCATCCAGAAGGGAATGGACTTCGGCATTGTCAATCCTGCCACGAAGGTGGCTTACGGCGACATCCCTGCCGACCAGTTGGAGATACTGGAGGACGTGGTGCTCAACCGCAGGGCGGACGCAGCAGAACGCCTCATAGAGCTGGCTGACCAGATAAAGCAGCAGCAGGAAGCGCTGAAGAACGGCGCGGCGGCTGGAGGCGCAGCAGCGGTAAGCAAGGCACAGCCCGAATGGCGCAAGGAGGACGTGGCAAAGCGCCTGTCCACAGCGCTGGTGAAGGGCGTGGCGGAATATATGGAGGAAGACATTCAGGAAGCCCTGACCGCCTTCCCGAAGGCCGTGGACATCATAGAAGGCCCGCTCATGGACGGCATGAACACGGTTGGCGAGCTGTTCGGTTGCGGCAAGATGTTCCTCCCGCAGGTGGTGAAGACCGCCCGAACGATGAAGAAGGCGGTGGCAATACTGCAACCCTACATCGAAGCCGACAAGAAGGAGGGGACGACGACGGCCGGAAAGGTGCTGATGGCAACCGTCAAGGGCGACGTACACGACATCGGCAAGAACATCGTCGCGGTGGTGATGGCGTGCAACAACTACGAAGTGATTGACCTTGGCGTAATGGTTCCTGCCGAGCAGATTGTGAAGAAAGCCGTGACGGAGAAGGCTGACATGATTGGCCTGAGCGGACTGATCACGCCGAGCCTGGAAGAGATGGTGAACGTGGCGACGGAGATGGAACGTGCCGGACTGAGTCTGCCGATAATGGTGGGCGGAGCCACCACGTCGGAAATGCACGTGGCGCTGAAGATAGCCCCCATTTACAGCGGCATCGTGGTCTGGGTGAAGGATGCGGCGCAGAACCCCATAATAGCGCAGCGCCTCATGAACCCCGAAGAGAAGGCACGCTTCGCCAAGGAGCTGGACGAGAAGTACGCAAGGCTGCGTGACGAATACGCCGCCCATCAGAAGAAGCTGTCGTCCTTAGAGACGGCAAGAAGCAACAAGCTGGACCTGTTCGGATAAGGAACAGCATACGGCTTTCTAAGGAATAGAAGACATAATACATTTTTTATATATATAAAGACATCTATGGTATTCAAGAAGAAGAGAGTGTGGCATTGTCTCCCAGGACAGGAGCCGACTGAACTTGACAAGAAAGTGATGTATTGGGAAAACAAGGGAAAGACAGTTCCCTCACGTTCGCTCATCAAGACCCCGGAACAGATAGAGGGCATCCGCAGAAGTGGTGTCATCAATACTGGTGTGCTTGACGAAGTGGCAAAGAACATACGTGCCGGAATGAGCACGCTTGAGATAGACCAGATATGCTATGACTACTGCACGTCGCACGGAGCCATCCCCGCATGCCTTAACTACGAGGGATTTCCGAAGAGCGTCTGCACGAGCATCAACGAGGTGGTGTGCCACGGCATTCCCAAGGAGGAGGACATCCTTCAGGAGGGCGACATCATCAACGTGGACTTCACCACCATCCTTGACGGATATTACGCCGACGCTTCGCGCATGTTCATCATCGGCAAGACCACTCCCGAGAAGGAGCAGCTGGTGCGCGTGGCAAAGGAATGTCTGGAGATCGGCATGGAGGCAGCCAAGCCCTACAGCTTCGTGGGCGACATCGGACACGCCATCCAGAAGCACGCCGACAAATACCATTACGGCATCGTGCGCGACCTCTGCGGACACGGCGTAGGACTGGAGTTCCACGAGGAGCCTGAGGTGACGCATTACGGACACCGCGGCACGGGCATGCTGCTCGTACCGGGCATGGTGTTCACCATAGAGCCGATGGTGAATATGGGCACCTGGAAGGTGTTCATTGACGCTGACGACGAGTATGGCTGGGAGGTAATCACGGGCGACGAGAAGCCGAGCGCCCAGTGGGAACACACCCTGCTGATGACCGAACACGGCGTGGAAGTCTTAACATATTAGTATTTAGTATTTATTATTTATTAG
>ERZ1034626.2744-NODE-2744-length-10086-cov-8.039777_pt1 | contig 10086 bp, 8 predicted proteins | sample MGYA00520652_ERZ1034626 | MGnify/ENA primary metagenome ERZ1034626 (study PRJEB33766, sample SAMN09781765) | gut metagenome | biome: gut microbiome | host: Homo sapiens | place: Madagascar | study: EMG produced TPA metagenomics assembly of the PRJNA485056 data... | reverse complement strand
ATCAGCTGATACTTCAGGGAAGAAGAGCCGCAGTTAATAACCAGAACTTTCATCTTCTTGTGCCTCCATATTCTTTTCGGTTCGCAGATGCGGACAGAATTTTACAGATTCCTAGAAATATTATATAATAGGTTCCAAGGGTTTTCAAGCCGCAACCGGGCAAAGGGTTCCACAAAGTATCCATGCTTTTTTGTACACCCTGCCCACAAATGGAAAGAGACACAGGTTATTTCTGTATGAACGATATAAATTTCACAATGTATAAGCTTGCCGGGATCATTGCCGAATACGATCCCTTCCACAACGGCCACGCCTGGCAGCTGCAGCAGGCAAAGGCACTGGGTGCTCAGCGGGTGGCGGTGGCCATGAGCTGCGGGCTGACCCAGCGGGGCGCGCTGCCCCTGCTGCCCGAAAGCGTGCGGGTGCAGGCTGCGCTGACCTGCGGGGCCGACCTCGTGTTCGCCCTGCCCGCCCCTTATGCCTGTTCCGGAGCGGAATGCTTTGCCCGGGCCGGGGTGCAGCTGCTGGCCGCCGCCGGGTGCGACGCTCTGGTGTTCGGAGCCGAGACCCCGGATGCGGCGCTTCTGATGGAAGCCGCCCGGGTGCTCTCCGGCGCGGAATACCGCACCGCCCTCAAGGCCCGGCTTGCTGCCGGGGCCCGCAGCTTTGCGGCAGCCCGGCAGGCAGCGGTGGAAGCAGTCTGCCCGGGCACCGGCCTTGCCGCCCTGCTGGACAAGCCCAACAACAATCTGGCCGTGGAATACTGCAAGGCTATTCTGGAGCTGGGGGCTTCTCTGGTGCCGATCCCCCTGCCCCGGCAGGGTGCCGGTCATGGGCAGGCCCTGACCGAAACAGGGGGGCAGTTTGCCAGTGCCAGCGCCCTGCGCACGCTCTGGCAAAGCGGCGGAGCTGATGCCGCTGCTCCCTATGTTCCAGCGGAAGTCCTGCCGCTCTACCGGGAAGCCTTTGCCGCCGGGCAGTACACCGATCTTGCGGCCGCCCAGCGCTGTCAGCTGGCGCTTCTGCGCAGCCGGTGCGCAGGAACCGCGCCGTTTGCCCAGGTGCGGGGCATTTCGGAAGGTCTGGAGCACCGGCTGGAAGCCGCCGTGCGTTCCAGCACCACCCATGCGGAGCTGCTGGACAGCCTGACCACCGTGCGCTATCCACGGGCACGGATGCGCCGCCTGGCCATGGATGCCGCTCTGGACTATTCTGCCGATGCCTTCCCCGCCCTGCCGCCCTATCTCCACCTGCTGGGGGCGCAGAAGGATGCCCTTCCCCTCCTGAAGGCTGCCGCACTGCCGGTGTCCCACTCCCTTGCGCGGCTGGCCGAGCAGAACGCCCTCTGCCGGGCGGTGGTGGACGCTCAGCTGCGGGCCTGTGATTTTGGCGCGCTGTGTCGTAAAAAGCCGGAGCCGATGGGGGGTGCACTTCGTCAAAAAATTATCTTTTTGACGAAATAGCAAAATTTTCTCCTGAAATTTTTACATTTCCACACTTGTATCCCGGCAGCGGTTCGGTGTATCATAATAATAGTATTGGATACAACGAAGCGTCCCCAGCCTGTGGGACAAGAGGAGGAACTCCATGGCATTACACGTTCTGGACGAAGCCAACCGCTGCCTCGGCTGCAAAAAGCCGATGTGCCAGCAGGGCTGTCCCATCCACACCAACATCCCCGAGGTCATCCGTCTGCTCAAGGCAAACGAGCTGGATGCCGCAGGCCGGATGCTGTTTGAGAACAACCCCCTGACCACGGTCTGCTCTCTGGTCTGCAACCACGAGAACCAGTGCGAGGGCCACTGCATCCGCAACCGGATGCCCAGCCACGATCCTGTCCACTTTTCCATCATCGAGGACTATATCTCCACCACCTATGCCAACAAGATGACCAAGGGCCCCGCCCCCAAGAACGGCATGAAGGCCGCCGTGGTGGGTGCAGGCCCTGCCGGCCTGACCATTGCCGTGCTGCTGGCGCGCTGGGGCTACGATATCACCATCTTCGATGCCCGGGATAAGATCGGCGGCGTGATGCGGTACGGCATCCCCAACTACCGCCTGCCCGACAGCGTGCTGGACGATTTCCAGTACCGCCACCTTGAGCTCAAGGGCATCCATGTCCGGCCCAACACCACCATCGGCAAGACCATCACCATCGACGACCTGTTCCGCGACGGCTACAAGAGCGTGTTCATCGGTGCCGGCCTGTGGAAGGCCAACGCCATGCACATCAAGGGTGAGACCCTGGGCAACGTGGCCTTCGGCATCGACTATCTGGCCAACTCCAAGGCCTTCCGGCTTGGGGATGACATCGCCGTGATCGGCGTGGGCAACTCGGCCATGGACTGCGCCCGCACCGCCATCCGCAACGGTGCCCGCCATGTCACCTGCTATGCCCGCCGGGACGAGAGCTGCATCAGCGCCTCTGAGTACGAGGTCAGCTATGCCAAGCTCGAGGGCGTGGGCTTCCGTTTCTGCAAGGCCCCGGTGGAGATCCGGGAGAACGGCCTGATCTGCCGCGACACGGTCAAGAACGAAGAGGGCAAGTTCGTGCAGGTGGAGGGCAGCGAGACCTTCTACCCCCACACCGGTGTCATCGTCTCGGTGAGCCAGGGCTCGGAGAGCAACCTCGTCAAGACCACCACCGGCATCGAGACCAACCAGAAGGGCCTGCTGACCGTCAGCGAGGACGGCAGCACCACCCGCGAGGGCGTGTTTGCCGGCGGCGATGCCGTTATGGGTGCCCGTACCGTGGTCGAGGCTGTGGCCATTGCCAAGCAGGTGGCCGAATCCATGGACAAGTACATGAAGAGCCTGCCTGCAGATACGACCCCCGATCCCTACGCTGACATCCCCACCTTCCAGACCCCCACCTCAGACGTTCTGGGCAAACAGGAAGTCAAATGATGCTTTTCCCGCCCGGCTGGTCTGTCCCGCCGGGCGTTTTATTTCTCATCGGTTTCCATTTGATTTCCAATTTGTAAATTTTGCGTCCATTTATCCATCTTTACCGTTTCTTAGTTGACCCCTTTTTCCGTTTTTCAGTATACTATTCATATATCCGCCTGTGTTTTGTACACTGCGGAAATATTTTCTCGAAAGGTCGGTGGACATTATTCTCAAGGCATCCATCCCCAAACTGCGGGAAAAATTATTGGAAGCGCTTCAGGCGGTGCTGCCCATCGTGGCCATCGTGCTGGTGCTCTGCTTCTCCATTGCTCCCGTCTCCCCCAGCATCCTGCTCTGCTTCCTGCTGGGCGCGGCTATGATCATTGTGGGCATCATGTTCTTTACGCTGGGCGCGGAGATGAGCATGAGCCCCATGGGCGAGCGGGTGGGCGCAATGCTCACCAAAAGCCGGAGCGTGCCGCTCATCATCGGTGTCGGCTTTCTGCTGGGCTTCCTCATCACCATCTCGGAGCCCGACTTACAGGTATTGGCCAATCAGGTGCCCTCCATCCCCAACATGACCCTCATCCTCTCGGTAGCGGCAGGCGTGGGGCTGTTCCTCGTGGTCGCCTTCCTGCGTATGCTGCTGGGCATTGCCCTGCCCAAGCTGCTGGTGGTGTTCTACGGGCTCATCTTTGTGCTGGCCGCCTTTGTGCCAAAGGAATTTCTTTCCGTGGCCTTTGATTCCGGCGGCGTGACCACCGGCCCCATCACCGTTCCCTTCATCATGGCGCTGGGTGTCGGCGTGGCCGCCATCCGTTCCGACCGCCATGCCGCGGACGACAGCTTTGGTCTGGTGGCGCTCTGCTCCATCGGCCCCATTCTGGCGGTGCTCATTCTGGGCATTGCGTTCCAGGCCAGCGACAGCACCTACGTTCCGCCCATCCTGCCCAACGTCAGCGATTCCGTGGAGCTGTGGCAGCTCTTCCACGAGGGCCTGCCCACCTACATCAAGGAGATCGCCACCTCCCTGCTGCCCATCATTGCCATGTTCGGCGTGTTCCAGCTGGCGGCCCTCAAGCTCGACCGGCGGACGCTGGGCCGCATCGGCGTGGGCCTTGCCTATACTTATGTCGGTCTTGTGCTATTCCTCGCAGGCGCAAACATCGGCTTTATGCCCGCCGGTAATTATCTGGGTCAGGTGCTGGCAGGCCAGAGCTTCCGCTGGCTGCTGGTGCCCATCGGGATGCTCATCGGCTACTTCATCGTCAAGGCTGAGCCCGCCGTCTATGTGCTGAACAAGCAGGTCGAGGAAGTGACCGACGGTGCCATCTCCGCCAGCACCATGGGCGCGGCCCTCTCGGCAGGCGTTTCCCTCTCGGTGGGTCTTGCCATGGTGCGGGTGCTCACCGGCATCTCCATCCTGTGGTTCCTCATCCCGGGCTATGCCTTTGCCATCGGCATCTCCTTCGTAGTGCCCAAGCTCTACACCGCCATCGCCTTTGACGCGGGCGGCGTTGCTTCCGGCCCCATGACGGCCACCTTCCTGCTGCCGCTGGCACAGGGTGCCTGTGTGGCCGTGGGCGGCAATATCGTCACCGATGCCTTCGGCGTGGTGGCCATGGTCGCCATGACCCCCCTCATCACGGTGCAGCTCATGGGTCTGATGGCCCAGCTCAAGCAGCGCAGGGCCCGGCAGGCACAGCCTGTGCCCGCTGCCGCGCTGGCCTTTGCCGACCTGCCGGATGATGCCATCATCGAGCTGTAAGGAGGTCCTGCTGTGAATACTTTATACTGGCTCGTCACCATCACCGACCGCCACTCCACCGATGCCTTTCTGGCCCTTTACGAGGAGCACGGCATCACGGTCAGCCTGCGCACGGTGGGTGCAGGCACGGCGGTGCGGGAGACCCTTTCCACCCTGGGGCTGGAGCAGACCGAAAAGGCCGTGCTCTTTGCCATGATCACCGCCGAGACCTGGCCCGGCCTGCAAAAAGACCTGCGCCGCAAAATGCGCATCGATGTGCCGGGCACCGGCATCGCGTTCATCATCCCGGTCAGCAGCATCGGCGGCAAGCGGGCGCTGCAATTCCTGACCGAACACCAGACCTTTGCACTGAAGGAGGAAAGCACCTTGAAGGATACCCGCTATGAGCTGCTGCTCGTCATTGCCAATCAGGGCCACACCGGCTCCATCATGGACGCGGCCCGCGCCGCCGGAGCTGGCGGCGGCACCGTCATCCACGCAAAGGGCACCGGCATGGAGGGTGCCGCCCACTTTATGGGGGTGGAGCTGGTCAACGAGAAGGAGCTGGTGCTCATCGTGTCCCGCACCACCCTGAAAACCCAGATCATGCACGCCATCATGCAGGGGGCAGGCCCCAAGGCGGGAGCCATCGTGTTCTCCCTGCCCGTGACCGATACGGCGGGTCTGCGGCTGCTGGACGAGGAGTAACGGTCTCGCCCTCTCAGGCGCTTCGCGCCAGCTCCCCCAAAGGGGGAGCCCTTGGCAGCCACATCAATCCCGCTGTTCTGATGGGAAGCAACCGCATCGGGTGGATTTTCTTGAAGTTTTCCTGTATTATAAGAATAGTATGGGAGGTACTGCTATGAAATCTACTCGTCGCTGGCAGCAGCTTTTGCTGAACAGTCTGGCTATCATCCTGGGCAACGCGCTGTATTCGCTGGCGGTGGCCCTGTTTCTGGAGCCCGCCGGGCTCATCACGGGCGGTGCCACCGGCATCGCACTGGCCTTCGGGCGGCTGACGGGGCTCTCCGTCTCCGGTTTCCTCTTCCTCTTCAACATGTCCATGCTGGTGTGGGGCTGGGCGGTGCTGGGCAGGAAGTTCGCACTGAACACCCTTGCCAGCAGCGTGCTGAGCCCCGCCTTTCTGGGGCTGTTTGAGCGGCTGCTGGACGGCCGGGTGCTGACTGAGGACATCTTCCTCTGCACCATCTTCTCGGGTCTGGGCATCGGCGTTGCGCTGGGCATGGTCATCCGGGCGGGCGCTTCCACCGGCGGCATGGACATCCCTCCGCTGGTGCTGCAGAAATGGTTCCGCTGGCCGGTGTCCATCACCATGATGCTCTTTGATATCGCCATCCTGCTGGTGCAGGCAGCGTTCAGCCAGCCGGAGCAGGTGCTCTACGGCATCGTGCTGGTCATCACCCACACCATCGTCATGGACAAGATGCTGATGCTGGGCGACAGCCGCACCGAGGTCAAGATCATCAGCACCCGGTCGGATGAGATCCGCACCGCCATTCTGGCTGAGATCGACCGCGGCGTGACCGTGCTCCACGGTGAGGGCGGCTACACCGGCGAGCCCAGCGAGGTGCTGCTCAGCGTCATCTCCAACCGGGAGCTGCCCCGGCTGGAAAAGCTGGTCCATTCCATCGACCCCGCCTGTTTCCTCATCGTCAGCCGCGTGACCGAAGTCAGCGGCCGGGGCTTCTCGATGGAAAAGGAATACCAGTAAATCTCCTTGACAGTGTTTCTGCTATCTGCTATATTGATATCAGAATAACAAAGTCGATTTTGGGCTTTCGCACAGGGACCCCCCTGCTTTTCGGGGTTATCCGTACGAAGGCCCGTTTTATTACAGGAAAAAGGAGCCAACTATGAAAATCACTCAGATCCCCATGGGGGCCCACAATGCCCAGCTGACCTGCTACCTGCAGGATCCCTGCACCGAAATGCCTGCTCTGGACCGCTGCCCTGCGATCCTGATCTTTCCGGGTGGAGCCTATGCTTTCTGCTCAGACCGGGAAGCCGATCCTGTAGCGCTGGCCTTCCTGAACGCAGGCTACAATGCCTTTGTGCTGCGGTACAGTGTCTCCCAGAACTGTCCGGTGGAGGATGTCTATACCAATGCCTTTGCCGAAGCGCAGGAGGCCATGGACTACCTGCACCAGAACGCAGGCGACCTGCACATCGACCCGGAGCAGATCGCCGTGGTAGGCTTCTCTGCCGGCGGGCATCTTGCCGCCTCGGTGGGCACCATGGGCCGGGTCCGTCCTGCGGCCATGCTGCTTGGCTACACTGTGTTCAGCGTCCCGGGCAAGGCGTTGGGCATGGAGCTGCCGGACCTGCTGCAGCAGGTGGATGACCAGACTCCCCCTGCCTTCCTTTTTGCTACTCAGGGCGACCATCTGGTGCCCGCCACGCAGTCCCTGCAGTTTGCCACCCTGCTGGCAGAGCGGAAGATCCCCTATGAGATGCATATCTTTGCTTACGGCGACCACGGCTTCTCCACCGGCAGCCGCCACATCGCCAATCCCCAAAACCCGGAAAACCCGGAATCCGCAGTGTGGCAGGGCATGGCACTGGGCTTCCTGAACCACATTTTCAACCACGACGTGCTGGTGCCCGCCCCGGAGGAAGTCAAGGAATTCTGTCTTGATATGAAGATCGGCACCCTGCTGGACACTCCTCAGTCCGCTGCCCTGATCCAGCAGCTGCTGCCGGAGCTAGACCAATATGTGCAGCAGGAGCCCGGCTCCCGGGGCATTTCGGTGAATGATCTGCAATTCTACAGCAACAAAATGTTCGATGAAGAAAAGCTGGCCGCACTGAACGAAGCTCTGGTAAAGCTGAACTGAACCACACACAGCAACAGCCCCCTCGGCCCATAAGCCTGAGGGGGCTGTTGCTCTGTAATTCAGCTGTTACAGCAGCGGTGCAATGACCTTGAGCAGCATTCCGGTGGCACGGAGCAGATAATGCTTCTGCCAGATGCTGGCCGAGGTATTTTCCACCGCGCGGCACTGCTCCAGCGTGTGCTGGAAATCCTGCTCGATGTCCCGGATGCAGGGGGCATCCACCATCCAGACGGCATCCTCAAAGTGATGGTACAGGCTGCGGTAGTCCAGATTGATGGTGCCCACCACCGCCTCCCTGCCATCCACCACGAATACCTTGGCATGGACAAAGCCAGGGCTCCACTCGCTGATCTTCACGCCCGAATCCAGCAGGGCCGAATAGTGGCTCTTTGCCAGTGCGTAGGGGAACCGCTTGTCCGGCTTTCCGGGCAGGATCAGGTGGACATCCACGCCCCGTTCAGCGGCAAATTTCAGGGCGGTCTCCAGTTCGCCGTCCAGAATGAGGTAGGGGGTCATAATGTGGATGTAATCCCTGGCCCGGTTGAGCAGGTCGATATAGACCATCTCGCCCACCCGCTCGCCGTCCAGCGGACAGTCCCCGTAGGGAGCCGCCACACCCTTTGCATTTTCCGGCACCGGAATGGGCCGGGTCAGGAACTGCTCATATTCCGGCTCCTTCAGGATGCTCCACATCTGCAGAAACTGAGCCGTCAGCGAACGGACCGCCTCGCCCTCCAGCATCACGGCGGCATCCTTCCAGCGGCCATGCTTCTGGATGTGGTTGATGTATTCATCGGCAAGATTCACACCGCCGGTAAAACCGACCCGCCCGTCAATGACAAGGATTTTCCGGTGGTCGCGGTAATTATAGTGGGTGGAGACGAACGGCTGCACCGGGCTGAACACCTTGCACTGGATGTTCAGCTTCTCCAGCAGCCGGGGGTAGTTGCGGGGCAGGGTGGAGAACTCACAGGTGCCGTCGTACATCACCCGGACATCCACGCCCTGCAGCGCCTTGCGGGCCAGCACTTCCAGGATCTTGCCCCACATCAGGCCCTCGTCGATGATGAAATACTCCACAAAGATATATTCTTCTGCCGTTTCCAGCTGGCGCAGCAGTTCCTCAAACTTTGCCTCGCCGCCGGGGAAGTAGGTCATGGCGGTGTTCTGGTACACCGGAAAGCCGCCGCCCCGCCCGTACAGGTACTTTGCCAGCGAAGCTGCGCCGGGTTCAAGCGCTTTCAGCTGCTCCACGGCCTTTTGGCTCTGCGGCAGCCAGCCGCGCAGCTGGTCCTCCAGCTCCAGCAGCCGCTTGCGCAGGATGTTGTGCCCGAAATTGCTCTTGACATAGAAGAACATCGGAATGCCCACCACCGGCGCAATGGCAACCACCACCATCCAGGTGATCTTGGCGCTGTTGTCCATCTTGCTGTTGAGCAGGTAGATGACCATGGCCGATGTAACGACCACGCTGCCGCCGAAGTAATGGGGCCACAGGTTGCCGAACCACCGGAAGATGCTGAACAACAGCCCCACCTGCAGCAGCAGGAGGATCAGCACCAGGCCAAAGCGGCTGAAGATGGCGTGGATCACACCCTTCTGCCCCTTTCTCAACAGCCGCAGGCCGCCGTCCTCAAACTGATGAACATAGCCCTTAACGTTCTGTTTCAGTTCCTCTGTTTTCATGTTTCGCCTTTCTTATTTCCGCCGCAGGGTCACCGCATAGGAGTCCTGTGCCGCGTGGCAGCGCTCCACCAGCTCCTTGGGCTGGGCGCAGACCCCGTGGTCATGCCACGGGTCATTGAACCAGTAGTTTTCCTCATCGTAGCCCACCAGCAGCAGGCAGTGCTCGTGGCACTTCCAGGCAAAGTCGGTGCCATCGGCCAGCAGCCAGTGATCCCGCTCCTCGGGCACCGGGGTAAAATCCAGCGTTGCCCAGAACACCACCGGCATTCCCTCGTCAATGAACCGGCACAGCTGCGCTGCGGTCTCGCCGCTCACGTCCAGCACCTCGAACCGGTCCGCCGCGCCTTCATGCTCCAACGCGCTCTGCAAGGCCTGCACGATGCAGGGGGCATAGCAGCCGTACCCGGTGTGGTCGTGGGGATCGCCGGGGTAGACGAACATCGGGTCAGGCCCGTAGAGCCTGCCCTCCTGTTCCCAGTAGGGGGCGTGGGGCAGGTCGCGCTCAATGAACACATCCGGGTCAATGGGGATGCCCACGGCCTGCAGCAGCATCACGCTGCTGATGCTCTCGCAGCCGTTCACCCAGCGGGCAGTCTGGTCGATATACGGGGCCGGAACGATCTTTTTCATCAATTTTCCTCTTACTCTGTCAAAAACAGTGGTTTTGTGATATCATAAGCAGTGAGAAACAGGGGTGTTCCCCAACAATATACCTATTATAGCTTATTCTGACCGGTTTTTCTACCGGAATCGGCAGGCAGGAGGATTTTGGGATATGAACAATCTGATCATCGGCATCGCAGGCGGCTCGGGCAGCGGCAAGACCACGCTGGCTTACCGGCTCAAGGAGCGGTTCGGGGAGGACGAGGTGCGTCTGATCTCCCACGACAGCTACTACAAGCGCCACGA
>ERZ1034626.2741-NODE-2741-length-10090-cov-16.797708_pt1 | contig 10090 bp, 8 predicted proteins | sample MGYA00520652_ERZ1034626 | MGnify/ENA primary metagenome ERZ1034626 (study PRJEB33766, sample SAMN09781765) | gut metagenome | biome: gut microbiome | host: Homo sapiens | place: Madagascar | study: EMG produced TPA metagenomics assembly of the PRJNA485056 data... | reverse complement strand
GTCAGGGCTTTGTGATTTTTTTAAGAATCAGGGAGTTTTGACACACCCTCCACTCTGCCTTCATTTTCAGTAGATTGAGTGGGTATAGCAGGGATGCTATACCCTCCTACTAATAGCCCTATTCTTATTTTTTCGACTTTTGACACACTCTCCTCCTGCTATATGCTTTGCCTACTTACTTAAAGCATGCAAACGTTTGCGCATTCCATTTGCACGTTTGCACAATATTTGTATACAGCAGTAATGGAATTTGACGTAACTTTGGGGCATAAAACAATTAGGTTTATATAGTTGCGTGATGCAAGTAGTTGTAACCGGATAAGCAGTCATTTAATTTATAGAAAAGTAGTAGTAAGCAATTAATCCAAAAGTAACTAAAAACAGCGTATGAAGAAAATTTACACAACCCTCGTTGCCCTTATGGCATCACTAAGCATGCATGCCCAAGGTTGGCCCGCCAACTACGACGGAGTGATGCTGCAAGGATTCTATTGGGATTCGTACCGAGCATCCAGGTGGAGCAATCTTGAAGCCCAAGCCGACGACCTTGCCCCATACTTCAGTCTTGTATGGATTCCGCAGAGCGCCAACTGCGGCAGCGGAAACTCAATGGGATACAACGACCTGTACTGGTTCAGCAATTACAACAGTTCGTTTGGCAACGAAGCCCAACTGCGCTCAATGATCAAGACCTTCAAGAGCAAAGGAATAGGCACCATTGCAGATGTTGTAATCAACCACCGTGGCAATCTGACAAGTTGGACAGACTTCCCCGTAGAGAAATATAAGGGCGTAACCTACAAGATGAATTCTACCGACATCTGCAGCGATGATGACAAAGGAAAAACATTGGCATGGGCTAACAAACAGACACCAAAGGTTACCCTTAGCAGCAATAAAGATACGGGCGACGGCTGGGACGGCATGCGCGACCTCGACCACAACAGCTCCAACGTGCAGACTGTTGTGAAGGCATATCTCGACATGCTGCTCAACGACTTCGGCTACGCCGGATTCCGCTACGACATGGTGAAGGGTTACGCAGGCAAGTTCACCGGAATATACAACACGGCAACCAAACCACGCTTCTCGGTGGGCGAATACTGGGACGGTAATGTGTCGAAAGTCACTACGTGGATTAACGCCACCAAGGTGAACGGCACACCTACATCAGCAGCCTTCGATTTCCCTATACGCTACGCCGTACGCGACCTCATCGCCAGCAATTGGGGTAGCATGGCAAAGAGCGGACTCATCAGCAATGCTACATACCGTCAGTATGCTGTAACCTTCGTTGAAAACCACGACACCGAATACCGCTCAAGCACCGAACAGCAAGACCCTATACGCAAAGACACGCTTGCCGCCAACGCATTTATTCTGGCATCATGCGGCACGCCGTGCGTGTTCTACAAGCACTGGCAAGCCTACCCCACCGACATCAAGAAGATGATAAACGCACGCCATATAGCAGGTATCACCAACACCAGCAACACCACATTCAACGTATCTGTGGGCTCGCAATGCAACGTGCTGAAGACCGAAGGCTCACACGGCACGCTGTACGCCGCAATGGGAGCCAATGCCAACAACTACAAAGCTCCTTCGGGATTCACCGAAATACTGCGTGGCTATCACTATCGCTACCTGCTCAGCAACAGCAGCAACGTGGCATGGATTGACCTGCCGTCGGGACATTATGACGATGTGCAGAAAGCTCGCCTTACAGCCGTAAGCAACAAGCAGGGAGCGCAACTGGTGTACACCACCGACGGAACCGAACCTACAGCCAAAAGCCGTAAGGCTGCGAGCGGCACAGCAATAGACATCCCCATGGGCACAACAACGCTCAAGGTGGGACTGCTCACCGGCTCGACAGTATTGGCTGTAACGACACGCACATACGACATTTCAAAGCCTGAGGCATTCACTCCGTACGACATTAACGTGTACGTAAATGTTGACCAGGTGGGATGGAAGAGCTTGAACTATTGGGCGTGGGAAAGCCAGTCGGGCACTAATTTGACAACAAAAGGCAAATGGCCTGGCGATGCCGTGACTGCAACCAAGACAATTGCAGGCAAGAAGTGGTACTACAAGACCTACAGTATAGCCAAGCGCAACGACATGGTGTCGTTGGTGCTCAATACTGGAACGGGTAAACCACAGACCATCGACATAAGCAATCTGGACAAAGACACATACATAGAGATTACGACCGACAAAGACGGAGAAGGCCATTACAAAGTAAAAGACGTGACCGACCAGATTTCTACCGGAGTAAATGTGCTGACTGTAGACAAGCAGAAAGCCTCAACCATCTGGTACGACTTGCAGGGACGTCGCTACAACCAGCGCCCCACCCTACCTGGCGTGTACATCAACGGCGGAAAGAAGATAATGATAAGATGACTATTAGAACTAAATATATAAAATGCAAATATCGCACAGGCAGTAAAAAAGTGTTACAAACAAAAAAACGATTTTAGAGATTTCATAGACGGTTTATATAGGTTTTGAAATTTGCCTAATATCTTGAAAACACACAAAAAGGGCTTCTTTGCCTTCCAAACGATAACATTTGGAAGTCAAAGAAGCCCTTTTGTATTGCAACGGAGGCCCAATTGGAGTGCTAAAGTAGTCCTTTGGGATAGCAAAAGTTGTCCTTTTGCAAAGAAAAGGAGTCCTTTTCCGTCTGCGGTTTTTGCACACCCCACTCCACTAACGTCATAACGCTATGTATATAAAGAGGTTAAGTCGTGCACGCTCAAAACTCAAGAATTTCGCACCGAAGATTTCCCGGTGCGTTCAACTCGCAGTATTGAGCGCCCCAAAACACAAATATAAGATAGGAGGGAAAGCCGAAATCAAAAATTACGCTATAATTTTGCTATAAATTTGGTGGTTCGGAATAAACGCTATAACTTTGCGTAGTAATAGCGCATATTATCGGAATAAAATAAATACACTATAATATATATGTATAGAACAAACACTTGTGGAGAGCTGCGTCTCTCCGATGCCGGCAAGACCGTAACGCTTGCCGGATGGGTACAGCGCGTTAGAAAGATGGGCGGTATGGCATTTGTTGACTTGCGCGACCGCTATGGCATCACACAGCTTGTCTTCAACGACTCTGACGACTGCGAGCTTTGTGCACGTGCAGGCAAGCTCGGACGCGAATACTGCATTCAGGTGACAGGCGTTGTCAATGAGCGCGAGAGCAAGAACGCCAACCTTCCTACCGGCGACATTGAAATCATCGCTACCGAACTGAACATCCTTTCGGAGAGCGCAACACCTCCTTTCACCATCGAGGACAACACCGACGGCGGCGACGACATCCGTATGAAGTACCGCTACCTCGACTTGCGCCGTCCTACCGTGCGCAAGAATCTGGAGCTGCGCCACCGCATGACTATCCTCATACGCAACTTCCTCGACGCTCAGAACTTCATCGAGGTTGAGACTCCTATACTTATCGGTTCTACACCGGAGGGCGCACGCGACTTCGTTGTGCCTTCGCGCATGAACCCAGGTCAGTTCTACGCTCTGCCACAGAGCCCGCAGACTCTGAAGCAGCTGCTCATGGTGAGCGGATTCGACCGCTACTTCCAGATAGCCAAGTGCTTCCGCGACGAAGACCTTCGTGCCGACCGTCAGCCAGAGTTCACACAGATTGACTGCGAAATGTCGTTTGTCGACCAGGACGACGTCATCAACCTCTTTGAGGACATGGCACGCCATCTGTTCAAGGAGATTCGTGGCGTAGAGCTGCCTGCCAAGCTTCAGCAGATGACATGGCACGAGGCAATGCGCCGCTTCGGTAGCGACAAGCCCGATCTGCGCTTCGGCATGGAGTTTGTAGAGCTTATGGACGACCTCAAGGGCACCGGCACATTCTCGGTATTCAACGACGCTGCATACATCTGCGGTATCTGCGTTCCGGGCTGCGCCAACTATACACGCAAGCAGCTCGACCAGATCACCGACTTCGTAAAGCGTCCGCAGGTAGGCGCCAAGGGATTGGTATACATCAAGTATAACGAGGACGGCACCGTGAAGTCGTCGGTCGACAAGTTCTACTCGCCCGAAGTTCTTGCCAAGGTGAAGCAGACAACAGGCGCCAAGGACGGCGACCTCGTACTCATCCTTTCAGGCGACAACGCCAACAAGACACGCGTTCAGCTCTGCACATTGCGTCTGGAGATGGGCGACCGTCTCGGACTGCGCGACAAGAACAAGTTCGAGTGTCTGTGGATTATCGACTTCCCGCTGTTCGAGTGGAGCGATGAGGAGCAGCGCCTTATGGCTACACACCACCCCTTCACCATGCCCAACCCCGACGACATACCATTGCTCGACTCACATCCTGAGCAGGTACGCGCCAAGGCTTACGACTTCGTATGCAACGGTATCGAAGTGGGCGGCGGAAGCCTGCGTATCCACGACAGCAAACTGCAGGAGAAGATGTTCGGCATTCTCGGTTTCACCGAAGAGCGCGCCATGGCACAGTTCGGATTTCTCATCAATGCCTTCAAGTACGGAGCACCTCCTCACGCAGGACTCGCTTTCGGTCTTGACCGCTTCGTTTCGATCATGGCAGGACTCGACTCAATACGCGACTGCATAGCATTCCCGAAGAACAACAGCGGACGCGACGTGATGCTCGATGCACCGTCAGCAATCGACCAGAAACAGCTTGATGAACTGCAACTCAAAGTTGACCTACGTCAAGAAAATTAAACAAATATAATGAAAAGCTCGCTTCGGCGGGCTTTTTTCATATATTTGTTATCCTTTTGCAAAAATATTTGACTAATTTTGCAAACGTATAAAAAAGATAAACGCTAACGAGAAGCGTTATATTAATGTTATTTACACAAAAATTATGGCAGAAAAGAAAGCAACAGAAAAGAAAACAACTGCAGCCAAGAAAACTACTGCAGCTAAGGCAACCACTACAAAGCGTGCAACCTGCAAGAAGGCTGTAGAGGTAGCAGTAAGCGCAGAAAACGCAGGTTTCCGTGCCGGTGATGTGTACCAGGCATTGGCAGCCGCAGGCAAGGCTATGAGCGTAGCTGAGATAGCTAAGGCCGCTAAGATTGCTACTGAGGAAGTTTACCTCGGTACAGGATGGCTCTTGAAAGAGGGCAAGGTAAAGAATGAGGACAACCTCGTTACTTTGGCCTAATGTAAAATAGAATAACCGTTTCTATCTAATAAGAAAGATAGCTGCATGCATATCGTATGTATGATATGTGTGCAGCTTTCTTTTTGCCCTGATGATATGCGCGAAACAAGCAAATACGCCAACGAAATAATCAGTGTGCTGTGCGAAGCCGGCGACAACGGACTGCCTGTTCGCAAGATTGCATTGCACGTATTCAATACGTGCAACACCCTGTTTGCGCCCGTACTCATCGACGACGTACACCACGATGTACGCATTTGGCTCAAAGCCAATTCACAATCTACAGACTCGCTTGTGTGCCGTTGCGACAAGCGCGGATACTACAAAATCAACACTTCATCGCAAACAGCACAGCAACTTATGCTACAGTTTGGCGACGAAACAACCCAACCGTCACACCAGGAAGAACAACAGAACAGCCAACCCGAAATGGGATTTTTGTTCGACGATATGCTGTAAAAGCAAATAAAAACACAGTTTTCTGAAAACCATAGCCTAAAAAGTTTCTGATGTAGCCAATTTTTCCTATCTTTGCAAGATAAACAACAAACTTTTTTATGGCTCGAGTAAGTAATCATCTTGTTATTATGGCAGGCGGAGTAGGCAGCAGATTCTGGCCTATGAGCACAGCCGACCGCCCGAAGCAGTTCATCGACATCCTTGGTGTCGGCCGATCGCTGCTGCAACTTACATACGACAGGTTCAAGGGAATATGCCCGCCCGAGAACGTGTGGATAGTGACAAATAAGAAGTATGCCGACGTCGTGCGCGAACAACTGCCCGAAGTGAAGGCAGAAAACATATTGCTCGAGCCTTGCCGACGCAACACCGCACCATGCATTGCTTACGTAAGCTGGCGCATAAAGTCGCAAGATCCAAAGGCCAACGTGGTGATAACACCGAGCGACCACATCGTTACCGACACCGAAGAGTTCAGACGCATCATACGCCAATGTATGAACTTCACGTCTGAAACCGACGCCATCGTGACGCTCGGCATGACTCCTACACGCCCCGAAACGGGCTACGGATATATCCAGGCAGACCTCTCGACAGCCTCGCCACGCAACAAGGAGATATACCGTATCGACTCGTTCCGCGAGAAACCCGACTACGAGACAGCCAAGGAATACATCTCACACAAGAACTATTTCTGGAATGCAGGCATCTTCGTATGGAGCGTTTCCACCATTGTCAACGCCTTCCGCGTGTACAGCCCTACTATAAGTAAGGTGTTCGAGGGCATGCTCGACATATACGGCACGCCCGAAGAGCAGCCCACTATCGACAGCCGCTATCCCGAATGCGACAACATATCGGTCGACTACGCCATAATGGAGAAGGCTGAAGAGATATTCGTATGTCCGGCAAACTTCGGCTGGAGCGACCTCGGAACATGGACTTCGCTCATGGAGCAGACCCACAAAGACCTCTACGGCAACGCCCTCATAGGCGAGAACATACACATGATAGACTCGCACAACTGCATAGTACACACCACAGAGGAGAAGAAAGTGGTGGTGCAGGGACTTGACGGCTACATCGTGGCTGAAAAAGACAACCAGCTGATTGTGTGCAAACTGTAGGAAGAACAGCGCATACGACTGTTTGCAGAAGAATAACCAATAGAATAAATGGAAACTAACAATACGAAAGAAGAACAGATACTAATCAGAATAACGGGCAACGACCGCCCAGGTCTGACCACATCCATAATGGAAATCCTTGCCAGCAAGGATGCCAAGATACTGGACATAGGCCAGGCTGACATCCACTCAACCCTGTCGCTGGGCATCCTCATACGCATAGACGAGAATGCATCAGGACAGGTAATGAAAGAACTGCTGTTCAAAGCCACCGAACTCGGAGTGAACATCGGATTCGCACCCGTCACCGACGACGAATACGAGAATTGGGTAAACGGCCAGGGCAAGAACCGTTATATACTCACACTCATCGGCAGGTCGCTTTCGGCAAAGCAGATAGAAGCAGCAACAAGAGTCATAACCAACCAGGGACTCAACATCGACTCCATACTGCGACTCACCGGACGCATGAGCATCAAGCACCCCGAGCGCAACATGCGTGCCTGCATCGAGTTCTCGCTGCGTGGCACACCCACCGACCGCGCAGCCATGCAAGAGGAACTTATGCACATATCTTCAGAAATGGAGATTGACTTTTCGTTCCAATGCGACGACATGTATCGCCGCATGCGCCGACTCATCTGCTTCGATATGGACTCCACACTCATCCAGACCGAGTGCATCGACGAACTTGCCGAGCGCGCCGGTGTGGGAGCTCAGGTGAAGGCTATCACCGAAAGTGCCATGCGTGGCGAGATAGATTTCAAGGAGAGTTTTACACGACGTGTAGCCCTACTGAAAGGTTTGGACTCAAGCGTATTTGAAGACATAGCCGTACACATGCCCATCACCGAGGGCGTAGACCGCATGATGGCTGTGCTGAAGCGTTGTGGCTACAAGATAGCCATACTCAGTGGCGGATTCACTTATTTCGGCGAATTCCTGCAGCGTAAGTACGGCATCGACTATGTTTATGCCAACGAACTGGAGATTGACGACAACGGCAAGCTCACAGGACGCTACGTTGGCGAGATAATAGACGGACACCGCAAGGCCGAACTGCTTAAACTAATAGCACAAGTGGAGAAGGTGAATCTGGCACAAACTATTGCAGTAGGCGACGGAGCCAACGACTTGCCAATGCTTGGCGAAGCCGGTCTGGGCATAGCATTCCATGCAAAGCCCCGCGTTGTGGCAAATGCCAAGCAGAGCATCAACACCATCGGCATCGACGGCGTACTCTACTTCCTCGGCTTCAAGGACAGCTATCTCGGCGAGCAGGGTAGATTTTAATATAATAATTGCAAAAAAACGTCATTTTTGCCCCTCAGACCTAAATCTTTTTGTAATTTTGCAGAGTTATTTCATTAACAACAAAAAAAATCAGAAAAGAAGATGAAGAGAATATTTATAGTGTTTGCCATGCTCATCGCATGCGTCAGCATGACAATGGCACAAGAGAAACAGGCTTCAATCAAGTTTGAGAAGATAAACTACAACTTCGGAAAATTCTCTGAGAAAGAGCCAGTACAGAAGTGCGTGTTCACATTCACCAACCAGGGCACAGCACCGCTGGTGATCAACCAGGCAATCGCAAGCTGCGGATGCACCATCCCCTCGTTCACCAAGACTCCTATCAAGCCGGGCGAGAAGGGTGAGATAAAGGTGACATACAACGGTCGAGGCACATTCCCGGGACACTTCAAGAAAACCATTACGGTAAGATCAAACGGCGTAACCGAGCTTACACGTCTGTACATCGAAGGCGTAATGGAAGAAGCAAAATAAAAAGCACTTTCTACAGACGGTCTTACATCAGGACCGACATCACATAAAGGCAGGATACGCACATAACTACCGCGCACCCTGCCTTTTTTCGTTTACCACACAATCCTTATCACTGAGAGCTTATGGTTTTCTACTTTTCGTGCACCGGCAACACCCGCTGGGCAGCCAAAAGAATAAAATACTTCACCGGTGACGACATCATCGACATCGCAGCCGAATGCAAGAAGCATGGCGGCAGCGACAAAATACACGAATATACGCTTGATTCGGAAGAGTCAATCGGATTCCTCTTTCCCGTACATGGATGGCGACCGCCACTCATGGTGAGAGAGTTTATAGCCAATCTGCGCATCACCAACGCCCAAGGACGCTACTGCTATATAATATGCACAGCCGGCGACACCGTAGGCGAAGCCGTAGACATATTCCAGAAAGACCTGGCTGCCATCGGACTGAAGGCCGACAGCGCCATATCGCTTATCATGCCCGAATCGTATGTAGGCCTGCCCTTCATGGATGTAGACGAAGAGAAGAAAGAAATCCAGAAGAAAACGCATGCCAACCACATGATATGCGCATTCGTCGACCACATTATCGACAAGGACCGCGGAATATTCAAGATAACCAGAGGACACTGGCCTCGAATCAACAGCCGCCTGATCGGCCACGCTTTCATCAAATGGATTATAGGCGACAGCAAGTTTCGTGTAGACCCGCAACGCTGCATACATTGCGGCAAGTGTGCCAGTGTCTGCCCCACCGACGACATAGAATGGAGCAAGGGCGAATGCCCAAAATGGAAACACAACGGCAAGTGCCTGTCGTGCTTTGCCTGCTACCACCACTGCCCCACCCGTGCCATAGAATACGGCAACCGCACCAAGGACAAGGGACAATACTATTACGAACATTTCGAGCGCAATATCTAAGACTACCATTTCTGGAAACGGCAGACAATCAGCCTCGAAAACAAAAACAGGAAAAGTATAATAACAAAAAAAATCGGGTGCCTCACGGCATCCGACTTTCAAAAACAAACTACTTAAAAACTAATCTACTAAAACAAATCAAAAAAATCTTCGCTACATTTAGCGTTATTCTTTACACGATGGCAAAATTAATAATATTTTCCATTGCTGCAAAAAAAAACGGGGAAAAAATAACGAAAGAGTTGCATTTTCACGTTTTTTTATAGTTTAAGTGACGTTTCGAAGCATAACAAGGCCCAAATACAAGCAAACCGTAACATATATTCAAATAATACTAATAGAACAATAATAAAGAAATGAGACATCTACTGAAACCCCTGCTGGCACTTGCGCATAGGCAAGATTGTTGATGCAATAGACAAGAATTCGCTTTGGCGCAACACAGTAGTGATATTCACGAGCGACCACGGCGACGGCACCGGCGCCCACCACTGGAACCAAAAGTCGGTACTTTACGACGAAGTGACCAACATTCCGATGATAGTTGTGTTGCCTGGCAAGAAGAACGCCGGCAAACAACTGCCCCAACTCAT
>ERZ1034626.2734-NODE-2734-length-10114-cov-3.766478_pt1 | contig 10114 bp, 9 predicted proteins | sample MGYA00520652_ERZ1034626 | MGnify/ENA primary metagenome ERZ1034626 (study PRJEB33766, sample SAMN09781765) | gut metagenome | biome: gut microbiome | host: Homo sapiens | place: Madagascar | study: EMG produced TPA metagenomics assembly of the PRJNA485056 data... | reverse complement strand
TTTCCAGTTCAGTTTTTAACAGCTCTTCCAGCCCACGGGCCGTACTGGCAAACAGAGAATTCATATCGTCACTTTTACTCTAAGAGCCTACCGCAGTAGGCGTAATTGTTGCAGTCAGTCTGGACATGGACAGCGCGGAGAAACCGGAGCGTACACAAGTACGTGAGGATTTCGAGCATAACCCAGGGCCAAACTGACAAATAAAATAGCCTAATGGGACAGGCGCTAAGAAAATTGTTGCGCATTATAGCTAATAAGCGCGTCATGTCATAAAGTTGAGGGCTTATTTTCATTTGAGGACCGCACCGTGGCGACATTAATCCGGCTTTTTATTCATCCTGTTAAATCGATGCGCGGCATTGGTCTTACACATGCTCTGGCAGATGTCAGTGGTCTGGCCTTCGATCGCATCTTTATGATCACGGAACCTGACGGTACGTTTATTACCGCTCGCCAGTTTCCCCAGATGGTACGGTTTACTCCTTCACCTGTGCATGATGGCTTGCATCTCACCGCACCAGATGGCAGTAGCGCATATGTTCGTTTTGCTGATTTCGCCACACAAGACGCACCAACCGAAGTTTGGGGCACACATTTTACCGCGCGAATTGCGCCAGACGCGATCAACAAATGGCTAAGTGGATTTTTCTCCCGCGAAGTGCAATTACGCTGGGTGGGGCCACAAATGACCCGGCGCGTGAAACGCCACAACACTGTACCTCTGTCATTTGCTGATGGCTATCCTTACCTTCTTGCTAACGAAGCCTCGTTACGTGATCTCCAACAACGTTGTCCGGCCAGTGTAAAAATGGAGCAATTCCGCCCCAATCTGGTGGTTTCCGGCGCGTCAGCCTGGGAAGAAGATCGCTGGAAAGTGATTCGCATTGGTGATGTGGTGTTTGATGTGGTTAAACCTTGTAGCCGCTGTATTTTCACCACCGTCAGCCCAGAAAAAGGGCAAAAACATCCGGCAGGCGAACCATTAAAAACATTGCAATCTTTCCGCACTGCCCAGGATAACGGCGATGTCGATTTTGGTCAGAATTTAATTGCCCGTAATAGCGGCGTGATTCGCGTTGGCGATGAGGTGGAAATTCTGGCAACGGCTCCGGCAAAAATTTACGGCGCAGCTGCCGCTGATGATACCGCCAACATCACGCAACAACCGGACGCAAATGTAGATATTGACTGGCAGGGACAGGCATTTCGTGGAAATAACCAACAGGTGTTGCTGGAGCAATTAGAAAATCAGGGAATTCGTATCCCTTATTCTTGCCGCGCGGGCATTTGTGGAAGTTGCCGTGTTCAGCTTTTAGAAGGCGAAGTCACGCCGCTGAAAAAATCAGCAATGGGCGATGATGGCACCATTCTTTGCTGTAGCTGTGTACCGAAGACTGCACTTAAGTTGGCGCGTTAGACTGCCTGTTCGAGGCTGAAGCTGTCAACATTAACCTGCGGTTTCAGCCTGTCGTTCATGATTTTAATGGCGTCGCCCAACTGCATCGCGCGACCCGCAATAACAACGCAGGGTTGTGCCAGCAGGCATAGTGCGGCATTTTCGCCAGATTCAACGACCAGCAAATTGACCTGCTCGTGAGTATCGCTCAACCAAACGCAGGCCGCATCGCCCGGCATGGGCACCCACATTTCACCATGGGAAACAAAATGCCAGCTTTTCGGCATTTGCGGTTTGAGATAGCGAATTGCTACCAGTGCATTCAGCACCAGTTCGGCTTTTTGTTCTTTAGATAAATTAAAATCGCGGCACTTTTCTTCAAAAGAGAAATAGAGCGCGGCGTCGTCAACGCAAAAGCCTGCGGGAGAAAAGGCATCTGGAGTCAACATCTTGCGCGCAAAACGTGAGCGAAATAGCATACCATTGGCTAAATCGAGCATCATTCGATCGTGCTCTTCATCGTAATACCAACGCCAGTTATCGTCTGGTTTAATTCGCATCTGCCTCTCCCCTACCCTATAAAACCGCAGCAACACAATCCATTGTCGCTTCGCTTAATAACCTCAACAATAAAAGTACAAAATGTCTAAATAAGCAACAGCGATGAATATAAAACAACCAGGGCTGAAAATAAAGCCCTGATTATCTTATAAAGAGGAATTCGAAGAAATAATTAGATATGGGTAACGATTTCTTTAATCAGCGGCGGACCTTTAAAAATAAAACCAGAATAAATTTGCACCAGTGAGGCACCCGCAGCAATCTTTTCACGCGCAGCGATAACCGAGTCGATGCCGCCAACACCGATGATCGGTAAGCGACCGTTTAATTCCAGTGACAAGCGGCGAATAATTTCGGTGCTTTTTAACTGAAGCGGACGACCACTTAAGCCACCGGTTTGATCGCAATTTTTCATTCCCTGAACAAGAGAACGATCGAGTGTGGTATTGGTTGCAATAACGCCATCAATATTATGGCGAACTAAACTATCGGCAACCTGGATCAATTCTTCTTCAGAAAGATCCGGCGCGATCTTCACTGCGATCGGCACATATTTATGGTGCATCGCTTGCAAATCATTTTGCTTATTTTTAATCGCGGTTAAGAGATCATCCAGCGCTTCACCATATTGCAGCGTGCGTAATCCTGGGGTATTCGGCGATGAAATATTGATGGCGATATATCCCGCATAGGCATAGATTTTTTCCATACAAATCAGATAGTCATCTTTGCCCTGCTCCACTGGCGTATCTTTATTTTTGCCGATGTTAATACCCAGGACGCCGTCATAATGGGCCTTTTTTACGTTCTCTACGAGGTTATCAACGCCAAGATTATTAAAGCCCATACGGTTGATCAAACCTTCGGCATCTACCAGACGAAAGAGACGCGGCTTGTCATTACCTGGCTGTGGACGTGGCGTGACGGTACCGATCTCGATCGATCCAAATCCCATCGCGCCTAACGCGTCAATGCACTCCCCGTCTTTATCAAGACCGGCTGCCAGACCAAGCGGATTTTTAAACGTCAGGCCCATGCAGTTAACAGGTTTCGCAGGCACTTTCTGCCGCACCAGTGCTTCAAACGGCGTTCCTGTAATACGGCGTAATTGCTGAAAAGTAAACTCATGAGCGCGCTCTGGATCGAGCTGGAAAAGGGCTTTACGAACGAAGGGGTAGTACATGAACTCTCCTGGATTCCCGGTGTGCAAACCGGGGGCGTATTATGTGCGAGTTCGGACCAAAAGGGAATTGACCTGCGGCAAAAAAAACGCAAACGTTTTCCGAACCTGTTTCAGGGCAGATTTTGCTCCTTCTTTGCACTCAACCCGCCGTAATCATTTATCGCCCGCCAGGCGACATGACACGGTGCGATTGCCTGACACCAGCTTGTCTGACGCTGGCTTTTAGGCGGCACAACTCCCACATTACTTAACGCTTTACCATTTACACTCACCTGAATCAGGTTAATGTAATAAGGCGTTGGGTTAGTGAGTTGTACACCCTGCGAATTCCGTGTCCAGCGTAATTGTTGATAAGCTTCCAGCGGGTCGCCCGGCAAACCTTCGGGTCGCCAGAACAGTTTAAATACCGAGCGCATCGCCACTTTTACGCTCTGATTTTCAACTTTGCCGGATGGCACGCTGGCAATGCTTAACTCAAATAGCGTTTCGCGATCCACAGGCAAGATGTCGCTTTCCGTTCTCAGCAAGCGCAACGTGCCTGTCGTACCGGGCTTCAGGAGAATAAGTGGCGGAGCGGCCAGTAATGGTGCTGGCACTGTCGACGCTTCCCCCCCGGCCCAACGCGTTGGGCGGTTGATTTTACTGTTAATAAGCCAGGATTCCTGACTGGTATTAGTCAGTAAAATAGATATCGATTCTCTGTCTGCCGGAAAGATAAATCGCGTTCCGCCGACCACCACTCCTGCCTGCAATTCACCCGCCACCAGCAGCGATAAAACGGCGAAAATCAAGAGCTCCAATCGGTTCCACGTATTAGTCATAATGAAGTACAAATGTCGCGCTGGCATTCACTTTACCCGACTGCACATCGCTATTGACAGGTCGCAATTGCGCATAAAAAGTTAATGGCACCTTACCGCTATGTAGGCTGTAGTCTTTACTCGCCTGGTTAAGCGGAATCAATATCTTCGCATCATCCAGAATCGCAATTGCCAGCCCGCTGGCTGCATCCGTACCACTTTCAATGGACAACATTTCGCTCTGCACTCCGTCGGGGGTTCCTGAAAAGGTGACGTCAACCGTGCTGACATCTGTTCCGCAATCCTGCAAATTAATGATGAAAGATTTCTCCGGGCCATAATTCCCATGAGAAAAACGTGTCAGCGAGACATCGCCTAACTGCACATTGATTTGCTTGCTATCCTGTGCCAGCACGCATGTATTACGGCGAAACGATCCGCTAATGTTGACCGTGCCATCATGGGCAAATAGCTCACAGCCCCACGTTAATCCCAATAAGAACAGAATCCAGATTATCCGTTTCAACATCACTCCTTCACTGGTAAACCAGATCAAAATAGAGAACCGCCGTCGCATTACCGCCCGTTGCTCCCGCCTTTGTGGACTTATAACGAAGTTGATATTTGAGTGTGTTATCCCCGGCTTTTAAGGGCGTAAGAGGCTGGACCTGATTGAGCGGGATTTCTTGCTGACTTTGCGCATCAAGAATTTGCACGGCAATCCCCGTTGCCATACCACCGCTTCCGCCTGTGTCAGTTAGTTTGAGCAGTGTCGGCGCAAGGGTGTCAGCCTCGCCGCTAAAAAGGACGTCCGCGCCAGTAATACCAGCGGCACAACCGGTGATATCGATATTCAAATCAGCAGCAGTGCTTACGGTATTCGCGGCCTGAAAATCACTGATATTAAAATCACCAATATGAATATTTTGTAATGCACTTTTGGTGGCGACATCACAGCCCTGATCGACCACATTCCCATAAATATGCATACTAACTTGTTCAGGCCCAGCCATCCCGACATGGATGTTAAGAATGCTAAAGAACAAGATAACGCACTGAAATATCGTTTTTTTCTTCATACGTTCACGCGTTAATCAAAATTTATTCTCACCGTTGCCGTGGCTTCAAATCGCCCGGTTTCTGGTGGTACACCTGTCGTGCTGACTGGATAGACATTCATTCGCGCGATACTGTCTGCATCATCAGGAATAGAGAGCGGTAATGTTCCACCAGCAGGGGAAATAATGTTGTTCTGGCTATCGGTCACCACCACGCCCACGCCAGGACGTGACGTCTTAATCGCCTGGGGATAGCTGGGGTCTGTGGTTGCCGTCAGACTCAGGTTGACATTAACTAATCCCGCGTTTCCCGTGTTACACCTGACTGGAATTGCAAGTTCTGCCGTTCTGGCCCCAAGAGGTTTATGCCCTACAACACGGAAATTGGCAGCGAAGACATCACCTAAATCAACTTCAATTGTCTCTCCGGCATTGACGGAACATGAGCCAAGTGAATTGATCGTACCAGACAGGTAATACACTAAAACCGGTGTACCTGTAGTCGTGCAGGAATCACCTGCGGGTATGTTGTAGCATTCATATAATCGCGCCAGCGCCATAGGAGGAATGACGACCGAGCCAACGAACGGCTGCAATATTTTCAGGGAAAAGCTACCGCTATTACCGCTTACCCCCTGCCCACCTAAACGTTGACCGCCAGGGTCGCAAATATGCCATCGGGTATCCCCCCCTGTGCCCACGTTTTCGAAAGGAACCGCAGTAGGAGAACTGCCTTTAACCTGCAATAAAACTTTGGCGGCAAGATAGTCATTAATTTTGTACCAGTTGTCGCCTAAATAGACTAACGGTGAATCCGCGGCGAATGCCCATCGGCCACTTCTGACATTGTCTTTATCGCAATCACAGGAAACATAATAATCATTCGATTCGTTCCACTGATAAAATTTGTCTTTAACTACCCCTGCCGTATTTGCTTCTTCCTCCAGGGTTTTAACGCCAAAATTGACGCCAATATACGGATTCCCCTGAGTAGTATGACACTGCCCGCTATAAGCAGCGGTTTGAGCGCACCATAGCATTAAGACGGCGGCAAAAAATAGTCGTAGTAATGACACGCATTTTTCTCCAAAGATTATCTGCATATGGCATCCATTCGCGTAATCGCAGAGTTAATTTGTTGTTCGGTAAGCTCGTAATTGATATGACAAATTTGATCGGGAGCTTCGCCCCAGCGCACGCTTATTGTTCCCTTCGCCGGTAAACCCGCCATATAGAGCGAGCCATCATCATCAATTATGCCGCTATTAGCCTGTACGCCGTCCAGCGTCGCTATCGCGCCAAAACGCAGCGGTATACCCTGCTTTGATGTTTTCATTAATACCCTTGCACCCGCATGGGCATTGAACTCCGCCAGAACCAACGCCCCTTTGGTGGGAACCACGTTGACTACTGCATTTTCAAGATCCACGTTACGTTTTAACGACGCCGCATCAAGTGCGATTCGATTTTCCCGATAAGAAGTGGCATAAGGAACAACGGTATATCCGCGCCAGTCAGTTTTCAGCCCGGTGCTGTTCGCCACACGAGTATTCTCTGCGCCTGGTGCTGCAATCAGAACGTTAGTTTCCCCCAGCGATTGCCCCAGGGTAATGCCCTGTGAATGGGCAACTAAACTGCCTGAAAGAGCGTAGTTCAGTTGTTGTTGACTGCCGTTATCGCTGTAGTTGTAGCCCACTCGGGCATCCGCAAACGCCCCTTTGTAATCCATGCTGGCGCTACCATTAGCCGTTTTCCCCTCGCTGTTATATCCCTGTTGCACGCTGTAGCTCAGGTTACCGTCATCGAGTAATGTCTCCGTTAAACCCAGGTTTTGTGTAGTGTGCCCTTCGTTATCGATACTGGTGTTAGAGGTCATCCAGGCGTAATTTTTTTTCCTGGTATAGCTATCATTACTTCTGGGGAGCAACAGATTGAGCGGCAGGGAAAAATTTAGAGCAAACACCTGATCAGCATCAGGTTGACCACGGGACTTACTGTAGTTCCAGGAAATCCCCAGCGAAAGATCTTTAATTTGCGTGTTGTAGCCAAACTGTAATAGCCGATCCTGTTGATCCGTATGCCAGTAAGTTTGCTGGCTACCACTTAAATAAAACGAACCGTACTCGCCTAATTGCTGGGAGATATTGACCTGCAGTTTGCCACGTTTGGTGTAAAACAAATTGTAATAACGCGACCACATCGGCGTATCTTCATCATCACCGTCATTAAATTCGTAGCCATCCATATGTTTATACATGGTGTCGGAAAGGGTGTAGAAACCCGACGTCGAATAGCGATAGCCCATCAATTGAAAGTTAGTGCCCAAGTGGTTGAGCGTTTTGGCATACAGAAAACGATATGACTGACCTTTATGTTCGCTTTGATCTGCTAGCGTACTCTTCGCCTGGGTCGCATCGAACGAAATTGCTCCGAAATCGCCGAGGTTAAATCCCAGACCAAACATGGCGGCACGGTAATATTCAGCATATTGTCCACCACCATACCAGGTCGTTCCCCACGGTCCGCCCCACTGCAACGTGGCCTGGGCAAATTTGCTCTCCTGCTGTTCATTACTATTGGTTCTGTATTTCGCCAGTGTCACCGCGTATTTGATTCGCCCCTGACGCTGGAGTAATGGCACACTGGAGAACGGTACGCTGTAGCTATTGACGCTGCCGTCCGCTTCTTTGATTTCAACTAACAAATCACCGCTCGACGACGTGGAATAGAGATCACTAATTTCAAAAGCACCAGGCGATACATAAGTTTGGTAAATGGTGTAACCATTTTGCTTAATCGTTATCTGGGCATTGCTTTTGGCGATACCACGCACCACAGGCGCAAACCCTTTCAGGCTGTCTGGCAGCATGTTGTCATCTGACGCCAGCTGCACACCACGAAAGCTGACACTATCGAAAAAATCGCCTGCAGTATAATCATCACCTACGGTCAGTTCGCCTTTCAGAGGAATAACCGCCCGTTGCAAATAGCTGCTGAGATTCTTCCATTCTGCGGTTTGGCCACTACTACGACTCCATGTTGAATTGTTGCGCAATCTCCATGGGCCTAAATTAACGCCACTGTTTAAATTCAGAAAATAGCTGTCGCCAGAATCACTGTCTGCGCTGCTATGAATACTGTTAGCCCCGCTAAACGAATATCCCAGTAATAGCGCGTTGATCCCTTCATCCCAACGTTCAGGGGGGACATAACCACGGGCATTACTTTTGATGGCGATTTGCGGTACTGAAATTTCCAGACGGAGTTTATTCACATTAAACGTTACGCTGGCATCCGGAATAATCTCCGCCAATGGCACACACGCTTGTTTGTCCAGTTGTTTAAAAGCCGGAAACGCATCAGTATTAACACCCATTGCATCCAGGCTTTCAGTCGTCAAACAGGCGGCAATCCCCTTCTCTGGCGTTATCTCAACAAAATTGACGTTGCGCGTATCTACAATTGTCTGATTCAGAACAATATCGACACGATAAACCCCTGGCGTTATTTTTTGTCCTTTTTCGAAACGAGACAAATCGGCCACCATTGAGGGATCATCTTTGAAAAAAGCAGGATCGAACCAGGTTTCAGCTTGTGCATTGAACGCTGCCGACACAAACACCACCAGCCCACCAATAAACGATGGCACTCCACCAGAGCTTAACAGGCTGTGTTGTCGATGAGTTCTATACATCTCGCTCTCTTAACTGAAGACGGCTTACGATTTACAGTTGAGTTGCGGCGTTTCCGCCCCGTAGTCATTGATGGTTCGATACGTTACGCTGCTATTTTTGGCCCCCTTTGGCAGAGAAAATTGGTATTTATCAAAGGGGGAAATCATTTGATTTTTAACTACTTTTCCACCTATTTTCAGGTCTGTCAGGGTAATGAAATAAGGTGTTGGGTTACTGACCGTAACCATGTCAGCTGACGAAGTGCAACGCAGTTTCGCCGGAGCCTCGCCTAAGGGATACGCTAAACCTTTTGGTCGCCAGAAAAGTTTGATGACGCTTTGTGTGGCAATCTTCAGGGTATTTCCCTCTTTCCGCTTCGTTGTTGAAGGGACTGCCCGTACGCTAGTGAAGAAAAGGGTTTCTCTGTCTTTCGCCAACGGCGCTCCAATGTACATAATGCGTAACAGATTCTCATTTGCCGGATTCAGCACAAATAGCGGTGGTGTAATAATAAAGTCTGCTGATTTTTTATTATCTGGGGTCATCACCCATGACTGAATAAGATAAGGAACATCCGGACTGGTGTTACGTACACCCAGTGAAATTTGCTCTTCACCTTCTGAATAAACAAGACGTGTTGCTGCAAGTCCAATCCCGCCTTTACCTGCCGCCCAGGCGGATGAGCAGCTGAGTAATATTGCCGTTAAACTTACGGTCACAATTCCCTTTGTTATGCAAGTTTTCATAAATAGTCACTCTTAAAAAATATGAATATCCCCTCCAGAACACTGGAGGGGTACTAATTAATAAAACAATTAATGAGTTCTATTAATAATAGTTAATATGGAAATTTGTTACCGCATTCACATTACCTGAAGTCGCTTTCCCCGTAGCGATATAATCAACTTTAAAAGTCAACGTCTGATCTCCATCCTGCAACAAAATGTTCCCGGTTTCTGTGTCTGGCGTGATGGCCGTTGTACCATCATTCATATACATTTGCAGGGCCACGTTTGTAGCAGCATCAGATGAGGCCTGGTTAGCAAACGCTGTAATCTGAGTAGTATCCGCAGTGCCATTAAAGGTGAACGTTGCATTTTTTGTTACGGTAGTATCACAATCTTTTAATTCAATTGGCACATCAATTTGCACGCCAGAAACCTGACCATTGGTTTGCAACTTCGTGGCACTAACATCTGGCAAAGTCACCACGGAATCTTTCGTCGCAGCTACCAGGGTACAAGCTGGAGCAATAACTTTACCATTAAATGTTACTGAGCCATCCGTGATAGCATTATCATCAGCAGCCATAACGCTGGACGTTGCACATACCACAGTTATAAACGCCGTCAATACACTTTTTTTCATCGTTATCATCCTGATCTCTTCGTAAATATGATAATGCCTTTAAATGACATTAGACTTAATAATAACAATAATTG
>ERZ1034626.2731-NODE-2731-length-10118-cov-26.238199_pt1 | contig 10118 bp, 9 predicted proteins | sample MGYA00520652_ERZ1034626 | MGnify/ENA primary metagenome ERZ1034626 (study PRJEB33766, sample SAMN09781765) | gut metagenome | biome: gut microbiome | host: Homo sapiens | place: Madagascar | study: EMG produced TPA metagenomics assembly of the PRJNA485056 data... | reverse complement strand
TTATCATCATATGCAATTGATTCTATTCCTATTGGAAAATAAGTACATTTTTTTTGAACTTTCCTCAAATGCGGAGATTGAGCAACATAAACAGGAGTAGTGCCTACAATCATGTCCGCTCTCTTTATTAACCAGTTTTGCAAAGGCATAAAGAATTTCAACAAAAGTCTTTGCTTCAAGATATCACTATGCCAATGAAGCACAACCTTTCCTTTATAACCTGACAGTAAAAGAGCGAAAGCTGCCATTGGGTCAGGATGATGAATATGAATTATATCATAATTGGAGCTGATTTGATGTAACATTTTCACCATTTGCCATGAAAGCATTGTAGCGAACTTCTTACAAAAAGCCTTAGCACAATAGATTTTTGCAAACTTATTATACTCGATGACTTGCGTAGCCTCACCAATCATAGAATTGGCACAAAGCATATCGCAGTAAATGCCCTTTTTTGAAAACCCATCCAACAAATCCAACATTACTTTTTCCACACCTCCTTGGATAGGATAAAACTTGCCTAATTGTAAAATTCTCATATTTCATAAACATTTTGGAGAATTATAAGATATCATTACGAATCGTACCAATAGTATGAACAAAATTCTCACATTCCCATAAGACATTTTTTATTTACTAAAATCTGTACGCATAAATTAATCTTATTAATTCTACTTGTACCCATAACCATGACAAAAGTAAGCATTTTTTTTAAAATAACCAAATTATATAACATACATTTCGTTTTCACTCCGTTTTTTCATCGCACATATAACACAAGTATAAGTACAGCATCACATTAATACCTTGCTCAAAGATATAAGCCTCTGTTTCTGCGCTGTTTCCAATTTTCTGAAATTGAATATGCAAAATACCCTTCACCCTTCATCTTATCGCCCAGAACGCCTGTGTTTGGTTTCAGGGCTTGAAGGGGACTTTTCCACCCTTCATCACCTTTCATACCTGTCACCCGAAAGGAATTTGAGCCTCAACACAAGCAGCATAGAAGCCTTAACTGGGTCTTAATAGAAGACTGGAACGAGTCATAATAGATGACCTGTCGCAGATTATCAAATAGGACTGCCTATCTGTTTTTCGAACTTATACAGATGATTTAACACCAGACGAACATACTTCCGTTTAAGTAATAGGGAAGACGGCAACTATTTTATGGGTATAGACACAGTGAGTACAGAGAGACAATATTCCCCTGTGCTGAAAAAAGTACATGAAAGCCGATGTCATAATCATCGCAGCAAGCAATAAAACGTTATGGTAACAGGTATTAGGATAAGCTATATCCGAATACTTACAACCTACCTCCATAAAGGTTCTTTTTCCCATCCTTGTGGAAATCCCATGGCATTCGTGTCAACTTCTGGATACCGTGACAGTAAGTCCTTGAAGTTAGCACATAACTCATTTTGTGAATCAATAGCATTTAGCCAATACAGCAAGCTGCAAAGAACCGAATACAGTCGATTGGCGACTTCGGGTTTATTCGTTATCCATGCTTGCTTTAATGATACTGGAAGTTGGGGCATTACAGGCATCACACGATTCCAAACACGCCCATGATGGGCACAACAATTGCGAAGCGCATTGATAGATTTCATCCAACTTTCAAGTATCTCTTGTTGTGGAACACCATAGGAACGGGCTATTTTCTTTTTGACAGCACCATTGGCGAAATTGAAATACAATTTTGTCAAGCATCCGAACGAAGTCAAGTCTATAAGTTTCCAAGCAGGAGGAAAGTTTTCCTTGCCATACTTCACATAATGCTCTTTGATAAAATCATCCTTGGAACGTTGTAGCTCCCTATCCAAAGAGGAAAGATTCTCAGCATATTTATGCTTATCAATAGCCAAATCAGGAGTGATAAACCAGAAAGCTCCATAAGCCAAAGAAAATTGATTGATGACCTTTGCTCGCAAAGAAATCTCAATCTTTTGAATGGCAGAAAACAGCAGTGTCCTAAGTTTGGCATCAAACTCATAAAGTCTCACAGCCTTCTCAAAAGTAGCATTTTCCTTATAAACATGCTTATCTGATGCTTTTAGAGGTCGCAAATATGCTGCAAACCTAAAGTAGCTGACATTCTCAAGGAAAGCAAAAGCTTTTCTCTCATCCATGATAGCCAATCCCTCATTTTGAAGATTGGCTAAAAGTGTTGCTGTATCAAGTGGTGGGTTAGTATATTCCATACGCATATAAACAAAAAGTTCCGCCCTGGTACGCTGTTCCATGGGAAGCGTGGCGGATTCTAGTGCTGCAAAGATACACTTTTAATTTGAATTTTCCAAATGTTTTCAGGGATATATGCTTGTAAGGTGGGAAAATTTACACAAAAAGTTCTAAATTCCATAAATTTCTCATTGTGAATCATCGGATATTTAGAAATTTATCTTATCTTTATCTCCGACAACCAAGCTAATCTATAATTCTTTACATACAACCATTTCGACTCCACGATATACTATCACAATACGATGGAGATGAGTGCTCCTCGCACCCAACCTTACCATTTCGGTTTCTGCATACTTACATACTTGTTTCTCCGCATCATGAGTTTTTACTTCTATCTCTGCTTCTGAAGCATTTGACTTCACGTATTTCAATTCTACCACGTAGGAATGCTGGATATCTTTATAAATGTCAAGCAATGGCAAGAGGAAAATATCGGCATACCCTTCCTGATTAGGGTATTCTGATACTGGTCTATAGAACTGATTTTGGCAAGTCATTGCCAAGGTAAAACCATGTACAAACGACTCGCCTTTCTGTTTGTCACGTTGTGAGGAAAAAAGATAAATGGTGTCTGATATGTTCTGAAAATAGGGTTCCCAATTACCATCATAAGCCAATCCTTCTTCTAATACGTCGTGCTTACGGACATCTACGGACAATCCGTTCTCATCATAAGTATCCAACAGGTACTTGAAAACCTGCTCACGCACTACTTCATTAGGTATCACAAACCTGGTCTTTCCACGATAAGTTCCTGCTATTGTAACAAGACCGAAATAGTACAAAAGACTAATAAAATTGTCGGGCTCACAGATTCTTTCTGCAGGAAAGCCTGCCTTCAACTCACCTACGACAAAGCCATAAGTTACCAAGTCTTGAATAACAGATGCATCATGGGTAAAATTTTTGTCTTTACGAATAAGCATACGAAGCTTATTGTAATCAATACGGATGTTCTCCTCTAACATGTCCTCAGGAATCACACAACCATTATTGAGATATTTATCCATAAAGTACAAAACCATATTGGAATTATACATTGTAGTTTTTCCGTAAGACTCTTTGGCGAAGCAATAGTTGTCGTACCAAGGCTTCATTATCTGAATCAATTCATCAATAGAATGATTGTAATCATAATATTCTGAGTACTCTTGCAGCATGGCACGTACTTCTACCTCTGTAAATCCTGTCATCTCATTAAAACGAGAATCGAGTGAATAATTGGTTCCTATATTAAAACCGCTTGTAAGATCATCCATCGTCACAGGACTCACTCCAGTCAGGAATACTCGCTTGATGCTTGAATCTGTACCTGACTTAACTGCGTTGTAGAAGGAGCGAAGATATCCTGTACCATATGTCTCCGAAGCATAGTCATCTTGACGCGCAACCTCTGAAAGTATTGTATTAGTGAAATGATCATACTCATCGATGAAGAGATAGAGACTTTGACCTGCTTTGTCACAAAGGTCGCACACACAATAAAGTTGTTCTACTGCTCCCTTTTTCTCCTTCAGTTTTATCAAGGCATCTTCCGGCAAAAGCCGTGAATACTTCTCACAAAAAGAAGTAAAGACCGTATTGCAATACGAATCCATAGACTCTCTATAGGAACTAATTTCTCCATTGACAACAGAGAAATTAAAATACAGTACTAAATAGCTGTTATGCAAAGGTGTAGGATGCTCACCTATATACAATCCTTTGAACCATGTTTCAAATTTATCAGCCTCATTCACATCATAATAATGACGCAACATTGAAAGGGTAAGACTCTTCCCAAAACGACGAGGACGTATGTAGAAGAAATACATGTTGGCATGCTCTATTTCTTCAACAAACCTCGTCTTGTCCACATAATAACAGTTTTCTTCTCTCAACGCCACAAAATTCATCATGCCGTATGGGATGCGCTTTGGATTGTTCATATTGCTAATATTTTAGCACAAAAATACACATTTTTTCAATACCATCCAAATATTTTTAATGAAAACATCAGAAATTAATCGTTCGCTTATGCGCATCTTTTCGCACCATGGCAGAACTAAAGTATGATGAACCATGCTCATTGGACCAACAAAGAGGAAACTTTTTATAGCTATGCAACAGGCAACATATACTATACAATTCAGAAGAATTATAATGAGGTAAAAAGCAGTACCTCTCTTGTCTGCGCCGTTTTCAATTTTCTGAAATTGAACAATGCCCTGCTTGCTACATGTCAATTGAAATGAATTTTGTAATTTTGCAAACAAAATACCACTAAACCTTATAGGTTGCGGATTTGAGGCTTTTGTATTTGCGTCCAATGTCACTCCAATCGCTTCACTACCCAATCATCAATCGTGCGGCTATCCTCAGAGAAGTTGATACCAACCAACACCTTCCCACGCTTATCATCAGCAAAGGCAGCTGCATACTTTTTATTCTCTATCTGAGCAATGGCAGTTTCAGCATCCTTGCCATACTTCAACTCAAAGATGTAGATACAGTCATCTGTCTTCAACACCATATCGATTCTGCCATCAGAAGTTGGCTGTTCGGGGGTAATATCAGCTCCCAACATGGCGAATATCGTGTACATCACCGCTTGATAATGACGTTCATTGTTATTGACCAATGTATAAGGAAATTTGTCGTAGAATGTCTTCAAGTGAGACAAGAACGCTCTCATGTCACCATCTCGCACCACACAGGCGCTATATGCACGGCACAAAGCATCATACTTCCCCATTCCATCAGGAGAATAATATCGGAAGAGGCTCGTAGAGAAGCCCTGACGCACTTCCTCATTAGGAAAGCCCAAACGATACTGCCTACTTTGCTTATCATACTTTTTGATAGTAAGATAGCCACTCTGGTACAAGACTGGGATTGGGTCTGAGATTTTCTCAGTTGGCACATCAAAACGCTTATCTGATGCCCAGAGGTCATCTAATTGGAGCATGTCCAAGCCCTTTTTCTGTAAAAGTTCAACCAGGAACGTTGGAGTGCCCGAGGAGAACCAATAGCTGTTCAATTCTTTATCATCCAAAGCATTGATGATACTGAATGGGTTATAGATGCCAGGTGACTTCTCTGAGAAATGATATCCGTCATAATGGTTGCGCAAAGCAGCCACGGCTTCATCATAAGTCATCTCATTTTCCTCGGCAAAGGCTTCGATGTCTTCCGTAAATTTTTTAAGAATTTCCTCTTCCGTAAATCCACAGACTGTGGCATATTCATTCTTCATGGTTAAGATTTTCAAGTTGTTAAGTTCGCTAAAAATACTTAACTGACTAAACTTTGAAATACCCGTAATGAAGACGAAACGTAGGTTGGCATCTTGCTGTTTTAATGGACTGAAGAAATCACGCAGGACATTCCTGATTTGATTTTGTAATTTTTCATCATTCATAGAGTCATGCATCGGTGCGTCATACTCATCAATGAGAACAACGACCTGCTTGCCAGTCTGCCGACAAGCAGCCGCTATAATGTTGGCCAATCTTTCGCTATAGACATCAGAATTTTCTGAGAGAGTCTCCACATGATACAAATCCTCATAATTCGACAAGATTCCATTAAGAATAGCGTGCAAATTCTTCAACTGATAATACTTACCTCTACTCATATCTATATGAATCACAGGATAGACCTCCCATTCCTGTTCCATTTTTTCGATAGCAAGTCCTTTGAACAAATCCTTGCGTCCCTCAAAATAAGCCTGAAGAGTAGATACAAGAAGCGATTTTCCAAATCGTCGAGGACGACTCAGAAACAAGTTTTTGGCATAATGCGTCAATTTATACACAAGGGCTGTCTTATCTACATAAGAGTAGCCACCATCTATGACCTCTTCAAAAGTCTGTATTCCTATAGGATATTTCATATTGCTCACATTTTTTCGCAAAGTTACACTTTTTCTTTGACACAACAAAATTTATCACAAGAAATATTCGTTATAGAATAAATACTTTTTGCGTTCACTCCATTGATTAATATGCAGAATCACGAGTTCAAATACTTCTTTAGGAATAAAATTACATAAGCCGTTCTGTCATAGACCATCAAGTGGTCTGTCTTGCCCATCAAATGGGGTGTAGTTTCCTATATTTAGTTGACTACATCGTTCGCTTATGCGCATCTTTTCGCACCATGGCAGAACTAAAGTATGATGAACCATGCTCATTGGGTCTACAAAGTGGAAACATTTTATACATACTTACAACAAAATATACATTTTTTTGATTACTATGCAATAATTGTTAAAGTTAGGGGTTATATATATAAAGAAAAGTAAATACACACAATCCAAAACGGAATAACAAAGAAATAGAACAACAATGATACACTATATCCTCCCTGTCATAGGTGCCTTTGTGATGAGCACAATCTGTGGATTTATTTTTATCCCAGTACTGCTCAATTTCTGCAAAGAAAAGAAACTATACGATATACCCAACCAAAGAAAGGTACATAAATGTTTGATTCCACGTTTGGGTGGTATTGCCTTTACTCCCAGCATGTTACTGTCTTTCCTTATTGTTACTCTGATCATGAGTTCGGAAGCACAAGGACAGAAACTGCAGGTGAGCACATGGACTTTAGGCTTACTCATCAGCCTTCTGCTTATCTACTCGGTAGGTATAGTAGATGATCTCATTGGTCTGAATGCTAAAATCAAATTTGCTGTTCAGATTATTGCTGCAAGTATTCTGCCAGCATGTGGTCTATATATCAACAACTTATATGGATTATTCGGTATCTATGAGATACCTTTTTATATAGGCGCTGTACTCACAGTTTTGCTGTTGGTGTTTGTGGATAATGCCATGAACCTCATCGACGGAATAGACGGACTCTCTGCGGGACTATCTATCATCGGACTGACAGGATTCTTATACATATTTTTCTCAACCGACCTGACTGCCTACTGCATATTGATTGCAGGCCTCGTAGGTGTGCTTATCGCTTATCTGCGTTTCAATTTGTTTGGAAATCCCGAGAAGAACCGTAAGATATTTATGGGTGATGCAGGAAGCCTGACTTTAGGATTTATCATGGGATTCCTTTTCGTTAAATCTATGATGCATAATCCCCATATCATGCCATTGTCTTCAGAAAGAATCGTACTGGCATACAGTCTGTTGATTGTTCCCACATTTGATGTGATAAGGGTTATCATTCATCGAATACACTATAAGAAGCCTATCTTCGATGCTGATAAAAGTCATATACACCATAAATTCATGTCATTAGGAATGAACCAGCATCAGGCTCTCATTGCCATTCTGATACTCCAACTGGGATATATCATCTTCAACCTTTTACTGTTCCACATTGGTTGCAACTTCACTTGGATTCTATGTATTGACATCATTACATACACCCTACTCCATATATTCACAACCCATCGACTACAAAAAGCAAAGAAATGAAAAGAACGACAGACTTTATCATAGCGGGTATTTGCCTCGTCGTGTTTTCTCCGCTCATGCTTATTTGTGCGTTTTGCATCAGATGGGAAGATGGTCTTCCTGTCATCTACAAGCAGGAAAGGATAGGTCTGCATGGCAAGCCTTTCTACATCTATAAGTTCCGATCGATGAGGATTGATGCAGAGAAGGACGGGCCCGACTTATTGGAAATAAAGGGCGACCCGAGACTTACGAAAGTGGGACGTTTCCTAAGGGCTCATCACCTCGACGAGCTTCCTCAGCTTTGGAATGTATTCAAAGGGGATATGGCTTTCATCGGTCCGAGACCGGAGAGGAAGTTCTATATCGACCAGATCATGGAGCACGATTCACGATACCAGTTCCTGTATCAGATTCGTCCAGGCGTCACTTCCTATGCCACCCTCTATAATGGCTATACGGATACGATGGAGAAGATGCTACGACGTCTGGAACTCGACCTTTACTATCTGGAGCATCGGTCGTGGTGGTTTGACGCCAAGATATTGCTAAAGACTTTCTGCAATATCGCTTTCGGAAAGAAGTTCTAAGAAAAGAAAATCAAAGGAAATAAGTTGTAACTAAAGTTTCGCAAAGTGGTTCAAGTACGGGCTGAAGGCCCAAAAGCTCTTAGCCCAGGGCATCGCTCTGGTCATTATGACAATCAACAAGGGCGTGTGGGCCAAAACTTGCGAAAGTTGAGTTATGAGCCCCCTTTAAAAGTCGAAAATGACTTTGACAAAAATGACTAATGACTAAATCTTGCGAAGATCATCAAAAATCGAAAATGACAAAAATGACTTTGACAAAAATGACAACAATAAAAACAGGCTCACCCCTTATGGAGCGAGCCTGATTTGTATTAGATTTTCCTGTCACGTTTCCCCAGAGTTGCTTGTCACCTCTGCTGTCAAGTCGCCCTTGGTGAGGCGGAAGGTGCGGCCCTGGGCAATGGCTGCAAGCATTTGGGGAAGCTGGGCAAGAGTGGCGAATGCAAAGAGAAGTCCTACGGCAGAAAGAACACTGCTGTCGATGATTCCTAATGGAGGACTCAGAAATCCACCTACGAGAAGAAGGATGGAAAGAATCAGCGAGACATAGAATGTTTTCATAGAAGAGATTGATTTTTGTCTTTGTCAAGAATATTTTTGTTTTGTCAAGAATTTGAGGAATTTGAGGAATTTGAGAATTTTTCTCTTATTACCTATCCGCTACGCGCGGTGAACGTTGCTTCTCTGCTTCTCAAATTCTTGACTAAAAAATACTCTTGACTAAAAATTATTCTCCGTCACCAGTGCCGCCGCCTTCGGTCTGAGAGCCGCCGCCACCCTGGGTATTGTCGGTGCTGCCGCCAGTCTGAGAGCCACCACCGCCAGTCTGAGAACCGCCGCCTTCGGTAGTGCCGCCAGTAGAAGGAGAAGCAGGCTTGCTGATGTCGACGTTGTCCTTGCCCTGCTTGATGGCCTTGATGACGGCTGCCTGTGCGTCACGGGATGCAACGAGGTTGAACTCTGCGTCGTCACGGAGTGACTTGAACTCTGCGCCTGGCTCCCAGATCACCTTCACGCCAGTGATGTTCTGAGCATTGAAGGCGTTGGGGTCCTCCACACCCTTGCTGGAGAGAGAAACGGAGAAGTCACCGAGGTCGCCGAGGCGGATCTTCTTGCCCTCAAGCAACTGCTCTCGCATACAGTCGACGGTGAGGTAGAGGATGGCTGCGATGTCTGCCCTGCTGTACACGCTGCCGTGGCTTGAGATGTGGCGGGAGAACTTGTCGATGTTCATCACTCCGGTGTACTGTGCGACGGCGAAGGCGTTCTGCTTCTCGGTCTTCACGAGTGCGAGGTCGGCTGGCTGTGGAGTCTTGCCCTCCTTCTTTGCCTGGTTGATGCGTGACTTTGCCTGGTTGATTTCGATGAGGTTTGCGTTCACGCTGCGCTTTACGATGCTGTAATTAATCATAGTTCTGTAGGTTTTTGAAATGATAGTTTAATACTTTGCCAGCTGCCCGATAGTGCCACCTTTTGGGTCTTAATAGATGACCGGCGCCTGTCGTCTATTGTGACCGCCCTTGGTCGTAATAGATGCCTCCTGCGAGGCTCCCTGAGCACTTTCATTGGTTGACGGTGCAAAGAAAATGCAAACGAGCGCAATGAAAGCTTGCTTTCAAATTGCCGAGTGCTGCTTTTCTTCTGCAAAGATAATACATTTTTCGGCTGTTTGTTCATTTGTAGAATGACTTGTTAAGGAAAACAGGTCAAGAATGACAAGAAACAGTGCTGTAAGTTGCTGTGTATGTGTGGAATACGCAAACTCCGATTTTTGGTGTATAACTTTCCTTTTCATGAACTATCAAGACAGTACGAAAAAGCAAAAGTGTCATTTTGTGTCATTGTCATTTTGTGTCATTTTTGAAATTCAATGTCA
>ERZ1034626.2719-NODE-2719-length-10150-cov-4.960773_pt1 | contig 10150 bp, 8 predicted proteins | sample MGYA00520652_ERZ1034626 | MGnify/ENA primary metagenome ERZ1034626 (study PRJEB33766, sample SAMN09781765) | gut metagenome | biome: gut microbiome | host: Homo sapiens | place: Madagascar | study: EMG produced TPA metagenomics assembly of the PRJNA485056 data... | reverse complement strand
CCGCTTCGGCGTCGCCTCCGTTTTCCGTTACCCATTTTTCAAACACAAGTTTGTTTAAAAATCTGGAATGAGCAAAGATAAGCACAGGAATGGGGATTAAGATGTTAAAAAAATTTGCAAAATATGTTTCTCAGAACATGCTTGGCATGGTAGGTATGTCGGTTTATATTCTGGCAGATACCTACTTTATTTCTGTTGCGGTGGGGACAGATGGTATCACGGCACTCAATCTGGTATTGCCGGTGTATAATTTAATTTTTGCCGTCGGCGCAATGATGGGAGTCGGTTCCGCAATCCGGTTGGTGATCGAACGGAACCAGAAAAATCCGGATGCAGACGGATATTTTTTTCATGCACTGTTGTGGGCATTTATCGTTAGCCTGCTGTTTATGTTTGTCGGCATATTCCTGCCGGATAAACTGATTGCCCTGCTTGGCGGAGATGCAAAGATCATTGCGGTCGGAAAAAATTATACGCGCATTTTTATGAGTTTTGCGCCGCTTTTTATGTGGAATTATATCTGCAATGCATTTGTGCGTAACGATGGAAATCCGTCGATTGCAATGGCAGCGACTTTATTCAGCAGTCTGTTTAACATCGTATTTGACTATGTATTGATGTTTCCGCTGGGACTTTCCATGGAGGGAGCTGCGCTTGCGACAGCACTTTCCCCGGTTGTGGGTATTCTGATCTGCTGTATTCATTTCCGGTCGGAAAAATGTACTATAAAACTAAAACCCGTGCTGCCGTCTGTGCAAAAAATATTTTTTTGCTGTAAGTATGGTGTCTCATCCTTTGTAGGTGAAATTTCATCCGGAGTGATCACAATTGTTTTTAACATGATCATCCTTGGACTTGCCGGAAATACCGGAGTGGCTGCTTATGGAGTGGTCGCAAATGCGTCACTTGTTGCAGTCGCTTTATTTAATGGGGTGGCGCAGGGCTCCCAACCGCTGATCAGCGAGGCATATGGTAAGGATATTCATAAAGATGTGAAAACGTATTTGAAAATGGCAGTTACGACTGCGATAGGGGTTTCTGTCCTTTTGCTTATTTTTATTTATCTGTTCGCACCAGTGGTGACGGCTGTATTTAATGGAGAACATAATCAGATGCTTGCAGATTATGCGGAAAACGGACTGCGGCTTTACTTTATAGGTTTTTTATTTGCCGGGATCAATATTGTAGGAACATCCATATTAAGCGCGGTTGAATCTACGGGATATGCATTTGCTGCGTCAATTTCCCGTGGATTTGTTGTAATTATTTTCTTTGCATTTTTACTGTCAACATTGTTTGGGTTAAATGGAGTCTGGCTGGCATTTCCGGCAGCAGAATTTGTGACAATGCTGATTACGATAAAAGGCTTATGGATGATCCGGTTTGTTGATAAAAATTCCTGATAACTGAAAATCTCTTGACAAAGTGTATATCATGATGTAAATTCAAGATACCCAATAGGGGTATATGGTATATACCGATGAAAAGCCGTGATAAAAAATCAAAAACAGCACAGACTATACAGACCGGAGGTAGACAGATGGCATGTGAAAAATGCAGTGCGAATGGAGATAATGTGAAGCATAAGCAGCGTGAGAGTGCAGAAAAGAAAGCGCTGTTAACGAGACTTTCCCGGATAGAAGGACAGGTGCGGGGAGTGCGTGCCATGGTGGAGGATGACAGATATTGTGTAGATATCGTCACACAGGTATCTTCTATTCAGGCGGCATTAAACGGATTTAACAAAGAACTTTTAGCACGCCATATCAAGACCTGTGTTTCCGAAGATATCAAAGAGGGTAATGAGCAGGCTGTCGACGAACTCTGTGAACTGTTAAAGAAGCTGATGAAATAACGGTTTGTATTTTATACAATAGGAGATTGACATGAAGGAAAAGTTTGACGTAACAGGCATGAGCTGTTCGGCATGTTCCTCCCATGTGGAAAAAAGTGTTTCCAAATTAGAGGGCGTACATGCAGTCAGCGTGAATCTGCTGACGAACAGTATGCAGGTTGAGTATGATGAGACAAAACTGGGCACAGAAAACATTATAGAAGCGGTAGAGCATGCCGGATATGGTGCCTCAGTAAAAAATGAAGCAAAGGCGGCAGCAAAGACAGGGGAGACGGAGGATGCGGTTTCCATCCAGCAGAAAAATATCAAAAATATGAAGATCAGACTGATCGTATCTGTGATATTTCTGATACCGTTAATGTATGTATCAATGGGGCATATGATCTACAATGCGCTTGGTGTTCCTATGCCGCCGGTTACCATGAAGTTTTTTCATGGAAGTGAAAATGCGGTTATTTACGCATTTACGCAGTTTTTACTGTTACTTCCGATCCTGTTTGCAAATCAGAAATACTTCCGGAACGGATTTGCAACATTAGCACGCAGGAGCCCGAATATGGACAGCCTGATCGCGATGGGAGCAACAGCGGCGACGGTATACGGTATTTTTGCAATTTACCGGATCGGCTGGGGATTTTCTACCGGAAACATGGAGCTTGTACACCAGTATAGTCATGATCTTTATTTTGAATCGGCCGGAACAATTCTTACACTGATCACAGTTGGAAAGTACCTTGAGACAAAGTCAAAAGGAAAGACGAGCGAGGCAATCACAAAACTGATGAACTTAGCACCAAAGACAGTGACGGTAGTGCGCGATGGGAAAGAGCAGGTCATCGATGCTGCTGACGTGGTACAGGGTGATATTTTTGTGATCAAACCCGGAGAATCGGTTGCAGTGGATGGTGTGATCGTAGAAGGGAAATCTTCCTTTGATGAATCAGCGATCACCGGAGAGAGTATTCCTGTGTTAAAACAGGAAGGGGACAAGGTCATATCAGCATCTATCAATAAAGCCGGACTGATCCATGCGCGGGCAACACGTGTCGGCAAAGATACAACGATCGCACAGATCATAAGTCTTGTGGAGGAAGCATCTTCAAGTAAGGCACCGATCGCACGTCTCGCCGATAAGATCGCAGGTGTTTTTGTCCCGACAGTGATCGGGATCGCGATCGTCACATTCATTGTCTGGCTGGCAAGCGGAGCAGATTTCGAGTTTGCAATGTCCTGTGGAATCGCAGTTCTTGTTATTTCCTGTCCGTGTGCGCTTGGACTGGCAACGCCGGTGGCGATTATGGTCGGAACCGGAAAAGGTGCAGAAAACGGTATTCTGATCAAGTCGGGAGAAGCATTAGAGACAGCGCATATTGTTGATACTGTTGTGATGGACAAGACAGGAACGATCACTTATGGAAAACCGGTTGTGACGGATATACGGACATATGCGGGAATTTCAGAAAATGACCTGTTAAAAGCTGCCGGCAGCCTGGAAAAGGGCAGTGAGCACCCATTGGCAGAAGCAATCGTTTCAGATTGTGAGAAAAAGAATATCATTCCGGAAAAAGTAAACGATTTTGAGGCGCTGTTTGGAAAAGGAATTAAAGGCAGGTTATCTTCTGGAAAACTTTACTATGCCGGAAATGAAAAACTGATGGATGAGGCACACATTGCTATATCTTCAGAAATAAAAAAAGAGATAGAACAGTTTGCAAAACAGGGGAAAACTCCTTTACTGTTTGCAGATGAGACACAGATCATAGGAATGATCGCCGTTGCAGATGTGGTAAAACCGACCAGCCGTGAGGCAGTCAGACAATTTAAAGAATACGGAATCCATGTCATTATGCTTACCGGTGATAATGAAGTGACGGCACAGGCGATCAAAGATCAGGTGGGTATCGATGAAGTCATTGCCGGGGTGCTTCCGACGCAGAAGGAAGAAAAGATATCTGCCTTAAAGAACAGCGGACACAAAGTTGCAATGATCGGAGACGGTATCAATGATGCCCCGGCACTTGCATCCGCAGACGTTGGAATTGCCATCGGTGCAGGTACGGATGTCGCAATTGAGAGCGCGGATATTGTGCTGATGAAAAATGACCTGCTTGATGCAGTCGGAGCAATCCGTTTAAGCAAGGCGGTTATCCGCAATATCAAGGAAAACCTGTTCTGGGCATTTTTCTATAACAGCATTGGTATACCGCTTGCTGCAGGACTTTTATATCCGATCTGGGGATTAAAATTAAACCCGATGTTTGGTGCGGCAGCCATGAGTTTAAGCAGTGTCTGTGTGGTAAGTAACGCGCTGCGTTTAAGATGGGTAAAACTTGGAAAAAAATCTTCATCCGAAAATGGAACAGATAATATGGAACAGGAGAGTGCGGTCTGTGAAAACAGAACGGTCACTTCTGAAATAAAGAGTGATGTAACAGAAAGCGAGGAAAAAACAATGAAAACAACATTAAGTATTGAAGGAATGATGTGCGGACACTGCCAGGCAACTGTCGAGAAGGCTTTAAAAGGAGTACAGGGTGTGTCTGAGGTAGTGGTAAGTTTAGAGGACAAAAATGCAGTTGTTACCGCAGATGAATCAGTCAGTGCAGATACATTAAAAAATGCCGTTGTAGATGCCGGCTATGAAGTAACCGATATTCAGTAAGGAATAGTTGCGGGCGCAGCCGTTATATTTTACTGATTAAAAATGAAAAGAATGAAAAGAAGGGGAAACCGTGATCAACCGGCTTCTCCTTCTTCTACGATCTGCTCTAATACGCGGATAAGATCCTGCATGTTATTAAGCTGTACATTACGCTCTAAGATCAGGTTCTTCAGATCCGTTGAAAGTGTTTCAAATTTGTCTTTGATCATGGGTGATACATAAGATGCCATAGAGTTCTCCTTTTATTACTGTTAACAGATTTGCCTGCGAAATATGCTGTCTGTTATTTTTATGTGGTTACCAGTTTATCATGTACAAAAAATCAGAAAAATATGCAGTGAAAAACACTTCTTGTAAAAATTGCCGTTATCCTTTAATATAAAGGAGGCATATGACAAAGAAGATCAGATGTCATTGTATAAGAAGTAATTTATATATTATAAATGAAAGAATGGAAACACCATGGATTACTACAGCAGTCAGATCAGCAAGTTAATACAGGAATTATCGTCCCTTCCGGGAATCGGTGCAAAATCTGCACAGCGTCTGGCATTTCATATTTTAAATATGCCGGTAGAGCAGGTCGAAGAACTTTCGGCTGCGATCGTGGATGCCAGAAAAAACGTCCGTTACTGCAAGGAATGTTTTACACTGACGGATGATGAATTATGTCCGATCTGTAAAGATGCCGGGCGTAATCATAAGACGATCATGGTTGTGGAGGATACCAGAGACCTTGCAGCGTATGAAAAAACAGGTAAATACGATGGTGTTTATCATGTTCTTCATGGTGCAATCTCGCCAATGCTTGGAATCGGGCCCGCAGATATTAAGTTAAAAGAGCTGATGCAGCGTCTGCAAAAGGATGTTGACGAGGTCATTATTGCGACGAACTCAAGTCTTGAGGGGGAAACGACTGCAATGTATATCAGCAAACTGATCAAACCTACCGGGATTAAAGTGACAAGGATCGCAAGCGGTGTTCCGGTCGGCGGAGATTTAGAGTATATTGATGAGGTAACACTGCTCCGTGCCTTAGAAGGCAGAACGGAGATTTAATAAAAGAAACAGAAAGGAACATGACTAGACTATGACAAATCTGGAACTCGAAAAAACAGCGAACGAAGTCCGCAAAAGTATTGTAACTGCAGTACACAGCGCAAAAGCCGGACATCCGGGCGGATCACTCTCCGCAGCAGATATTTTTACTTATCTGTACTTTGAGGAGTTAAATATTGACCCGAAAAATCCTAAGATGGCAGACCGCGACCGTTTTGTACTTTCTAAAGGTCATACGGCTCCGGGACTTTATGCAGTTCTGGCAGAACGTGGATTTTTCCCGAAGGAGGATCTTGTTACACTGCGTCATACAGGATCTTATCTGCAGGGACATCCGGATATGAAGCATATTCCTGGTATTGATATGTCATCAGGTTCTTTGGGACAGGGACTCTCCGCGGCGGCAGGAATGGCAGCAGCAGGAAAGTTTGACAAAAAAGATTACCGTGTTTATGCACTTTGCGGAGACGGTGAGATTCAGGAAGGACAGATCTGGGAAGCTGCTATGTGGGCAGGATTCCGCAAGCTGGATAATCTGGTCGTGATCGTTGATAATAATAATCTTCAGATTGACGGAACTATTGATGAAGTATGTTCTCCTTATCCGATCGACAAAAAGTTTGAGGCATTCAATTTCCATACGATCAACATCAATGGAAATGATTTTGATGAGATCCGTGCAGCATTCAAAGAGGCACGCGAAACAAAAGGAATGCCGACTGCGATCATTGCAAAGACATTAAAAGGAAAAGGTGTATCCTTTATGGAGAATGCCGTAGACTGGCATGGAAAAGCTCCGAACGACGAGCAGTATGAGATCGCAATGAAAGACCTGGAGAAAGTGGGGGAAGCATTATGTCAGAAATAAAGAAAATTGCAACAAGGGAAAGTTATGGAAATGCTCTGGTAGAAGTGGGAAAAGAGCATGAAGATCTGATCGTATTAGATGCAGACCTTGCAGGTGCGACCAAGACCGGAATTTTTAAGAAAGCATTTCCGGAACGCCATTGGGATGTTGGTATCGCAGAAGCAAACATGACAGGTATCGCAGCAGGACTTGCAACTTGTGGAAAAGTACCGTTTATCAGCTCTTTTGCAATGTTTGCAGCAGGCAGAAACTTTGAGCAGGTGCGCAACTCCATCGGATATCCGCATCTGAATGTCAAGATCGGCGCAACACACGCAGGTATCTCTGTTGGTGAAGATGGTGCGACTCATCAGTGCTTAGAAGATATCGCTTTAATGCGTACGATACCAGGCATGGTAGTGATCAATCCGGCAGATGATGTTGAGGCAAGAGCAGCAGTACACGCTGCATACGATCATGTAGGACCGGTTTACCTTCGTTTTGGACGTCTTGCAGTTCCGGTATTCAATGATGAGGCAACTTACAAATTTGAGATCGGCAAAGGAATTGTTTTAAAAGAAGGAAAAGATGTGACAATTTTTGCAACCGGACTTTGTGTAAATGAGACGGTAGAGGCAGAAAAGCTGCTTGCAAAAGATGGCATTGATGCAGAGATCATCAATATCCATACTATCAAACCGATCGACCGTGAACTGGTTGTAAAATCAGCATTAAAGACCGGAAAAGTTGTTACAGTTGAGGAACATTCCGTGATCGGAGGACTTGGAAGTGCAGTATGTGATGTGCTTTGCGAGGAGGCTCCTACTAAAGTATTAAAGATTGGTGTTAATGACGTATTCGGTGAATCCGGACCGGCATTAGAACTGCTTCATAAATATGAGCTCGATGCAGAAGGCATCTACAAAAAAGTAAAAGCATTTGTAAAATAATCAGACATAAAAAGACTGCTGTTATTACGGTAAAACGTATGCAGCAGTTTTTTTGCGTCTTTTTCTGTCGAAAAGTTTTTGGAAAACTGCCCATAAAACCACAAAAAAATCGGACATGCTGTGATACGATTGCAAAATAAAAAGTGATTTTGAATGTAAACACCGGCGTCTTTGCGCTGTAAGATCGCGTGAAAACAAATTTTTGCGCACAGGAATGGAGGATTGGAATGATAGAGATTATCCGGGAAGAAAATTGGGATGATACGAAAGAAAAAAAACTGCCAAAAGATATCAGACAGATTGGGAGACCGGATGTTGGGGAGAGAATATACATAGAGGATGAGGTATATAAGTATCTGCACCCATATGAAAGCGACTGTGAAAAACTTGTATATGTTTTACTTGGAAGATTTGAAAATTACAGCGGAAGACAGTGCACATTTGTTGAGGCAGCAATACAACTGGAATATTTAGAATTTGATGGTGAAATTCCAAGATGGAGCGACCGTGAATGGGCGTATATATATAAACGATTAAAGAATGAATATGACAGTATGGTCATTGTTGGATGGGCATTGGATCACAGAGGGTGCCTTCCGAATATGACAAAACAGATTGAACAATTTCATCAGACTCATTTTGGAGGCATCCATCAGACATTATTTCTGATGGATAGTCTGGAAAAGGAGGAAACATTTTTTAGCATCCGGAACGGACATCTGTACCGGAGAGAAGGATTTTACATTTATTATGACAAGCATGCCCTGACCAGATTAAAAAAGGTGGAACTTCAGGAGGGAAAAAAGGAAGAAGTTAATTTGCCCAAGACCGATGAAATCGTGTTTGCGAAGCAGGACGAGCCTGTACCTGCAATGAAAGAAAAAGAGAACCTGAATGATATTCTGGAAGAAGAACTGTATCTGGAGGAGAGTATGCAGCAGGATGAACCAGAACCGGTTCCACAGACGGAATTAAAAAGTAAGGGACGGTATCGGAAACAGCTTGAAGAAGCAGAAAAAACAGAAGAAGCAAAGATTCCGGTATATTCTTCGCTTGTGCTGGCTGTTGTGGTGCTTACACTTGGATTTACCGCCTATCAGAATCATAAGAAAATGAATGAAATGGAAAATACTCTGGCACAGATGAACCAGGTGCATATTGTGACAGAGATGCAGGAAACAGAAAAAAAAGCTGATACCGGGATCGTGGTGGAAAATATTGCGGGAGAAGTAGAAAAAACGGAGGCGTCTGCGACGACGGAAACATCGGATATGCAGGCAGAAACAAAAATGCCAGAAACAGCAGAGACACAGGCAGGTGCAGAGAAAAAGGCAGACACAGAAACAGCAGAGGTACAGACTAAAACAGAAATGTCAGAGACGACAGAGGCGCAGGCTAAAACAGAAATGTCAGAGACGACAGAGGCACGGGCTAAAACAGAAATGCCAGAAACGACAGAGGCGCAGGCTAAAACAGAAATGCCAGAAACAACGGGAGCGCAGGCAGGCACACCGGATGAAACGAATAAAAATAAGGAAGACGTTAAAGAAACAGCAGCACAGGCAGATGAGGCACAGACATATTTAAAACAGGGATATTATGTGGTACAAAAGGGGGATAATCTGGCGGCAATCTGCCGAAAAGTATATAAGACAACAGCTATGATGGACAAGGTGTGCCAGGCAAACGGAATCGATGATCCTGATGCAATATATGCAGGGCAATACCTGACGCTTCCAAATTGATGAAGCTGCCAGCTCTAAAAATAAGATGAAACATCCGGGGAATAATGCTATAATATCGAAAGATTAAGAGGAAAGTGAGATTAGTATGGCGGAAAAAAACAAGAGGGGATTTCATACGGTAGAAGAACCGGATATGGAAGAATATGAACGCAAACTGCGTGAGCATCGCATAAAGGTGGTCAGAAGGACGGTTATTCTGATCATTACCGTGCTGGCAGTTTCTGCAGGACTCTGGGTGTTTATGGCACTGCGCCATTATGAGAACTTTGATGTGACATCATCTGTTGACAGGGCTGATACGGAAGCAACAAAGTTTGCAGATTTTGGGGGGAATATTTTAAAATACAGCAATGACGGAGCATTTTATACGGATACAGCAAATGAACTGATCTGGAATCAGACTTATGAGATGGCGGATCCACAGATTGATATTTGTGAAGATTACCTGACTATCTATGACAGAAAAGGAACGATGATCTATATCATGACAAAGGAGGGAATCTTAGGCGGAATTGAAACGACGATGCCAATCCAGCAGGTACGTGTGGCAGCGCAGGGAACGGTGGCAGTTCTGATGAAAAAAGATGCCGCCGGTTATCTTGCAATGTACGATAAGACAGGTGAAAAACTGACAGAAGGAGAAATTCACGGTGCCAAGAAAGGCTATCCGATCGCAATTGCATTATCTTCAGATGCTTTAAGGCTTGCCGTTGCCATGTTAGATATTAATGATGGAAGTATAAAAAGCACCATTGCCTTTTACAATTTTGGAACAGCGGGAGAAAGCGAGATCGATCATGTGGTTGGAGCACAGACATTTCCGGATACAGTGATACCGGAAATTGTCTATCTGGCAGATAACAGACTTGCGGCGTTTTCAGATACCGGGGTTATCCTGTTTGAAGGATCGCAGAAACCAAAACAGTCCGGTACGATTCCTTTTGAAAAAGAAGTGAAGAGCATTTTTTATAATGATAATTATATTGGCTGTGTGACCGGCAATGATGATGAGGCAGTGACACATCATATAAG
>ERZ1034626.2718-NODE-2718-length-10151-cov-8.058538_pt1 | contig 10151 bp, 7 predicted proteins | sample MGYA00520652_ERZ1034626 | MGnify/ENA primary metagenome ERZ1034626 (study PRJEB33766, sample SAMN09781765) | gut metagenome | biome: gut microbiome | host: Homo sapiens | place: Madagascar | study: EMG produced TPA metagenomics assembly of the PRJNA485056 data... | reverse complement strand
AAAGAGGAGTTCGTCCGGTTCAATCGCAAGGGCAGGTTTGGAATACTGTTCTGACTGGCATATTTTGCGATATGCAATCCAACGATGTTGCAAACGATTAAAAAGTTGGATTGCGATGGCTGCTCCGTTTCCGTAAACTGGATATGACCCAGCCGGAGCAGCGGCAGGCACTGGTGGACACCTTCATCAATGCCATCTATCTCTACGATGATAAGGTTCTCATTACCTTTAATTATAAGGAAGGTACGGAAACGGTCACATTCGGTGAAGCGACCGAAGCGGAAAAAAGTTCGGATATGTGTGCGCGAGGCGTATCAGAAAAACCACACAGTAGCGTTGAAAAACGTGCTGTGTGGCTTCTTTTTTTGTGTCAGCGGTATCTCAGCCGGGTAGGTTTACTGCGATACAAAAATCAGGTGGCTGTTATAGAATGGCAGCTGCCTGATTTTTTTTGAATCTATGGGAAAAGTTTAGAAAATTTCTTGCAATTCCGCGTAAGCTATGGTATATACATTGTGCGAAACACTGTTTTGATGAACGTACTATCGTTCAATGATGTATCAATGGGAGATGCCCTGCGCGTTGAGATCGACGCAGCCACGGGTCATGTTTTCATGATAGGCCCGGCGGTAGAAGTGCTTCAGGGTGAGATTGCCCTTGCGGACAGAGAAAGGAGTTTTAACAAGATGCAGATTCGGACTGCTGTCCCCACAGATTTACAGGAAATTGTAAAGATTGAAGCAGAATGCTTCCCGGCTGCGGAAGCCGCCACCAAAGTCAGCATTGCAGAGAGGCTGGCTGTTTACCCCAACCATTTCTGGGTCCAGTTGGATGGCGACCGGATGATCGGCTTTGTCAACGGCATGGTCACGGATGACCCCGACCTCCGGGACGAGATGTATGAGGATGCTTCTCTGCACAACGAAAACGGTGCATGGCAGATGATCTTCGGCGTGGATACCATCCCGGAATACCGCTGCCGCGGCTGTGCGGCTGCCCTGTTGAATCATGTGATCGGCGAAGCGAAAGCACAGGGGAGAAAGGGACTTGTACTCACCTGCAAAGACAAACTGGTGCATTATTACGCCAAGTTTGGTTTTGTGAGCGAGGGCGTTTCTGGTTCTACTCACGGAAATGTGGTCTGGTACCAGATGCGGCTGCGCTTCTGATGGATCTGGGCAGAATGATATGGTTCTCTTTATGCGAACCATAATAGGGCAGTTTGCGTTTTTAATGCACAAGCACAGAAAAATAAAGGGAAACAGCCGTTTCGGGTCCCTATGCGGGCCGGGGCGGCTGTTTTGTTTTTCCATGGCAAAGAAGCGCTGCCTGTGCTATACTTGCCTTAGTGACTTTGCCTGTGGGGCAGAGAAAGAAAAGCTGAAAAAAGGGAGGTGCGGGGCGTGATCCGCATTGCGATGGTGGAGGACGAGGCCGCTGTGCGTGAGCAGCTGATGGGCTATGTGCAGCGGTACACCCGGCAGTACGGCACAGAGTTTTCGGTGACGGAGTTTGCCGATGGCGTGGATATTCTGGAAAATTACCGCCCGGTGTACGACATCGTGTTCCTGGATGTGGAGATGAAGCATCTGGACGGGATGGAGACGGCCCGGCGCATCCGGGCGCTGGATGCGGATGTGGTGCTGATCTTCATTACCAATATGGCGCAGTATGCCATCAAGGGATATGCGGTAGGGGCGCTGGATTATGTGCTCAAGCCGGTGCCCTACTTTGCGTTTTCCCAGCAGCTGCAAAAGGCTGTGGAAAAAGTCAGCCGCCATGCCCGGCATTATCTGGCGGTCCCCGTGGAGGGCGGCCTGCGGCGACTGGATACAGTCCAAATCTATTATTTGGAGAGTGAGGGCCACCGGGTGCATTTTTACACCGAGGATGGGGAATTCACGGTTCCGGGTGCCCTGAAAACATTTGAAGAAAAACTTGCCGCCTGTCCCTTTGCCCGCTGCAACAGCGGCTATTTAGTCAACCTGGCTCAGGTGCGGGGCGTCCAGCAGGGCGTGGTGGAAGTGGGCCCCTACGAGCTGCAGGTGAGCCGCCCCAAGCGGAAGAGTTTTCTGGCCGCGCTGGCGGATTACATCGGGGGTGAGGGTGTATGACGGCGCTGCCGAACATCCCCCGCCTGTACACGGCGCTGGCTGAATGCATGGCGATCCTGCTCTACGCCTGGCCGCTGCCGCGGCGGTTCGGCAAACGGCCCACAATCGTGCTGACCGGGGGATGGGCCGTGGCCCTGAGTATATTCCTGCACGCGACAGGCGGCGTGCCGCTGGCCTGGTGGATCCCCTGCATGGCGGCGGCCATCGGGCTCTCGTATCTGTACCTGTGGGCCAGCCGGGATATCCGCTGGCTGGAAGCAGGCTATGTCTGCGCCCGGGCATTTATTCTGGCGGAACTGGCCGCCAGCGTGGAGTGGCAGCTCCACTGCGCGCTGTTCCCGCACCGGGGCGGGGGAGATGGGCTGGCCCTGCTCCTGCTGGTCGTTGTCGATGGCGTGCTGTACGGGACGGTGCTCTGGCTGGAACGCCGCCGCCCCAGCCCGACCGGAAAGCTGACAGTCAGCAACAAGGCCGCGCTGGTAGCCGTGGTGATGGCCGCCATGGTTTTTGCGGTGAGCAACCTGCTCTTTTTGGACGATGGCGAAGTGAACATGAGCATCTACTACATCCGCACGCTGGTGGATTTCTGCGGCGTGCTGATCCTGACCATCCAGCACGACCAGCTGCGGGAAAGTGCCCTGCACAGCGAGCTGGAAGCCATGGACGAGGTGCTCCACCGCCAATACGAGCAGTACAAGCGGAGCAAGGAGGGCATCAAGCTCATCAACAGCCGCTACCACGAGCTGAAAATCCAGATCGCCAACATCCGTGCCGAGCGCGACCAGGCCAAGCAGGACGCGGCGCTGGCCCGGATGGAGAGCGGCATCCGCCAGTATGAGGCGGAGAACAAAACGGGCAACCCGGTACTGGACACCCTCCTCACGGCCAAGAGCATGGAGTGTCAGGAACAGGGCATCCACATGACCAGCGTGGCCGACGGCCAGTGGCTGGGCTTTTTGTCCACCCGGGAGATCTGCACCCTGGTGGGCGTGCCGCTGGACAATGCCGTGGAGAGCCTGACAGCCGAGCCGGACCCCGAAAAGCGGCTGCTGCGGGTGGCCATCTATGCCCAGAGCGGCTGTGTGATGCTCCGGTTTGAGAACTACTGCGCCGCCCCCGTAGCGCTGGGCCCGGACGGTCTGCCCGTGCGCAGTGCCCACGGCGGCTACGACCTGCGGGGCGTGCAGGCCGCCGCCCGGCAGCACGGAGGCACCATGACCGTGAAATGGGAGAACAACTGGTTCACCGTCCGCATCCTGCTGCCTATCCCGGAAAAAGAATCAATGTGAGAGGGCTGTTGGCAGTGTGCACAAAGAATGACCCCTCTCTTTTGGTGATAAGCACAGGAAATTTTGATACAGAATTGAAACTTTTGCAGATTATGCCTCCAAAATGACAGATTGTGCACCGGGCTGCCACAAATTGTTCACATTCCATTATAATAATGCCAGAAACGCGGGCGGAACCCCGCAGCACGCAAACCCCGGATTTTTGAAGGAGGAAACACGATGTTAAAAATTGAGATGGATGACGTGATCGGCGTATTGCAATCATGCAAAGTGCAGATCGGTGTCATCGTTGGAGTTCTGGCTCTCTTGGTCATCGCGCTTATTGCCTGCCGCAAGATGAAAAAAAGTCAGAAATTCCTGATTCGTTCGCAGTCAGTGATTGCAGCTGTACTGGCTATTTTGGTCACAGCCAATACGGTCTGCTTTGGCCCTATGTCTACTCTTATTAGTCTTGCCACCGGAAACGGAACGGTGTCGGAGAAGACAGCAGAGGAGGCCAAGGAGGTTGCACAGCAGGTTGCAGAAGAAGGATTTGTTCTGCTAAAAAATGATGACAGTTTTCTGCCGCTCCAAAATATTTCTAAACTAAATTTATTTGGTTGGGCGGCATCCAATCCCGTTTATGGTGGTTCTGGTTCCGGTGGAATAAACCAGCTGTATGAGATTGTCAGCCTGCAGAAAGGCATCGAGGATGCTGGCTTTGAAGTTAACCAAGAGCTGCTGGATTTCTACAGCGCTTATACTTCTGATCGTCCGGAAATGTCTATTCAGAAGCAGAGCTGGACTTTGCCGGAGCCTCCTGTTAGTACTTACTCTCAGGAAATGATTGAAAATGCAAAGAATTTCTCAGATACGGCGGTTGTCGTTATTTCCCGTGCTGCAGGTGAGGGCCACAATGATATGCCGATGGATATGAGCCAGGCAAAATATGATGACAACTCTCCGGACTATAAAGATTTTGAAGCAGGTGAGCATTATCTCCAGCTTTCTCAGAGCGAAAAAGATATGGTCAATCTTGTCTGTGAGAACTTTGAAAATGTTGTTGTCCTTTATAATGGTACCAATCCTATTGAAATGGGGTTTGTGAACGATTATAAGCAGATTAAAGCTGCTATCTGGTGTGCTGGCCCTGGCAATGTCGGTTTTGAGGCACTGGGAGAAATTCTTTCGGGGGAAGTCAATCCCTCTGGTCGTACTCCGGATACTTTCCCCTACAATCTGAAAGCTGCTCCGTGGTGGAACAATGGTACTTACACTGACTACACCAATTTGGCAGATATGGCAGTCGAGGGCATGAATGCGGGTAAACCTCAGGTCTATTACCCCTCGTTCATTGACTATGTTGAGGGGATCTATGTTGGCTACAAATATTATGAAACGGCCGCTGTTGAGGGAATCATCGACTATGACAAGACCGTTCAGTATCCTTTCGGTTATGGTTTGAGCTACACGACTTTCTCACAGAAGATGAGCGATCTGACCGATAATGGGAATTCTATTCAGTTCGACGTTACCGTTACGAATACCGGAAACACTGCTGGTAAGGATGTTGTTGAAGTTTATTACAATCCGCCCTATAACAATGGCGGTATCGAAAAGGCTTCCGCCAATCTGATTGTGTTTGAAAAAACCGAACTCTTGGAACCTGGAGAGTCTAAAACGATCACGATCTCGTTGAATAAAGAAGAAATGGCTTCTTATGATATGAGTGGTACAGGTTGCTATGTACTGGAACAGGGTAATTATATCATTTCTGTCAACCGTGATTCTCATAATATTCTGGATAGCAGAACCTATGCTCAGCCCAATGATATCCGTTATGATGGTGATAACAAACGCAGTAGCGATGCGATTACGGCAATTAACCAGTTCGGTGATGCACAGGGCGATATCACATATCTTTCCCGTGCAGATCACTTTGCAAATCTTGAAGAGGCAACCTCAGCTCCTGCGGACACCAATATGGCTGATAAATATGTCGAAGGCTACCACCTGAATGCCAACTATGATTATACTACGGATCTCAATCCGTCGGATGAAATGCCTGTAACTGGTGCAAAAAATGGTATTCGATTGGCCGAACTGCGTGGTGCTGACTATGACGATTCTCGCTGGGATGACCTGTTGGACGAGTTGACCGTAGATGAAATGGTGAATATGACAGCGATGTGCGGCTATCAGACCCCCGCTGTCGAGTCGGTTGGAAAAGTTTCAACTGGAGATTTTGATGGTCCAGCCGCGATCAACAACAACTTTACTCATGCAGGTTCCATTGGCTTCCCGGTCGAAGTTGTTATTGCATCCACTTGGAACAAAGAGCTTGTCGAAGAATATGGCGAAGCTATGGGACGGATGAGCAAAGAAATGAACGGCGAGGGCTGGTATGCTCCTGGCATGAACACGCACCGCACCCCGTTTGGTGCACGAAATTATGAGTATTATTCTGAAGACGGCATTCTTGCGGGTTACATGGGCGCAAGCGCAGTCAGTGGTGCCATGAAACAAGGAGTTTACTCCTATATCAAGCACTTTGTTCTCTATGACGGAAATGCAAAAATGGTCTGTGTCTGGTCCAATGAACAGGCTATCCGTGAGATTTATCTCAAGCCTTTCGAGATTTCTATCAAAAAGGGCGGTGCAAATGCACTGATGGTTTCTTGGAGTTTTATCGGCAACAAATGGGCAGGTGATTGCGACTACCTGTTTGAAGACGTCCTGCGGGGCGAATGGGGATTCCAAGGTATGGTAATCTCTGATTTCTTCCGCAACAATGGCCATGGTTTCATGAATGCTGATATGGCCCTTACCAGCGGAATGGACGCTATGCTTTCCACTTATGATGCGGGTCCAAACAAACCTACCGATCCGTCGAATCCAACCACAGTCAAAGCTATGCGCCGTGCCTGCAAAAATATCATGTACACGGTAGTCAACAGCTGGGCCTATGAAAACGGTGATGTTTCCATTGGGATGATGGGCTGGCAGAAAGCTTTGATTGCAGGTGATGTTCTGGTAGTTATTGCCCTTGTGGCTGTCGAACTGACATACGTCCGTCAGGGTCTGAAAAAGAGAAAAGATGAAGAGTACAACGCATGATTTCTTGACCCAGGACCGTAGTATTGCCTTTATTCGTTGACCATCAAGAGGTCTGCTGCGGTATTTCACAGCAGACCTCTTACTTTTATTGCTCCTGTTGAACTAGAGGGGAAATTTTTATGAAACATACCGACCTCATCAAAAAACTGGATCTGGAACAAAAATGCGCCCTGCTCTCGGGCGAGACGGTCTTCACCACCCGGGATTTCTCGGAGAAAGGCATCCCGGCCATCACCCTCTCGGACGGCCCCAACGGCGTGCGCAAGCAGGCGGGCGCGGCGGACCATCTGGGCCTGAACCCCAGTGTCCCGGCCACCTGTTTCCCCACCTCGGCCACCGTGGCCAACAGCTGGGACCCCGCCCTGGGCGAGGCCATCGGTGAGGCTCTGGGGGAAGAGGCCGCCGCGCAGGAGGTGGCTGTGCTGCTGGGCCCGGGCCTGAACATCAAGCGCAGCCCCCTCTGCGGCCGCAACTTTGAGTATTTTTCGGAGGACCCTTTCCTCTCTGGAAAAATGGCGGCAGGCTATGTACGGGGCATCCAGAAAAACGGCATTGCCGCCTGCCCCAAGCATTTTGCGGTCAACAGCCAGGAGCTGCGCCGGATGGCCAGTGACTCGATTCTGGACGAGCGCACCCTGCGGGAGTTGTATCTTACCGGCTTTGAAATCGTGGTCAAAGAGGCAAAGCCCAGGACCATCATGTCCTCCTACAACCTCATCAACGGCACCTACGCCAACGAGAACGAGCACCTGCTCAAGGACATCCTCCGCAGGGACTGGGGCTTTGACGGGGCCGTCGTCACCGACTGGGGCGGCTCCAACGACCATGCTCTTGGCGTGAAGAACGGCTCCACGCTGGAAATGCCGTTCCCCGGTGGAGACGCCATCCGGGAGCTGAAAGCGGCCGTGGAACACGGCAAAATTTCGGAAGCGGATGTGGACGCCCGGCTGGACGAGCTGCTGGAGCTGGTGCTGATCACCCATGCGGCTGTCGAAAAGGCGCCCAGGACCTTTGACGCCGAGGCGCATCACGCGCTGGCCCGCCGCGCGGCAGCGGAGAGCGTGGTCCTGCTCCAAAACGAGGGCGGTCTGCTTCCTCTGAAAGCGGGCGAGCGGGTGGCTGTCGTGGGTGATTTCGCCCAGACGCCCCGGTATCAGGGCGCGGGCTCCAGCGCCGTCAACTCCATCAAGGTGGATTCCGTGCTGGAGCAGCTGGCCGAGAGCGGCCTGCAGAGCGTGGGCTTTGCCCCCGGCTTTGACCGTCAGGGCCGCCCGGACGACGCCCGCAAGGCCGAGGCCGTGGCGCTGGCCCGGAAAGCCGATACCGTGCTGCTCTTCCTGGGTCTGGACGAGATCAAGGAGAGCGAGGGCATCGACCGCTCGGACATGAAACTGGCTGTCAACCAGCTGGACCTGCTGGAAGCCATCAGCCAGGTCAACCCCAATGTGGTGGTGGTGCTCAGTGCGGGTGCCTCGCTGGAAACACCCTGGCTCAAGAACTGCCGGGCGCTGGTCTACGGGGCCCTGGGCGGGCAGGCCGGTGCCGGTGCCATGCTGGATGTCCTGACGGGCAAAGTTTGCCCCAGCGGCAAGCTGGCCGAGACCTGGGCCAACGCCTACCACGAGACCCCCGCCCGGGCGCACTTTGGCGGCGAGGGCCGCACCGTGGAATACCGCGAGAGCCTCTATGTGGGCTACCGCTACCACCAGACGGCGGGCATCCCGGCGGCGTTCCCGTTTGGCTATGGCCTGAGCTATACCAGCTTTGAATACAGCGATCTCAAGGCCGGCCCGGCGGGCGTCACCCTCACGGTGACCAACACGGGCAGCGTGGCAGGCGCGGAGATCGTGCAGCTCTATGTGGCAAAGCCGGACGCGAAAATTTTCCGCCCGGCGCAGGAGCTGAAAGGCTTTGCAAGAGTCTTCCTGAACCCCGGTGAGAGCCGGGAAGTGACCATTCCGCTGGACGACAAGGCGTTCCGTTACTGGAACGTTCTGACCAACCACTGGGAAGTGGAGGGCGGCTGCTACGAGCTGCGGGTGGGTGCCTCCTGCGAGGACATCCGCCTCTGTGCCGTCATCACGGTGGAGGGCACCACGGCCCCGAACCCCTATGAGGGCAAAGATCTGCTCCATTACCAGACCGCCGAGGTGCGCAAGATCACCGATGCCGAGTTTGAGGCTTTGCTGGGCCGCCCCATCCCGGAGAGCAAAATCAAAATTGACCGCAATATGACCCTGGGCGAGCTGAGCCATGGCCGCAGTCCGCTGGGCTGGGCGGCCAGCGCCGTGCTGGGCCACCTGCTCCGCAAGAGCATGGAAAACGGCAAGCCGGACCTGAACATCCTATTCCAGTATAATATGCCGCTGCGTGCTCTGGCCAAGATGACCAACGGCGCGGTGAGCATGGGGATGGTGGATGGCATCGTGATGGAAGCACAGGGATTCTGGATCATCGGCCTGCTGCGGGTGGCCTATGAGGCGATCAAGAACGTCATCCTCAACGCACAGCTGGAAAAGCGGCTGCATCAGGGCTGAACGGGCCAAGGAGAATCCTGCATGAATTTCTGGAACAACTTTGCGGCCCGGCACCCGGCCGCTGCAAAATGGGTGCGGGAGGGTGGACTCTTTGTGATCGTGTCCAACCTCATCACGGTCTTCAAGTATCTGCTGCTGCAGTTCCTGCCCAAAGCGTTCAGCAGCCTGCCCGTGGTGGATTTCGGCTGGCCGGGCATGGATGTTACCCTTTTCGGGGAGACATTCAAGTGGAATATCCTCGGCTACGACGCGGCTCACGGCGGTCTGCCCTACTTCTGCGCCTACATGGCGGCCATGATCATTGGCGAGTGCATCAATTTCCCCATCCAGCGCAACCTCGTGTTCCGCAGCAAGGGCAACCTCGCCAAGCAGATCGGCTGGTACATCCTCGCGTTCTGCGTTATCACCTGCATCGTCAATTCCATCAACTGCGTGTGGGTGGCCGTGGCAGGCCTGCTGGTGCCGGATTTCATCTACAACATCGGCACCACCATCCTCAACGGCGGCATTTCCATGGTGATCTTCTTCTTCGTCAACAAGGTCATCTTCCCGGAGGGCGAGGCCAAACAGGTGTGACACCTGTATTTTACGACATTCTCCCTTTTCATATCATTTTTCTTCATCACAGTTCTCCATCTGCAAGCAAACCGCCCGGGACAGGCTCTGTTCCGGGCGGTTTGTCGTCGTTTTGGGGGATTTTCCGCGTGGGGAGAACAGTTTTTTGGAAAATGAGAAGAAGTTGCTCCAAAACCCTTGCACTTTTATGCTTTACCGTGGTAAAATTTAGACAATCTTCTTTTGGGAAAGAGAAGTCAAAGGGGGAAAGTATCTATGACGAACGTTTGCATTGTGGCTACCATCGTCGTGTACCTGGCGGCGATGCTGGCCGTTGGCTTTGCCTACAGCAAATCCAATGAAGACAGTACCGATTTCTACCTCGGCGGCCGCAAGATGGGTCCGCTGGTCACGGCCATGAGCGCGGAGGCCAGCGATATGTCCAGCTGGCTGCTGATGGGAATGCCGGGTCTGGCCTACCTGACGGGCATTGCCTCGCCGGGCTGGACGGCCATCGGCCTGGCCGTGGGCACCTGGCTCAACTGGCTCATCGTGGCCCG
>ERZ1034626.2708-NODE-2708-length-10169-cov-26.500395_pt1 | contig 10169 bp, 10 predicted proteins | sample MGYA00520652_ERZ1034626 | MGnify/ENA primary metagenome ERZ1034626 (study PRJEB33766, sample SAMN09781765) | gut metagenome | biome: gut microbiome | host: Homo sapiens | place: Madagascar | study: EMG produced TPA metagenomics assembly of the PRJNA485056 data... | reverse complement strand
AACGGACAAACTGCTGCACAAATTCTGGCACGCTGCAAGGAGGTTCTGGTATGATTTCTCTGATTGGAATGGGCTCCGGCTGCCCGGAAAGCCTGACCGCGCAAGGGCTGGCCGCGCTGCAAGGCGCGGGGCTCATCCTTGGGGCAAAGCGCCTGTTAGAGCATTTACCGGCGGGGTGCACTGTTGACCGCAAGGCCGTGTATAAACCCGAGGAGATCCTTGCGTGTCTCGCTGCGCAGCCGGATGCGGACACCGCTATTTTGTATAGCGGCGACACCGGGTTTTACTCCGGTGCGGCAAAGCTGCTGCCCCTGCTGCGGGTCATGGGATACTCCGTCCGGGTGCTGCCCGGGCTTTCCAGCGTGCAGCTTTTAGCCGCAGCAGTGGGACGCCCTTGGCAGGACTGGAAACTGGTGTCGGCCCATGGTCGTGCCTGCGACCCTGTAGCCGAGATTTTAGCGCATCCACAGGTGTTTTTCCTCACCGGCGGCGGGGACACCCCTGCCACCCTTTGCGCCAAACTGACCGCCGCCGGGCTGGGCGCTGCTCATGCCCTTGTGGGCGAAAACCTTGGCACCCCGGCAGAAGCCATCCGTTTTGGCCTTGCCCGGGAACTGGCAGAGCAAACCTTTGCACCGCTGAGCGTATTGCTCATCGAGCGGGAGGCTTTGCCGTCCCGCCGCACCCCCGGCCTGCCGGATGATGCTTTTATCCGGGGCGCTGTGCCCATGACAAAGCAGGAGGTGCGCGCCGCCGCGCTGGCAAAGCTGGCGGTCACCCCCACGGACACCCTATGGGACGTGGGCGCGGGCACCGGCAGCGTGAGCGTGGAGCTGGCGCTTGCCGCCCCTGCGGGGCAGGTATATGCCGTAGAGTGTGACCCGGAGGCCTGTGCACTGATCCAGCAAAACCGGGAGAAATTTGCTGCTTATAATCTGACCCTGATTGAGGGCAAAGCACCCGATGCTTTGGACGCGTTGCCCGCCCCGGATGCTGTATTCATCGGCGGCACAAAGGGCAACATGGACGCTGTTATAGACGCTGTACTGCACAAAAATCCAATTGCCCGGCTGTGTGTTGCCGCCATTGCGCTGGAAACGCTCAGTGCCGCCGTAGCTGCTCTGACCGCTCACGGCCTTTCTGCGGAGGTGACACAGATCGCCGTCAACCGCACAAAAACGGCGGGCAGTCTGCACCTGCTGATGGCCAACAACCCGGTCTTTCTCATTACGGGGGCACGGACATGATGCAGTTTCTCATCGCCGCGCCGCGCTCCGGCAGCGGCAAAACTACCGTTACCTGTGCAGTGCTTACCGCATTGCAGCGGCGCGGGACTGACCCTTGCGCCTTCAAATGCGGCCCGGACTACATCGACCCTATGTTTCACCGCAGCGCGCTTGGGGTGGAAAGCCACAATTTAGACCTCTATCTCTCTGCCCCGGATACGGTGCGCACGCTTTACGCCCGGTATGCCGCCTGGCACGGCGCTGCCGTATGCGAAGGTGCCATGGGCTTTTACGATGGGCAGGGACTGACAACCCGTGCAAGCGCTTGGGAGCTGGCCGATACGTTGGCGCTGCCGGTGCTGCTGGTGGTGCAGCCCAAAGGGGCAAGCATCACCCTTGCTGCCGAGCTGCAGGGGCTTTTGCAGTTCCGCACGCCCAGCCATATCGTGGGCATTCTGCTCAATGATTGCTCTGAAGCCTTGTACAAAACGCTGCGCCCGATGCTGGAAGCCGAGACCGGGCTGCCGGTGGTGGGGTATCTGCCCCATCTGCCGGGATGCGCCATTGAGAGCCGCCACCTCGGGCTGAAAACCGCCGGGGAGGTTGCGGACTTACAGCAAAAGCTGGGTCAGCTTGCCGATGCCCTTGTGCTGGACTGGGCACAGCTGGCAGCGCTGACCGACCGCCCTGCCCCGGCTGCGCCGCCGCTTGCCGCACCGTGCACGCCCTCTGTCCGCATTGCCGTAGCGCGGGATGAAGCCTTCTGCTTTGCCTACGCTGAAACGCTGGACGCCTTGCGGGACGCGGGTGCGGAACTTGTGTTTTTCAGCCCGCTGCGGGATGCCGCCCTGCCGGAAAATATCGGCGGGCTATACCTGCCCGGGGGTTACCCGGAGCTGTATGCCCGGCAGCTGAGCGAGAACTGCGCCCTGCGTGCTGCTATCCGGGAGGCTGTTCAGAATGGTCTGCCCACCGCTGCCGAGTGCGGCGGCTTTCTGTACTTAGGGCAGGCGCTGGAGGGTACGGATGGCAAAACTTACCCCATGGCGGGTGTGCTGCCGGGCAGCGGGCACAACACCGGGCGGCTGGTGCGCTTTGGCTATGCCGCCATGACGGCAAAGGCCGACAGTATGCTTTTCCACGTCGGAGAAGCGCTGCCCGTCCACGAATTTCACCACTGGGATTCCTCCGAAAATGGTGCAGACTTTTCTGTGCGCAAAGCCGAAAAAAGACAGTGGGAATGCGGCTATGCAAACGCGCATTTGTATGCCGGTTTTCCGCATCTTTACTGGGCGGGCACTGCCCTGTCCCGCCGCTTTGTACAGGCGGCGCAGCACTTTTTGAAACACAAAGGATGACGAAAATGACCGAAGCTGAACTGATGCAGCTGCTTGCTGCCATCACCCTGCCGGACGAAGCCGCCCGCGCCGCCGCCCATACCCACTGGGCCAGCCTTGCCAAGCCCTTGGGCGGGCTGGGCGCACTGGAGACCCTGCTGGAAGATGCCGCTGCGCTGACCGGCACGGCGCAGTTTGATTTTTCCCGCCGGGCGGTGGCGGTGCTCTGTGCGGACAACGGCGTGGTGGCGCAGGGCATAAGCCAGACCGACCAGAGCGTGACTCGCGCCGTAGCCGAGAACCTTGCTGCGCGGCGCACCAGCGTCTGCCGGATGGCACAGGCGGCGCACTGCGATGTGCTGCCGGTGGATCTGGGCATTGCCGGTGCGCCCGTACCCGGCGTGCGGGACTGCCGCATTGCCGCCGGGACTGCGGACTTTACCAAAGGCCCTGCCATGACCCGCGCCGAGGCAGTGGAGGCCATTGGCCGGGGCATCGCCCTGACCCGGCAGCTTGCCGCCGAGGGCTACGGGCTGGTGGCTACCGGCGAGATGGGCATTGGCAACACCACCACCTCCAGCGCCGTAGCCGCCGTGCTGCTGGCACAGCCGGTGCAGACCATGACCGGGCGCGGCGCAGGGCTTTCCGACGCAGGGCTTGCCCGCAAGGTGGACACCATCCGGCGGGGCATTGCCTGCAATGTCCCCAACCCCGATGACGTATTGGACGTACTGGGCAAACTGGGCGGCTTTGATATCGCCGGGCTGTGCGGGATGTTTTTGGGCGGGGCGCTGGCGGGTGTGCCCGTGCTGATGGATGGCTTTATCAGCGGAGTGGCGGCTTTGTGCGCTGTGCGGCTGTGCCCGGCAGCATCCAAGGCTGTGTTTGCCAGCCACTGTTCCACCGAGCCTGCCGCCCGGCTGGTACTGGAAGCATTAGGCAAAACGCCCCTGCTCACCGCCGGGCTGCATCTGGGCGAGGGCACCGGCGCAGTGGCCAGTATCCCACTGTGGGACATGGCGCTGGCGGTGTACGATGGGTGCTATTCCTTTGCGGAGGGCGGCATTGCGCCGTATACGCCCCAATGCTGACGCTGGTACTGGGCGGCGCTGCCAGCGGCAAAAGCGAATACGCCGAAGCTCTTGTGCTGCGCAGTGCTTTGCCGCGGTATTATCTGGCCACCATGCAGGTGTGGGATGCCGAGTGCGCCGCCCGGGTGGAAAAGCACCGCAAAATGCGCGCTGCGAAGCAGTTTGAAACCATCGAATGTCCGCTGCATTTAGAGACGGTGCGTCTGCCCCGCAGGGGCACGGCGCTGCTGGAGGATCTGGGCAACCTGACCGCCAACGAGCTGTACGACCCCGCCGGTGCTGGTGATGCCGCCGCCGAGCGCATTTTGCAGGGGCTGGACGCCCTTGCCGCGCAGTGCGAGAATTTGATCGTTGTTTCCAACGAGGTTTTCAGCGGCGGCGCGGACTATGCCGGTGACACGGACCGCTATCTGCTGGCGCTGGCACAGGTAAACAACGCCCTTGCCGCCCGGGCAGACGCTGTGGTGCGGGTGATGTGCGGCATCCCCGTCTATTATAAAGGAGTGGAAAAATGATCGTTTTGCAGACCATTGCGGTGGCCTTTGCCATGTTTTCAGCGGTGCCGGTGCCGCAGTTTGCGTGGAACGAAAAAAATATGCGGTACGCGCTGTGCGCCTTCCCGCTGGTAGGGCTTTTATGCGGGGTGCTGTGGTGCGTGTGCGGGGTGCTGCCTCTGCCCGCCCCGGCGCGGGCGGCAGGGTTCTGCCTTGTGCCGGTGTGGGTGACCGGCGGCATCCATCTGGACGGCTATGCCGACACCTGTGACGCCCTTTCCAGCTACGGCGACCGGGAAAAGAAGCTGGAAATTTTAAAAGATCCGCACTGCGGTGCCTTTGCGGTCATCCGGCTGTGCAGCTATTTTGCGGCTTACCTCTGCCTCGCCGCCTGTGTGCAGTTCACCCCCCGGGTGGGCGCGCTGTGGACGCTGGCGCTGGTTTTGGAGCGGGCGCTTTCCGGCCTTGCGGTGGCAGCCTTTCCCATGGCTAAAAACACCGGCCTTGCCCACACTTTTGCAACTGCTGCCGACCGCACCGCTGTGCGCAATGTGCTGGCGGTGCTGGCGATACTGCTTTGCGGGGCGCTGCTGGCTTTAGGCGGCGGAGCACTGGCGGCAGTTGCAATCTTGCTGTTTTTGTGGTATCACCATGTAGCCGTGCAGCAGCTGGGCGGCATTACCGGAGATCTTGCCGGGTGGTTTTTGCAAAAGACGGAGCTGTGGATGCTGGCAGCGCTGTGCGCCTGCCAATGGGGAGGGCTGTTATGATCTTCATCACCGGGCCGCTGTACAGCGGCAAGCGCACCTTTGCCCGCACCCTGCCCGGCCGCTGCATCGCGGATGCGCAGCAGCTTGCCGCCGGGTGCAAAGACAACGCTGAGCTTGAGAAACTTGCGGACAAATTATCCGCTTATGATATCGTGCTGTCCACCGAGGTGGGCGGCGGTGTGGTGCCCATAGACCCGGCCGAGCGTGCCGCGCGGGAAAACGCCGGACGTCTGGCCTGTATGCTGGCGACACGCGCTAAGTGTGTGGTGCAGATGTTCTGCGGCATCCCCACCGTTTTGAAAGGAGAATTGTCGGAATGCTGATTTATTTATTGCGTCACGGCCTGACCGAATACAATGCCGAAAAGCGCTATCAGGGGCAGCGGGATATCCCGCTTTCTGCCGCCGGGCGCGCTATGCTGTGCCGGGCAGATATTTCCCCTAAGACTGTGTATATTACTCCCCTTTGCCGCACCCGGCAGACCGCTGAGGTGCTGTTCCCGGGCGCAAAGCTCGTAGAAACAGACGGGCTGAAGGAGATGTGCTTTGGCAGCTTTGAGGGGAGAAATTATATTGAAATGGAGCACGACCCGGACTACCTTGCATGGGTAGCCGCCAACTGCGAAAGCCCCTGCCCGGACGGCGAGACCAAGGCCGCGTTTTGTGAGCGCATTTGCGCGGCATTTTCTGCGCTGGTGGACAAAGCCCTTGCGGATGGCGAGGAGATGCTGGTCATCTTAGCCCACGGTGGCACCCAGATGGCTGCCATGGAGCGCTATACCCTGCCCCACAAGGATTATTACGAATGGTGCGCTCCCAATGCCGGCGGCTTTGTGCTGGACGCCAAGGACTGGGCGGCAAAGCGGGTGCTGTACCTGGTAAAGACCGTGCAGTATACAAAGGAGGCGCAGGAATGATCGGCTGCGCGGTACTGGGCGGCTTTGTTCTGGATGCCGTTTTCGGCGACCCTGCGTGGCTTCCGCACCCGGTGGTGTATATGGGCAAGGCCATCTCTGCGCTGGAAAAAGGGCTGCGTGCCCGCCTGCCCAAAACGCCGGAGGGCGAGCTTTGGGGCGGGCGCATTTTAGCCTTTTGTCTGCCGGTGGGCACCTTTGCGCTTACCTGCCTTGTCTGCATGGGCGCTGCCGCCTTGCACCCGCTGCTGGGGCTGGCAGTACAGATGTTCTGGTGCGGGCAGGCACTGGCGGCAAAGGGACTTGTGCAGGAGAGCACGAATGTTTACCGGGAACTGACAAAGCCCGACCTGCCCGCGGCACGCATTGCGGTGAGCCGCATCGTTGGGCGGGACACGCAGGCGCTTACCGCCGAAGGCGTGACCAAAGCCGCTGTGGAAACGGTTGCCGAAAATGCCAGCGACGGCGTGATCGCACCGCTGTTGTACATGCTGCTGGGCGGCGCTCCGCTGGCACTGACCTACAAGGCCATCAACACCATGGACAGCATGGTGGGCTACAAAAACGAGCGATATCTGCACTTTGGGCGTGCGGCGGCAAAGCTGGACGACATTGCCAACTACCTGCCCAGCCGCATTGCCGCCCTGCTGTGGGTAGCCGCTGCCGCCCTGACCGGAAACGATGCCCGCAGTGCGTGGCGCATCTGGCGGCGGGACAGGCGCAACCATGCCAGCCCCAACAGTGCCCAGACCGAAAGCGCCTGCGCCGGTGCACTGAACGTGCAGCTGGCGGGGCCTGCCTACTATTTTGGTGAATACTACAAAAAGCCCACCATCGGCGATGCCGTGCGTCCCATTGAGCCGGAGGACATCCGCCGCGCTGACCGCATGATGTACGCCGAAAGCCTGCTGGCGCTGGCGCTTGGGCTGGTGATACGAGGTATTTTATGATGCAGCTTGTACATGGCGGCGACTGGGCCGGTTACCGGGCGCAGTACGGACAGGACGCGCTGGACTTTTCGGCCAATGTCAGCCCGCTGGGACTGCCGGAGGGGGTGGCAAAGGCCATTACTGCTGCGCTTGCCACCGCAGACCGCTACCCTGACCCCCTCTGCCGCGCTTTGCGGGCAAAGCTGGCAGTGCACGAAACCGTGCCCGCAGCGCATATCCTGTGCGGCAACGGCGCGGCAGACCTGATCTTCCGGCTGGTGTGGGCGGCAAAGCCCCGCACCGCCCTGCTGCCCGCCCCTACCTTTGCGGAGTATGCCGCCGCGCTGGAAACCGCGGGCTGCACCGTCCGGCGGCATTTTCTGCGGGAAAACGAAGATTTTGCAGTGACGGAAGCGTTCATTTCCGCTGTGGACGAGGACACTGACATGGTATTCCTCTGCCAGCCCAATAACCCCACCGGGCAGCTGACGCCGCTAGCGCTGGTGGAGGCCCTGCTGCACCGGTGCGAGGCTTGCGGTGCGCTGCTGGTGGTGGACGAGTGCTTTCTGGACTTTTTACCGGAAAGCGAAGCGCTGTCTGCCAAAAAGCTGCTGGCAAGCCCGAACCTCATCATCCTGAAAGCCTTTACAAAGCTGTACGGCATGGCCGGGGTGCGGCTGGGCTACTGCCTGTGCAGCAACACCGCTCTGCTGGATAAAATGCAGGCCGCCGGGCAGCCGTGGGCAGTTTCCAGCCTTGCACAGGCGGCAGGGCTGGCGGCGCTGGACGAGACCGCCTATGCAGCCCGGGTGCAGGCACTTATCGCGCAGCAGCGTCCTGTTGTGCGGGACGGTTTGCGCGCACTGGGGCTGCGGGTGCTGGATGGCAGTGCGAATTATCTGCTATTCCAGGCACCGGAAACGCTGGGCGATGCCCTGCGGCAGCGCGGCATCGTGCTGCGCAGCTGCGGCAACTACCCCGGACTGGACGCCAGCTGGTACCGCACCGCCGTGCGCACCGCGCCGGAAAACCAGCAGCTTTTAAAAACCTTACAGGAGGTGCTTGCATGAGCCGGGCAAAATGTATCATGGTACAGGGCACGATGAGCGGTGCGGGCAAAAGCCTGCTGTGCACCGCGCTGTGCCGTATTTTTGCACAGGACGGCTACCGGGTAGCCCCCTTTAAAAGCCAGAACATGGCGTTGAACAGCTTTGTCACCCGGGACGGGCTGGAAATGGGCCGCGCACAGGTAGTACAGGCACAGGCTGCCGGCATAGAACCGGATGTGCGCATGAACCCTATTCTGCTCAAACCCAGCAGCGATGTGGGCAGTCAGGTCATCGTGAACGGCGAGGTGCGCGGACAGATGCCCGCAGCCGCCTACTTTAAACTGAAAAAGAGCCTGATCCCGGACATTTTAGCTGCATACAATAGTCTGGCCGAAGAGGTAGACATCATCGTTATTGAGGGCGCAGGCAGCCCGGCAGAGATCAACTTAAAAGCAGACGATATCGTCAACATGGGGCTGGCAAAGCTGGTGGATGCACCGGTGCTGCTGGCGGGTGATATCGACCGGGGCGGCGTGTTTGCGCAGCTGTACGGCACGGTGGAACTGCTGGAACCCGCCGAGCGGGCACGCATCAAGGGGCTGGTCATCAACAAGTTCCGGGGCGATGCCGCCATCCTGAAACCCGGCCTTACCATGCTGGAGGAAAAGACCCATCTGCCGGTGCTGGGCGTTGTGCCTTATCTGCGGGTGGACATCGAGGACGAGGACTCCCTCTCCTCCCGGCTGGAAAGCAGCAGCGCGGTCAAGCCGCTGGATGCTGCCATTCTGCGGCTGCCGCATATCTCCAATTTTACGGATTTTATGCCGCTGGAGCAGCACCCGCTGCTGAGCGTGCGGTATGTGCAAAGCCCCCGGCAGCTGGGCGCGCCGGATGTGGTCATTCTGCCGGGCACTAAGAACACCATAGACGACCTGCTCTGGCTGCGGCAGTGCGGGCTGGAAGCTGCGGTGCAAAAGCTGGCAGCTGCCGGCACACCGGTGCTGGGCGTGTGCGGTGGCTACCAGATGTTGGGCGAGACCCTTGCCGACCCCGAAGGCACTGAGAGCGGACGCAGCCAGACCGTGCGCGGGCTGGGGCTGCTGCCCATCCAGACTGTGTTTACGGACGCAAAGCACCGCACACAGGATACCGCCACCGTCACCGCGCCGCAGCTGGCGGGGGCAGTGCTAACCGGCTACCAGATCCATACCGGGCGCACCGCTGTGCAGGGCGTGCCCTTCTGCCGCCTTGCAGACGGCAGCGCCGAGGGCTGCGTAAAGGACAACGTGGCGGGCACTTATCTGCACGGCCTGTTTGATACCGGGGAACTGACCGAAAAGCTGGTGCAGCTGCTGTGCAGCCGCAAGGGCATCTCCCCTGCCAGTGCGCCGCTGCTCTCCATGCAGGAATACCGCCAACAGCAGTTTGATCTGCTGGCCGACGGCGTGCGCCGGGCGCTGGACATGAACGCCCTGTACGCCGCCATGGGACTGGAAGGGAGGAACACTGTATGACCCCTCAGCACCATCTGCCCGCCGACATCGAGCGGACGAGCCTTTCTATCATCACCGCAGAGCTGGACGCAATGGGCCTGACCCCGCCGCCGGAGACTGCCGCCGTGGTCAAGCGGGTCATCCACACCACCGCAGATTTTGATTATGCCCGCAATTTGCGCTTTACCCCCGGCGCGGTGGCGGCGGGCGTGGCGGCGCTGCAAGCCGCTGCACCCATCGTTACCGACACCAACATGGCGCTTTCCGGCATTACAAAGCCGGGCCTTGCGCGGCTGGGCGGCACAGCGCTGTGCTACATGGCCGACCCGGAGGTGGCCGCGCTGGCAAAGGCCAACGGCACCACCCGGGCGGTGGCGTCCATGCAAAGAGCCGCCGCCGAGCATCCCGGTGCCATCCTTGCGGTAGGCAACGCCCCCACGGCGCTGCTGACCATTGCCGACCTGATCGAAACCGCCGGGCTGCGCCCTGCGCTGGTCATCGGGGTGCCGGTGGGCTTTGTGAACGTGGTGGAGAGCAAGGAGCGGCTGTTTGAGGTGTGCACCGCCCACGGTGTGCCCGCCATCGTTGCTATGGGGCGCAAGGGCGGCAGCAATGTTGCCGCCGCCATCTGCAACGCGCTGGTATATTCCGCCGCCGGGATGCTGGACCCCACCGACCGGGGATGGAAATAATATTTTTATTGTTCGCGTTTGAAGCGCTCTGCGGAGCGCTTTAAGCGCTTTTTTCAGCCAATTCTCCCCTAGAGGGGTATTCTTTCATTGGCTGGTATGGTATACTCTGCTTAGTTCAACAAATCGGAATTTATATATAAAGGAGAATATTGATGAAACTGTTTTTATGTTCGCA
>ERZ1034626.2706-NODE-2706-length-10172-cov-35.407631_pt1 | contig 10172 bp, 10 predicted proteins | sample MGYA00520652_ERZ1034626 | MGnify/ENA primary metagenome ERZ1034626 (study PRJEB33766, sample SAMN09781765) | gut metagenome | biome: gut microbiome | host: Homo sapiens | place: Madagascar | study: EMG produced TPA metagenomics assembly of the PRJNA485056 data... | reverse complement strand
TGCGTGGTATGTTCCTAACCACCGACAGACGAGTTCTCAACAAGAACCTGTCGCCCGAAGTACGTCGGCAAATGATGTATCCATTGCCGAACAATGAACCCCGAACCATGCTGGGCGGCAAGAAGAGCATCGTCATCTTCGACAGCAGTAGCTGGTACAAGGACGGTTGGAACGGGCAGCATTGGAAGGCAAAGGATTCTTCCAATACCGGACCTTTTCATCTCAATCTTATTCTGCAGGAAAAGAAGCCCAACTGGATAGCACTTTATGACGGAAACGCCGTAGACCTGATAGACTCCGTGAGCGTACCAGCATTGGCAGCCGACGAGAGCTATACACTGAACCGTGATTTCAAGACATGGGATAAAGCCATTGCCGGAGCCATTACTCCGGGCTATCTGCCACAGAATGTGGGCTTGAGCAAGGCACAGCTTCTGAAGAAGCAGGACCCATACGGCATAGGAATCTCCGTGCTTTCGATGGGCATCGTGTTCTCGTGTCTCACCCTCCTTTTCTTGGTATTCTGGGCATTTGGAGCCTACATGAAGCACAAGCAGCGCATCGCCCGTGCCACCGAGAAGCACGCCTCCTTATTATATAAGACGGGTAAGAAGACCATCGAGGTAACGCAAGACCTGAGTCATAAGACCAACGTAATCTTGAAAGATGGTCTGAAAACCAAGGGAATCGACAAGGAGATTTACATGGCTGTGATTTCACTCGCCCTCAAGGAATATCTGGAGGATGTGCACGATGTGGAATCCGGCATCATCACCATCAAGCCTAAACAGACCAGATGGAATGCCCCGAAATTCAATAATGTTAAGTGAAGAACGAAAAGTGAAGAGTGAAGAATTCAACAGCTTTACATTTCATAAAGTTCAAAGTTCAAAATTCAAAGTTCAAAGGATATGAAGTATCAATATACAGTGAAAGGAGTCGATTATGAAGTCGAAATCCAGGATATAGAAGGCAACATCGCCAACGTAACCGTGAATGGCATCCCATTCGAAGTGGAAATGAAGCAGCCTGTGAAGACTAGCAAGCAGAAAGTGAAGTTGGGAGGGACAGCTAACGAAGGAGCTAGTAGCTCATCATCAGCCCCTCAGAGCGCAAAGGCATCTGCGGATTTGCAATCCGCAGCAAGCAGCGGTCAAACAGGAGATGCAGGAAAAGCAGCTGCCGGCAAGCCAGTGGTAGCCCCTCTGCCTGGCACCATCAACGAAATCAAGGTGAAGGTGGGTGACAAGGTTAACGCAGGCGATACCGTCGTGATTCTCGAAGCCATGAAGATGCAGAACAACATCGAGGCAGAGACTTCCGGAACCATCACCAGCATCAACGTCAATAAAGGTGATGCCGTGATGGAAGGAGATACACTAGTAACCATTAAATAGATAGCTTATGGATTTCATCATACAAAACTTCAATGAGTTCCTGACCTATACGGGCTTTGCAAATGCCACGGCAGGAAACCTCGCCATGATAGTAATAGGAGTCGTCTGCATCTGGCTTGCCATCAAGAAGGATTTCGAACCGCTCCTCCTGGTGCCCATCGGATTGGGTATCATCCTGGGCAACATCCCCTTCCGTGCCGATGCCGGACTCGAAATCGGCCTGTACGAAGATAACTCGGTGTTGAACATCTTCTATCAGGGCGTAAAACAGGGCTGGTATCCCCCACTCGTATTCCTGGGCATCGGAGCGATGACCGATTTCTCGGCATTGATTTCCAACCCGAAGCTGATTCTGATTGGAGCCGCCGCCCAGTTTGGCATCTTCGGTGCCTACATGATAGCCCTGGCGCTGGGCTTCGAACCGAACCAGGCTGCTGGTATCGCCATCATCGGTGGTGCCGACGGACCTACCGCCATCTTCCTGAGCAGCAAGCTGAGTCCTAACCTGATGGGTGCCATCGCCGTTTGCGCCTACTCCTACATGGCATTGGTACCAGTGATCCAGCCACCATTGATGCGCCTGCTCACTACCAAGAAAGAGCGCGTCATCAAGATGAAGCCAGCCCGCCAGGTATCTCAGACCGAGAAGATTCTCTTCCCAATCATCGGTCTGCTGCTCACCACCTTCATCGTGCCATCCGGTCTGCCATTGCTCGGCATGCTCTTCTTCGGAAATCTTCTGAAGGAAAGCGGAAAGACTACCCGACTTGCCAAGACGGCAGGCAGCAGCTTGAATGATATCGTGGTGATGCTGCTCGGACTTACCGTGGGCTGCTCTACCCAGGCATCGGAGTTCCTGACTCTGAACACCATCAAGATCTTCGCCCTCGGTGCTCTGGCATTCATCATCGCTTCAGCCAGCGGTATCCTCTTCGTGAAACTGATGAACCTCTTCCTGCCAAAGGGCAAGAAACTGAACCCGCTCATCGGAAACGCCGGCGTGAGTGCCGTGCCAATGAGTGCCCGCATCAGCAACAACCTGGGTTTGGAGTACGACCGCCACAATTTCCTTCTCATGCATGCCATGGGTCCGAATGTAGCAGGCGTCATCGGTTCCGCCGTAGCAGCAGGTGCCCTGCTGGGATTCTTCAATTAATGCAGAAATAAAAAAATAGCTTAAGGTCGCCCTGAAAGGGCAAAAGCTCCTAGCCCAGGGCAACACCCTGGGTTAGCCATCCAACAAAGAAATCGCCCTGAAAGGGCAAAAGCTTGTTAGATCCAAAGCTTTTGCCCTTTCAGGGCGACCTTTTGTATCCATCATAATACCCAGGGTGTTGCCCTGGGCTAGGAGCTTTTGCCCTTTCAGGGCGTGCGGTCTAGCCCCTCTTAATCGTCATTTTACCCCCAAGCGAGATGATAACCTCCACCTGATAGCTCATGCTGCTATCAGGCATCGCCAGCACCACGTTGTAATGAACACCATCAGCATCCACCTTCTTGAACACGATATCACTCAATATCGACTGCTTCAGGAACTCATGAGGCACCTGCTTCTTGAAATCTTCCTTGCGGAAATCGCGGCCGAAAATCTTGCGCGAACCATGATAAATGTTCACATTCACGATGTTGTCGTGGTAAACATTGTCCACCTCCACGCCATCGTCGTTGTAACTGCTCTTAAACACCTTGTATGTGGTAGGATTCACCTGCACATAGAGGTGCAGCTTCTCCTCGCCCGCATTCACCACCGTATCACGCTTCACCAGCTTATTCTGATTCAGCGTCACAGGCTGTGCATGCTGGAATTGCTCCAGATACATCGGGTCGGAAGTCTTGACGAGCTTCACCACATCCCCATTGGCTACCTTGAACTGGAAGATGTGTGCCGCCTGCTTCACAATCGGATATTTCGCAGTATTCGCGCCCTTCATCACCAGCGTATCGCCAATGATGCAGAAATAAACCGGGCGGCTGGTAGAATCGGGATAATAGATGGTATCGCCCTTCACGCGAAAGGCAACATCATCCTCGTCGTCGCTGTCAATCCAGACACCCTGAAGCATCTTCTTGGCAGCGACGTTCTCTTGCTGTTCGGCTTTCTGGGCAGACTGCTTCTGTCCGCAACCCACCATAGCCGCCATGAGGCAAGCACCTAACAATATGTTGTTCGATTGTTTCATATACCTAAATTTAGTCGCAAAGGTACTACTTTTTGGCGGAATAGCAAAATAAATTAAACTTTTTATCATTTCAGCTGAAAATTTCACAAAAAATAGTTGTCTATTTCCTAAAAAAGCCGTACCTTTGCAAGGTGAAATGTACCTGAAATGTAGAATTCAGGTTTCACAAACAAGAATAACAGATAAAACGAAAGGTAAGAAGTGATAGAAATAAACAGACATATTGAGATTCTGCTCTTGAGCAACGACTGCGTGATTGTGCCAGGCTTCGGCGGCTTCATGGCTCATCATGTAGATGCAAGATACGATGGCACCGACAACATGTTTCTGCCACCGCTTCGCACCGTGGGCTTCAATCCGCAACTCACGATGAACGACTCGTTGCTTGTACTTTCGTATGTGGAGACCTACGACATGAGCTACCCAGAAGCTTTGCGACGCATTGAAGATGAGGTGGCTGAGATTCGCCAGACCCTTGAAAACGAGGGAAAATATGAGGTGGACAACGTGGGAATTCTCTCGCTCAATGAGGATGGAAACATCGAGTTTGAGCCACACGAGGCAGGAATCCTCACCCCTGATTTCTATGGATTGGGCGGATTTGACATGATGCCTGTGGCGCAGCTCACTGCTGGCGAAGAGGCGAATGCCAACAAGGCTGCATCAAGCAAGACGGCTGCTCCTACAACAGAAAGCAAACCAAATGCAAACCTTGTAGAGATGCCTGCCAAGCCAATGCAGAAAGAGAAAGAGGCAGCAGTCAACAACTCCGTGTTCATCAACGACGATGAGGAAGAGGAGACCAGCGCAGAATTCATCAGCATCAGAAAAAGCTGGCTCAGAAATCTGGCAGCTGCCTGCATCGCCATCATCGCCTTCTTCACCATCTCTACCCCACTGGGTGCTCCTACCATGCAGAAGAGCCAGATTGACACTGGCATGCTGAACCGCATCATGCCGAAGGAAATCGACCAGATGAAGAAAGCCAAGGAACTGGTAGTCAATGGAGACGGAACCAAACTGATGGAGACATCTGAGAATGCAGCGCAGAATACAGAAAACGCTGCGCAATCTGCAGGAAGCTCTTCACAGATAGCAGGAAATGCTGCGCAGACTGCGGGAAGTACAGCACAGAATGCCAACCAGGACGCCGAGCTATCCCTCCCTTCCACTTACTACAGCATTGTTCTGGCTAGCCGTGTCACCAAGCACAACGCAGCCAACTATGCCGAGCGCCTGCAAGGCAAGGGATTGAAGCAAGCCCGTGTGCTCATCACCGAAAACAACGTCAAGGTGATTTACGGCACATACAACTCTGAAAGCGAGGCTTATGCTGCCCTGAAGAACCTGAGAGACAACGAGGCTTTCGCTGATGGTTGGATTACAAAGGTTAAGGAATAGTTTTTAGAGTTAAAAGAAATTTCACAAGTGACATCCAGCCGTCCCCGAAGGGGGCGAATGTGAACAACCGCGGGTGGAATGACCGAAGGGAATGGAACCTGCGGATAAGCCGATACACACTTTTATCGTCCCCGAAGGGGGCGAACAGGAGCAAAACCGGATGTGGTTCGCCCCCTTTGGGGACGCTTTTTCCCTCCCGTTGGTTGTCCGCAGGTTCCATGACCTTCGGCCATTCCACCAGCGGTTATTGAAAGTTGGCCCCCTTCGGGGACCGGAGGGTACTTGCAAAAGTTGAATACATTATTATATATAGAATAAAGAAGTTAAAGAAAAGAAACAAGAATAAGATATGAAAAGAGTACGTTGCCCGAAATGCGATAATTTCATCACGTTCGACGAGACCAAGTATGAGGCAGGACAGAGCCTCGTCTTCGTTTGTCCTAACTGCAACAAGCAATTTGGCATCCGAATGGGTGTTTCCAAGCTTCGCGAAACCCGCAAGGAGGAAAAAATCGACGAACAGGCCAACGAGCATGGCGTGGGTTCCATCGTGGTTATCGAGAACGTGTTTGCCTACAAGCAGGTGATTCCTTTGCAGATGGGCGACAACGTGATCGGCAGATACATGAAGAACAGCGGCATCAACTGCCCTATCGAGACCGTTGACCCAAGCGTGGACATGAACCACTGCGTCATCAACGTGAGCCGTGACAAGAAAGGCCGACTGAAGTATGTGCTCCGCGACGGACCAAGCTACACCGGAACCTTCGTGGATAACGAAATTCTGGGCGACCGAGAGCGCCGCGTCATCGAAGACGGAACCCTCTTTACCATTGGAGCCACCAGCATCATCCTCCGCACCGCCGACAGTGAGGAAGAATAAGCAACCGCCGACTGTGAGGAGGAATAAGCAAGCTCTATCGTGGGCTTCCGGAGGGCATTCAGGCCAACCAACAAGACATTCACTGATTGAAATAAATCGAAGGGTTAGAGTAGGAAAAATCTTACTCTAACCTTTTTTTGCTGATAAACACGTATAATTATACCGTTTTTTCTTACTTTCTGCAAGAAATTCCACTAATATCGTAATCTTTTTGATAATATTTTCTTTAAATTGAAAGAAAATGTGTACCTTTGCAACGGAAAATAAGAATGACGTGGGAGGCAACTCCCAAAACGTACAAAAAAACAGAAGAAATACGTTAGGTTATGGATGTAGCAATCGTAAAATACAATGCCGGGAATATCTATTCCGTGGTCAACGCCATGAAGCGTCTGGGCATCGAGCCTGTGCTCACCGATGATGCCGAAATGCTCCAGAAGGCAGACCGTGTGCTGTTTCCAGGACAAGGTCAGGCAAGGGAAGCCATGGAGTACCTCAAGGATCACCAGTTGGACCAGGTAATCAAGAATCTCAAGCAGCCCGTTTTGGGCATCTGCGTGGGACAGCAGCTCCTGTGCCGACATTCTGAAGAGGGAGATGTAGACTGCATCGGCATCTTCGATGTGGATGTCAAGCGATTCCAGCCACAGAAGCACGAAGACAAAGTGCCGGCAATGGGATGGAACGAAATCTATGATTTGAAGACGGATTTGTATAAAGGATTATCCCATCCCTACTCCTATTTCGTCCATAGCTACTACGTGCCGCTCTGCGAGGAGACCATCGCCAAGGCTGATTACATCCTCCCCTACAGCGCATCGCTCCACAAGGACAACTTCTATACCTGCCAGTTCCACCCCGAAAAGAGTGGCAAGGTGGGAGAACAGATTTTAAAGAACTTCCTTGAAATATAACAGGGACATTCTGCCAAGCAAAGCAGTTTTTCCCGATGATATAGAATAGGATTAAACGCAATAAAAGAAATATGATAGAATTAATTCCTGCCATCGACTTGATTAACGGTCAGTGCGTGCGCCTGACCAAAGGCGATTACGACCAGAAGAAGGTCTATAACGACAACCCGGCAGAAGTGGCAAAACACTTTGAGCAACTGGGATTTAAGCGACTCCACGTAGTGGATCTGGATGGAGCCAAGTCGAAGCATATCGTAAACGATGCGGTGTTGAAATCCATCACCACAGAGACGAATCTCGTGGTAGATTTCGGAGGCGGCATCAAGACCGAGGAAGACATAGAGAAGGCTTTCGCCGCTGGTGCCAGTATGGTAACCGTGGGCAGCATCGCCGTCACCAATCCCGACCTCTTCATGGAGTGGATGGATAAGTATGGTGCCGACAAGCTCATTCTGGGAGCCGACGTAAGAAACGGCAAGATTTCTATCAACGGCTGGAAAGAGGATTCATCAGAAGACCTCCTCCCGTTCCTCAAGAAATACATCGACAAGGGTGTGCGCTACGTGCTCTGCACGGAAATAAGCAAAGACGGCACCCTGCAAGGTCCTGCCATCAACCTGTATAAAGAGGTAATGGCAGCCTATCCTCAGCTCCACCTCATCGCCTCGGGCGGCGTAAGCTGCAACGAGGACATCGAGGCCCTGCAAGCCGCCGGCATCCCAGCCGTAGTCTTCGGCAAGGCATTCTACGAGGGAAAAATTGACGCTGACAAGCTAGTTAAAAGTTAACAGTTGATAGTTAACAGTTAATAGCTCGGAGCTATTCTCGACACGCCCTGAAAGGGCAGAAGCTCCTAGCCCAGGGCAGCACCCTGGGTATAACAAAGATATAGGCAATCGCCCTGTAAGGGCAAAAGCTTCAATCGATAAGAATTTAAATACAATGGTCAAAGTTCAAAGTAAAAGCAAAGGCTTGGCAAAGCGAATCGTTCCTTGTCTCGACGTGAAGAACGGAGAAACCGTGAAGGGAACGAACTTCGTGAACCTGAGAAGCGCAGGCGACCCGGTGGAACTGGGAAAGGCCTATAGCGATGCAGGTGCCGACGAACTCGTGTTCCTCGACATCACCGCCAGCTTCGAAGAGCGCAAGACCTTTACAGACATGGTAACTCGCGTGGCTGCCGAAATCAACATCCCATTCACCGTGGGCGGCGGCATCAACGAGCTGAAGGACGTGGAACGACTCCTCAATGCAGGAGCCGACAAGGTAAGCATCAACAGTGCTGCCATCCGACATCCCGAACTCATCAACGAGATAGCCAACCATTACGGTTCGCAGGTCTGTGTATGCGCCATTGATGCCCGCCTCGATCCAGACGGCTGGCATTGCTACGTGAAAGGCGGAAGAGAGAGAGTAGAACTGGGCTTGTTCGACTGGGCAAAGGAAGTGGCCGACCGTGGTGCGGGTGAGATTCTCTTCACCAGTATGGATCACGACGGCGTAAAACAGGGATTCGCCAACGAAGCCCTCGCCCGTCTTGCCGAAGAAGTAAGTATTCCGATCATCGCTTCGGGTGGTGCCGGCAAGATGGAGCATTTCCGTGATGCCTTCACCCTGGGAAAGGCAGATGCAGCCCTTGCTGCCAGCGTCTTCCACTTCGGAGAAATTGCCATACCTGACCTGAAAAAATACCTCCGCAGCGAAGGTATTAACGTCAGACTGTAAAGGCAGGGAAATCAAGGCAGGATACCCTGATTATATTTGCCTTAAGGATAAATATATTTAGTCTTAAGGATAAATTTATTTAGCCTTAAGGGAAAATATTTCTAGCCTTAGCGAGACGTTTTCCTCAAGAATATGGGGAGAAGGACAAAACAAAGGACAAACAGATAAAATTGTAAAGATAAAATGGAAATAGATTTTGAAAAAATGGGCGGACTTGTTCCAGCCATCATCCAGGATGCCGTAACCAAGAACGTCCTGATGCTGGGCTTCATGAACAGGGAAGCATACGATAAGACCATCGAAACCAAGAAGGTTACCTTCTGGAGCCGTTCTCGCAACTGTCTTTGGACCAAGGGCGAGACATCGGGCAACTTCCTCAACCTGGTCAGCATCCAGATTGACTGCGACAACGATACCTTCCTGGTAAAGGTTCATCCAGATGGTCCTACCTGCCACAAAGGCACCGATACCTGCTGGGCTGAGGAGAATACGCTGAACCCTATCCTCTTCCTCACTGAGTTGCAGGACTTCATCGACAAGCGCCACGAGGAAATGCCTGAGGGCAGCTACACCACCAGTCTCTTCAAGAAGGGCGTGAACAAGATGGCGCAAAAGGTTGGAGAAGAAGCCATTGAGACGGTTATCGAAGCTACCAACGGCACCGACGACAAGCTCATCTACGAGAGTTCCGACCTGCTCTACCATCTCATCGTACTGCTCACCAGCAAGGGCTTACGAATCGAGGATGTAGTAAAGGAACTCCAGATGCGACACGACCCAGAATGGGACAAGAAGCGCCGCATAGCAAAGAGCAAGGGCGAAATGAAATAAAAAAGATATTGGCAATACGCCCTGAACCAACGGTCACCGGCCGAAGGGAAAGGTAAAGGGCAAAAGCTTTCAAATACATTAAATAAAGGAGAAAAAATTAGGATGTTAATAGATTATCAAAACGTCAGCATATACCAGGCTGAGAAATGCGTACTCCAGAGCGTCAACTTCCATGTAGACGAAGGCGAGTTCGCCTATCTCATCGGTAAGGTGGGCTCAGGAAAGAGCTCACTCCTGAAAACCCTCTACTGCGAGCTCGACCTCGTGGAGGGCGAGACCGACAAGGCAGAAATCCTGGGCAGAGACCTGAAGACCATCCGCCGCAAGGACATTCCAGCCCTGCGAAAGGAAATGGGCATCATCTTCCAGGACTTCCAGTTGCTCCACGACCGCACCGTGCGCAAGAACTTCGAGTTCGTGCTCAAGGCCACCGGATGGAAAAACAAGAAGGATAGAGACAAACGCATCGAAGAGGTGCTCAACGAGGTGGGCATGATTGAGAAAATCGACAAGATGCCTCACGAGCTCTCCGGCGGAGAACAGCAGCGTGTGGCCATCGCCCGTGCCCTGCTCAACAACCCGAAAATCATCATCGCCGATGAGCCAACGGGAAATCTCGACCCCGAAACTGCCAGCAACATCGTGAGCCTCCTGAAGGATATCACCAAGCAAGGCACAGCTGTTGTGATGACAACCCATAACATCCCAATGCTCGACAAGTTCCCGGGCATCGTATATCGCTGCAAGGACGGCGTGCTCCACGACGTGACCAACGAATACAACCGCATCGACCTTACGGAAGATGGCGAGGAGAATTAATTAAAGAACAATAAAAATCAAA
>ERZ1034626.2703-NODE-2703-length-10175-cov-24.607115_pt1 | contig 10175 bp, 10 predicted proteins | sample MGYA00520652_ERZ1034626 | MGnify/ENA primary metagenome ERZ1034626 (study PRJEB33766, sample SAMN09781765) | gut metagenome | biome: gut microbiome | host: Homo sapiens | place: Madagascar | study: EMG produced TPA metagenomics assembly of the PRJNA485056 data... | reverse complement strand
TGAAAAGTGCGAACATAAAAACAGTTTCATCAATATTCTCCTTTATATATAAATTTCGATTTGTTGAACTAAGCCGAGTATACCATACCAGCCAATGAAAGAATACCCCTCTAGGGGAAAATTGGCTGAAAAAAGCGTTTGAAGCGTTCCGCAGAGTGCTTCAAACGCGAACCATAAAATATTATTTCCATCCCCGGTCGGTGGGGTCCAGCATCCCGGCGGCGGAATACACCAGCGCGTTGCAGATGGCAGCGGCAACGTTGCTGCCGCCCTTGCGCCCCATGGCCACGATGGCGGGCACGCCGTAGGCGGTGCACACCTCAAACAGCCGCTCCTTGCTCTCCACTACGTTCACAAAGCCCACCGGCACCCCGATGACCAGCGCAGGGCGCAGCCCGGCGGTTTCGATCAGGTCGGCAATGGTCAGCAGCGCCGTGGGGGCGTTGCCTACCGCAAGGATGGCACCGGGATGCTCGGCGGCGGCTCTTTGCATGGACGCCACCGCCCGGGTGGTGCCGTTGGCCTTTGCCAGCGCGGCCACCTCCGGGTCGGCCATGTAGCACAGCGCTGTGCCGCCCAGCCGCGCAAGGCCCGGCTTTGTAATGCCGGAAAGCGCCATGTTGGTGTCGGTAACGATGGGTGCAGCGGCTTGCAGCGCCGCCACGCCCGCCGCCACCGCGCCGGGGGTAAAGCGCAAATTGCGGGCATAATCAAAATCTGCGGTGGTGTGGATGACCCGCTTGACCACGGCGGCAGTCTCCGGCGGCGGGGTCAGGCCCATTGCGTCCAGCTCTGCGGTGATGATAGAAAGGCTCGTCCGCTCGATGTCGGCGGGCAGATGGTGCTGAGGGGTCATACAGTGTTCCTCCCTTCCAGTCCCATGGCGGCGTACAGGGCGTTCATGTCCAGCGCCCGGCGCACGCCGTCGGCCAGCAGATCAAACTGCTGTTGGCGGTATTCCTGCATGGAGAGCAGCGGCGCACTGGCAGGGGAGATGCCCTTGCGGCTGCACAGCAGCTGCACCAGCTTTTCGGTCAGTTCCCCGGTATCAAACAGGCCGTGCAGATAAGTGCCCGCCACGTTGTCCTTTACGCAGCCCTCGGCGCTGCCGTCTGCAAGGCGGCAGAAGGGCACGCCCTGCACAGCGGTGCGCCCGGTATGGATCTGGTAGCCGGTTAGCACTGCCCCCGCCAGCTGCGGCGCGGTGACGGTGGCGGTATCCTGTGTGCGGTGCTTTGCGTCCGTAAATACGGTCTGGGTGGGCAGCAGCCCCAGCCCGCGCACGGTCTGGCTGCGTCCGCTCTCAGTGCCCTCGGGGTCGGCAAGAGTCTCGCCCAGCATCTGGTAGCCGCCGCATACGCCCAGCACCGGCGTGCCGGCAGCTGCCAGCTTCTGTACCGCAGCTTCCAGCCCGCACTGCCGCAGCCAGAGCAGGTCGTCTATGGTGTTTTTTGTGCCCGGCAGAATGACCACATCTGGTGCGCCCAGCTGCCGGGGGCTTTGCACATACCGCACGCTCAGCAGCGGGTGCTGCTCCAGCGGCATAAAATCCGTAAAATTGGAGATATGCGGCAGCCGCAGAATGGCAGCATCCAGCGGCTTGACCGCGCTGCTGCTTTCCAGCCGGGAGGAGAGGGAGTCCTCGTCCTCGATGTCCACCCGCAGATAAGGCACAACGCCCAGCACCGGCAGATGGGTCTTTTCCTCCAGCATGGTAAGGCCGGGTTTCAGGATGGCGGCATCGCCCCGGAACTTGTTGATGACCAGCCCCTTGATGCGTGCCCGCTCGGCGGGTTCCAGCAGTTCCACCGTGCCGTACAGCTGCGCAAACACGCCGCCCCGGTCGATATCACCCGCCAGCAGCACCGGTGCATCCACCAGCTTTGCCAGCCCCATGTTGACGATATCGTCTGCTTTTAAGTTGATCTCTGCCGGGCTGCCTGCGCCCTCAATAACGATGATGTCTACCTCTTCGGCCAGACTATTGTATGCAGCTAAAATGTCCGGGATCAGGCTCTTTTTCAGTTTAAAGTAGGCGGCTGCGGGCATCTGTCCGCGCACCTCGCCGTTCACGATGACCTGACTGCCTACATCGCTGCTGGGTTTAAGCAGAATGGGGTTCATGCGCACATCCGGCTCCATGCCGGCAGCCTGTGCCTGCACCACCTGTGCCCGGCCCATTTCCAGCCCATCCCGGGTGACAAAGCTGTTCAGCGCCATGTTCTGGCTTTTAAAGGGGGCTACCCGGTAGCCGTCCTGTGCAAAAATACGGCACAGCGCGGTGCACAGCAGGCTTTTGCCCGCACCGCTCATCGTGCCCTGTACCATGATACATTTTGCCCGGCTCATGCAAGCACCTCCTGTAAGGTTTTTAAAAGCTGCTGGTTTTCCGGCGCGGTGCGCACGGCGGTGCGGTACCAGCTGTCGTCCAGCCCGGGGTAGTTGCCGCAGCCGCGCAGCACAATGCCGCGCTGCCGCAGGGCATCGCCCAGTGTTTTCGGTGCCTGGAACAGCAGATAATTCGCGCTGCCATCCAGCACCCGCAGCCCCAGCGCGCGCAGGCCATTCCGCAAAACAGGACGCTGCTGCGCGATAAGTACCTGCACCCGAGCTACATAGGCGGTCTCGTCCAGCGCCGCCAGCCCCGCCGCCTGTGCAAGGCTGGAAACTGCCCACGGCTGCCCGGCGGCCTGCATCTTATCCAGTAGGGCAATGTTGCTGCACAGGCAATAGCCCAGCCGCACCCCGGCCATGCCGTACAGCTTTGTAAAGGCTTTCAGGATGATGAGGTTCGGGCTTGCCAGCAGCTTTTTGGCAGACAGCGCTTCGCTTTCCGGTAAAAAGTCCAGAAAGCACTCGTCCACCACCAGCAGCGCACCGCAAGCCTCGCACCGGTGCAGCAGGGCCTCCACCAGCGCTAGCGGCGTCAGCTGCCCGGTGGGGTTATTGGGCTGGCAGAGGAATACCATGTCAGTGTCCTCGTCCACAGCGGAAATGAACGCTTCCGTCACTGCAAAATCTTCGTTTTCCCGCAGAAAATGCCGCCGGACGGTGCAGCCCGCGGTTTCCAGCGCGGCGGCATACTCCGCAAAGGTAGGGGCGGGCAACAGCGTGGTGCGGGGCTTTGCCGCCCACACCAGCCGGAAGATCAGGTCTGCTGCACCGTTGCCGCAGAGGATGTGCTCCATGGGCACCTTCTCGTGCACTGCCAGCTTTGCCCGCAAAGCACGGCAAAGGGGGTCGGGGTAGCGGTCGGCGGTGGCAAGCGCGGCAGTAATGGCCTTTGCCACCCCTTCCGGCAATCCCAGCGGGCTGACGTTTGCTGAAAGATCCAGCGCATCCTGTCCGTACTGCGCCCGGTAACCGGCCCAGTCGCCGCCATGTACCAGCTGCATCATAAAATACCTCGTATCAATAGCCCAAGCGCCAGCGCCAGCAGGCTTTCGGCGTACATCATGCGGTCCGCGCGGCGGATATCCTCCGGCTCAATGGGACGCACGGCATCGCCGATGGTGGGCTTAGGGTAGTATTCACCAAAATAATAGGCGGGCCCGGCTAGCTGCACGTTCAGTGCACCGGCGCAGGCGCTTTCGGTCTGGGCGCTGTTGGGGCTGGCGTGATTGCGCCTGTCCCGCCGCCAGATGCGCCACGCGCTGCGGGCATCGTTGCCGGTCAGGGCGGCAGCGGCTACCCACAGCAGGGCGGCAATGCGGCTGGGCAGGTAGTTGGCAATGTCGTCCAGCTTTGCCGCCGCACGCCCAAAGTGCAGATATCGCTCGTTTTTGTAGCCCACCATGCTGTCCATGGTGTTGATGGCCTTGTAGGTCAGTGCCAGCGGAGCGCCGCCCAGCAGCATGTACAACAGCGGTGCGATCACGCCGTCGCTGGCATTTTCGGCAACCGTTTCCACAGCGGCTTTGGTCACGCCTTCGGCGGTAAGCGCCTGCGTGTCCCGCCCAACGATGCGGCTCACCGCAATGCGTGCCGCGGGCAGGTCGGGCTTTGTCAGTTCCCGGTAAACATTCGTGCTCTCCTGCACAAGTCCCTTTGCCGCCAGTGCCTGCCCGCACCAGAACATCTGTACTGCCAGCCCCAGCAGCGGGTGCAAGGCGGCAGCGCCCATGCAGACAAGGCAGGTAAGCGCAAAGGTGCCCACCGGCAGACAAAAGGCTAAAATGCGCCCGCCCCAAAGCTCGCCCTCCGGCGTTTTGGGCAGGCGGGCACGCAGCCCTTTTTCCAGCGCAGAGATGGCCTTGCCCATATACACCACCGGGTGCGGCAGCCACGCAGGGTCGCCGAAAATGGCGTCCAGCACAAAGCCACCCAGTACCGCGTAGCCGATCATTCCTGCGCCTCCTTTGTGTACTGCACGGTTTTTACCAGATGCAGCACCCGCTTTGCCGCCCAGTCCTTGGCGTCCAGCACAAAGCCGCCGGCGTTGGGAGCGCACCATTCGTAATAATTTTTGTGGGGCAGGGCATAGCGCTCCATGGCGGCCATCTGGGTGCCGCCGTGGGCTAAGATGACCAACATCTCCTCGCCGTCCGCAAGAGCTTTGTCCACCAGTGCGGAAAAGGCCGCGCAGATGCGGTCACAAAACGCGGCTTTGGTCTCGCCGTCCGGGCAGGGGCTTTCACAATTGGCGGCTACCCATGCAAGGTAGTCCGGGTCGTGTTCCATCTCGATATAGTTTCTCCCCTCAAAGCTGCCAAAGCACATCTCCTTCAGCCCGTCTGTTTCTACGAGCTTTGCGCCCGGGAACAGCACCTCAGCGGTCTGCCGGGTGCGGCAAAGGGGAGTAATATACACAGTCTTAGGGGAAATATCTGCCCGGCACAGCATAGCGCGCCCGGCGGCAGAAAGCGGGATATCCCGCTGCCCCTGATAGCGCTTTTCGGCATTGTATTCGGTCAGGCCGTGACGCAATAAATAAATCAGCATTCCGACAATTCTCCTTTCAAAACGGTGGGGATGCCGCAGAACATCTGCACCACACACTTAGCGCGTGTCGCCAGCATACAGGCCAGACGTCCGGCGTTTTCCCGCGCGGCACGCTCGGCCGGGTCTATGGGCACCACACCGCCGCCCACCTCGGTGGACAGCACGATATCATAAGCGGATAATTTGTCCGCAAGTTTCTCAAGTTCAGCGTTGTCTTTGCACCCGGCGGCAAGCTGCTGCGCATCTGTGATGCAGCGGCCGGGCAGGGTGCGGGCAAAGGTACGCTTGCCGCTGTAAAGCGGCCCGGTGATGAAGATCATAACAGCCCTCCCCATTGGCAGGCACACAGCGCTGCCAACATCCACAGCTCAGTCTTTTGCAAAAACCACCCGGCTAAATCACCGGTAATGCCGCCCAGCTGCTGTACGGCTACATGGTGATACCACAAAAACAGCAAAATTGCAACAGCTGCCAGTGCTCCGCCGCCTAAAGCCAGCAGCACCCCGCAAAGCAGTACCGCCAGCACTGTCAGTACGTTGCGCACAGCGGTACGGTCGGCAGCGGAGGCAAAGGTGTGGGCAAGGCCAGTGTTTTTTGCCATGGGAAAGGCTGCCACCGCAAGGCCGGAGAACGCCCGCTCCAGCACCAGCGCCAGCGTCCACAGAGCGCCCACCCGGGGCGTGAACTGCACGCAGGCGGCAAGGCAGAGGTAAGCCGCAAAATAGCTGCACAGCCGGATGACCGCAAAGGCACCGCAGTGCGGATCTTTTAAAATTTCCAGCTTCTTTTCCCGGTCGCCGTAGCTGGAAAGGGCGTCACAGGTGTCGGCATAGCCGTCCAGATGGATGCCGCCGGTCACCCACACCGGCACAAGGCAGAACCCTGCCGCCCGCGCCGGGGCGGGCAGAGGCAGCACCCCGCACACGCACCACAGCACCCCGCATAAAAGCCCTACCAGCGGGAAGGCGCACAGCGCGTACCGCATATTTTTTTCGTTCCACGCAAACTGCGGCACCGGCACCGCTGAAAACATGGCAAAGGCCACCGCAATGGTCTGCAAAACGATCATTTTTCCACTCCTTTATAATAGACGGGGATGCCGCACACCACCCGCACTACGGCGTCTGCCCGGGCGGCAAGGGCATTGTTCACCCGCGCCAGCGCCAGCAGATAGTGGTCCGTGTCCCCGGCATAGTCCGCGCCGCCACTGAATACTTCGTTGGAGACGACGATCAAATTTTCGCACTGCGCGGCAAGGCTATCCAGCCCCTGCAAAATGTGCTCGGCAGCGGCATCGCCTGCACCGGCGGGGTCGTACAGCTCGTTGGCGGTCAGGTTACCTAAGTCTTCCAGCAGCACCGTGCCCCTGCAGGGCAGACACACCGTCTCTAAATGCAGTGGGCACTCGATGGTCTCAAACTGCTTCGCAGCGCGCATTTTGCGGTGCTTTTCCACCCGGGCGGCGCACTCGGCATCCCACACCTGCATGGTGGCCAGATAATACCGCGGCAAAGCACTGCGCAGCACAAGAGCTTCGGCGTATTCGCTTTTGCCGCTGGCAGCGCCGCCCAGTACCAGCGTCAGCATTGGGGCGTATACGGCGCAATGCCGCCCTCCGCAAAGGAATAGCACCCATCGTACACCGCCAGCGCCATGTCCCACAGTGGGATACTGGCCACTGCGCCGGTGCCCTCGCCCAGATGCAGCCCGGCGGTGAGCAGGGGCGTTTTGCCTAATGCTTCCAGTACCAGCCGGGCGGCAGGCTCGGTGGAACAGTGGCTGGCAAACACAGCCTTGGATGCTGCCGGGCACAGCCGCACAGCGCACAAAGCCGCCACTCCGCTGATAAAGCCATCCATCAGCACGGGCACACCCGCCAGCGCCCCGCCCAAAAACATCCCGCACAGCCCGGCGATATCAAAGCCGCCCAGTTTGCCCAGTACGTCCAATACGTCATCGGGGTTGGGGACATTGCAGGCAATGCCCCGCCGGATGGTGTCCACCTTGCGGGCAAGCCCTGCGTCGGAAAGCCCTGCGCCGCGCCCGGTCATGGTCTGCACCGGCTGTGCCAGCAGCACGGCGGCTACGGCGCTGGAGGTGGTGGTGTTGCCAATGCCCATCTCGCCGGTAGCCACCAGCCCGTAGCCCTCGGCGGCAAGCTGCCGGGTCAGGGCAATGCCCCGGCCAATGGCCTCCACTGCCTCAGCGCGGGTCATGGCGGGGCCTTTGGTAAAGTCCGCAGTCCCGGCGGAAATGCGGCAGTCCCGCACGCCGGGCACCGGCGCACCGGCAATGCCTATATCCACTGGCAGCACATCGCAGTGCGCCGCCTGTGCCATCCTGCATACGCTGGTGCGCCGCGCAGCAAGGTTCTCGGCTACGGTGCGGGTCACGCTCTGGTCGGTCTGGCTTACGCCCTGCGCCACCACGCCGTTGTCCGCACAGAGCACCGCCACCGCCCGGCGGGAAAAATCAAACTGCGCCGTGCCGGTCAGCGCAGCGGCATCTTCCAGCAGGGTCTCCAGTGCGCCCAGCCCGCCCAAGGGCTTGGCAAGGCTGGCCCAGTGGGTATGGGCGGCGGCGCGGGCGGCTTCGTCCGGCAGGGTGATGGCAGCAAGCAGCTGCATCAGTTCAGCTTCGGTCATTTTCGTCATCCTTTGTGTTTCAAAAAGTGCTGCGCCGCCTGCACAAAGCGGCGGGGCAGGGCAGTGCCTGCCCAGTAAAGATGCGGGAAACCGGCATACAAATGCGCGTTTGCAAAGCCGCATTCCCACTGCCTTTTTTCGGTTTTGCGAACAGAAAAGTCTGCGCCATTTTCGGAGGAATCCCAGTGGTGAAATTCGTGGACGGGCAGCGCTTCTCCGGCGCGGAAAAGCATACTGCCAGCCTTTGCCGTCATGACGGCATAGCCAAAGCGCACCAGCCGCCCGGCGTTGTGCCCGCTGCCCGGCAGCACGCCCACCATGGGGTAAGCTTTGCCGTCCGTACCCTCCAGCGCCTGCCCTAAGTACAGAAAGCCGCCGCACTCGGCAGCGGTGGGCAGCCCCTTCTGAACAGCCTCCCGGATGGCAGCACGCAGGGCGCAGTTCTCACTCAGCTGACGGGCGTACAGCTCCGGGTAACCCCCGGGCAGGTACAGCCCGCCGATATTTTCCGGCAGGGCGGCATACCGCAGCGGGCTGAAAAATGCAAGCTCTGCACCCGCATCCCGCAAGGCGTCCAGCGTTTCGGCGTAGGCAAAGCAGAAGGCTTCGTCCCGCGCCACGGCAATGCGGACGGCGGGTACGCACGGCGCGGCAAGCGGCGGCGCAGCCGGGGCAGGGCGGTCGGTCAACACTGCCAGCTGTGCCCAGTTTAGCACAAGGGCATCGGCAAGCTTGCCTAGCTTTTGCTGTAAGTCCGCAACCTCTCCGGCGGTTTTCAGCCCGAGGTGGCGGCTCTCAATGGCGCATCCCGGCAGATGGGGCAGATACCCCACCACCGGCAGCCCGGTCTCGGCTTCCAGCATCGGGCGCAGCGTTTTGTACAAGGCTTCAGAGCAATCATTGAGCAGAATGCCCACGATATGGCTGGGCGTGCGGAACTGCAAAAGCCCCTGCAGCTCGGCAGCAAGGGTGATGCTTGCCCCTTTGGGCTGCACCACCAGCAGCACCGGCAGCGCCAACGTATCGGCCAGCTCCCAAGCGCTTGCACGGGTTGTCAGTCCCTGCCCATCGTAAAAGCCCATGGCACCTTCGCATACGGCAGCGCCGTGCCAGGCGGCATACCGGGCGTAAAGCGTGCGCACCGTATCCGGGGCAGAGAGATAGAGGTCTAAATTGTGGCTTTCCACCCCAAGCGCGCTGCGGTGAAACATAGGGTCGATGTAGTCCGGGCCGCATTTGAAGGCGCAAGGGTCAGTCCCGCGCCGCTGCAATGCGGTAAGCACTGCACAGGTAACGGTAGTTTTGCCGCTGCCGGAGCGCGGCGCGGCGATGAGAAACTGCATCATGTCCGTGCCCCCGTAATGAGAAAGACCGGGTTGTTGGCCATCAGCAGGTGCAGACTGCCCGCCGTTTTTGTGCGGTTGACGGCGATCTGTGTCACCTCCGCAGAAAGGCCGTGAGCGGTCAGAGCAGCTACGGCGGCACTGAGCGTTTCCAGCGCAATGGCGGCAACACACAGCCGGGCAATTGGATTTTTGTGCAGTACAGCGTCTATAACAGCGTCCATGTTGCCCTTTGTGCCGCCGATGAATACAGCATCCGGGGCGGGCAACGCGTCCAAAGCATCGGGTGCTTTGCCCTCAATCAGGGTCAGATTATAAGCAGCAAATTTCTCCCGGTTTTGCTGGATCAGTGCACAGGCCTCCGGGTCACACTCTACGGCATATACCTGCCCCGCAGGGGCGGCAAGCGCCAGCTCCACGCTCACGCTGCCGGTGCCCGCGCCCACGTCCCATAGGGTGTCCGTGGGGGTGACCGCCAGCTTTGCCAGCGCGGCGGCGCGCACCTCCTGCTTTGTCATGGGCACAGCGCCCCGGATAAAAGCATCATCCGGCAGGCCGGGGGTGCGGCGGGACGGCAAAGCCTCCCGCTCGATGAGCAATACGCTCAGCGGTGCAAAGGTTTGCTCTGCCAGTTCCCGGGCAAGGCCAAAACGGATGGCTTCTGCCGGGGTGCCAAGGTTTTCGCCCACAAGGGCATGAGCAGCGCCCAGCCCGGCGGCGGTCAGTTTGGCGCAAAGGGTGGCAGGGGTGTCCCCGCCGCCGGTGAGGAAAAACACCTGTGGATGCGCTAAAATCTCGGCTACAGGGTCGCAGGCACGACCATGGGCCGACACCAGTTTCCAGTCCTGCCAAGGGCGTCCCACTGCTGCGGCTAAAAGCTGCACGCTGGAAAGCCCGGGCAGCACCCGGACGGAGTATCCCATGACCCGCAGCAGGGGCAGCAGCTTAGCCGCACCGGAGTAAAACCCGGTGTCGCCGCTGTACAAAACAGCGGTGTCTGTATCCGGTTGTGCGGCAAGACACGCAAGGATTTCCTCCGGCTTATACACGGCTTTGCAGTTGTCAGTGCACCCCGCCGGTAAATGCTCCAACAGGCGCTTTGCCCCAAGGATGAGCCCTGCGCCTTGCAGTGCAGCCAGTCCTTGCGCGGTCAGGTTTTCCGGGCAGCCGGAGCCCATTCCAATCAGAGAGATCATACCAGAACCTCCTTGCAGCGTGCCAGAATTTGTGCAGCAGTTTGTCCGTT
>ERZ1034626.2702-NODE-2702-length-10176-cov-8.416066_pt1 | contig 10176 bp, 7 predicted proteins | sample MGYA00520652_ERZ1034626 | MGnify/ENA primary metagenome ERZ1034626 (study PRJEB33766, sample SAMN09781765) | gut metagenome | biome: gut microbiome | host: Homo sapiens | place: Madagascar | study: EMG produced TPA metagenomics assembly of the PRJNA485056 data... | reverse complement strand
TGGGGGCGTTGGCCGCCATCTCCAGCGTATCCAGAATGGGGATGATCTGGTTCACGGCAAAGGACACGCCGTCGTTGAACTTCTGGTCAGCCTCACGGGTGGAGCGCTTGCGGTAGTTCTCATACTCGGCGGCCATCCGCAGCAGCTGATCCTTGGCCTGATTGGCATTCTTCTCAGCCGCGTCCAGCTTTGCCTTCACGGCCTCCAGCTCCCGGGCCTTCTTGTTGAAGAAGCCATCCTTTTTCTTGGGGTCTGCCGCTTCAGCGTTCGTCTCGGGAGCCGCCGCCTGCTCAGGTGCAGTTTCCGGGGCGGCCTGCTCGGCGGTGTTGGGCTCCACGGCAGGTTCTTCTGCCTGCGGGGTCTTTTTTGTTTCTTCGCTCATTCCAGGTCCTCCTTATAGATCACAGTCCGCCGGGGTGCGGCTGCCTGCGGGGTATCTTTTCGTTTGCCGCTCATTCCTTCGCCAAGCTGATCGGCAAAGGTGTGGAGCAGCGGCATCAGCTTCTGGAAGGGCATCCGGGTGGGGCCGATGAGGGCCACGGAGCCCCAGAGGCCTCCGCCCACCAGATACCGGTCACTCACGATGCACAGGCCGGGGATCTGAGGTTCCAGATCCTCGCCCAGCAGGATGCTCTCGCTCTGCTCTGCCGGGGGTGCAATGAGGGCGGCGGCCTGCTCTTCGTCGTTCAGCAGGCTCAGGATGCTGCCCACCTTGCCGTCCAGCTGGGGCCAGTCCAGCAGGTACTGCTCCCCGCCCAGATACACATGGGGCTGGGTGGAATCCTGCAGGATGGCGGCGGCGGCGCTGATCACCGGCACCAACTCCGGGCTGATCTGGCTGCACAGCTCTGCAAGGAGCCGGGGCGACAGATCAACAGGAGCCACAAAGGTCAGGTTCCGGTTGAGCAGGGCGGCAAGCGCCGCTGCATTTTCCCGGGAAAGACCGGTGCGGACCCGCGCAACACGGGTGCGGACATAACCGGCAGTGGTCACAGCCAGCACCGCTGCGGCGCTGCGGCCCACCTGCACCACCTCGTAGTGGGCGATACAGAGATCCTCAGCACAGGGGGTGCTGACGGCGGCGGTGCAGCCGCTGATGGCGGCCAGCGCCTTGGCGGCACCCTGTGCCAGCTTCTCCGGCTCGTGGTCAAGGCTTGCGAACACCGCGTCCACACGGGCGCGGGTCACACGGTCCAGCGGCTGGTCATCGGTGAGAAGATGATCCAGATAATAACGGTAGCCCTTGGCACTGGGGACACGGCCTGCGCTGGTGTGGGGCTGCTCCAGCAGACCCAGCTTGGTCAGCGCGGCCATCTCGTTGCGCAGCGTGGCACTGGAGACTGCCATATCAAAGTAGTTTGCCAGCACACTGCTGCCCACGGGCTCGCCCTCGAGGCCATACAGCGCAACGATCGCCTGCAAGACACGCTGTTTGCGTGCATCCATCGTCATAGCGCCTGCCTCCTTCGTTCGCTTTTTGTTCTTTAGCACTCCTTCTTCCTGAGTGCTAAGACCATTATATCCAATTTTGCGGCGCTGTCAATAGCTTCTCAGAAAAGTTTTGAAAGATTCATAATTCTGTCATAAAGCTGGCTGCGCCCTCTCAGTCAAAGCCTGACGGCTTTGCCAGCTCCCCCGAAGGGGGAGCCAAGGGCTATCCCAGATTCAGCAGCATCTGCCCTCTGTGATGTCTTGCCTCTCCCTTTGGGAGAGGTGGCATTGCGTAAGCAATGACGGAGAGGGTTCGCAACCTAAAAAAGCCGCCACACATCGCTCTGTGCAGCAGCTTCTCTATTATAAGGTATTACTCCTCCATCTGCTTTGCCAGAAATGCCGCCGCCACGTTCACCGCCTTGAGCTGGGCGGCATCGGGCTGGGCAGTGCGGTCCTCTGTAAGCAGGCCCACACTGCCGGTGACATCCCCCGCCGCAATGATGGGCACAGCGCACAGCAGCGCCCGGGGTGAGCCCTCACAGGGCAGCAATGCCTTTTCGGGGCTGCCATCGCTCTGGTAGGGCTTGCGGCTGTCCATCAGCTTTTCCAGCGGCTGGCTCACGCTGCGGTCTGCCAGATCCCGCCTGCCCGCACCGGATGCCGCCAGAATGCGGTCCCGGTCTGAGACAAAGGCCGTCAGGGCAAAGCACTTGCTCAGCACATCCACATACTGGGCCGTCACCCCGCTCAGTTCCCCCATGGGCGAATACTTTTTGAAGATGACCTCGCCGTCCCCTGTTGTGAAGATCTCCAGCGGGTCTCCCCTGCGGATGCGCTGGGTGCGGCGGATCTCCTTGGGGATGACCACCCGCCCCAGCTCGTCGATGCGGCGCACGATGCCGGTTGCTTTCATAAGGTTCCCTTCCTTTCCATGTTCCGGTTTTGCTTCCAGATTTCTGTGAAGTATGGTTATTCTGTGGAAACAGGAAGGGAATTATTCATTCAGCTCCGGCCGGAGCCTTACCTGCGCACATACTGCGTCTTTCTGCCCGCGCCGATCCTCTCCAGAACGCCCTCCTCTGTCAGTTTTTTCAGCGCGCTTTCAATCGAGCTTGTACCAAAGCCCGGGCAGGCCTCTGCGGCCTCCTGTTTTGTAAAGGCTCCCAGCCTTTCCATCGCATAACTGCGCACTCGTTCGTACGCCGTCACGCGCTTCTGTCCCCCGCCAACCAGATCGACCCGCTGCTCAAAATCCTGATAGCAGGAGCAGATCACCGCCAGCATATATTTGATAAACGGTGTCGGGTCATTTTCCTCCTCATGCCAGTGATGATCAGCCTGCGCCAATGCTGCATAGTACTCATCCTTAGTCTCTGCAATTGCTTTTTCAATGCTGATGTACTGCCCCACAACATATCCATTCTGATACAGCATCAAAAGGGTCAGCAGCCGGCTCATTCTGCCGTTACCATCATTGAAAGGATGGATACAGAGAAAATCCAAGATAAAACAGGGGATCAAAAGCAGGGGATCAACGAGTTCTCTGTGCAGCACATCCTGATAAGTGCAGCAAAGTGCCTCCACAGCACCCGGTGTCTCGTATGGTTCCAGCGGGCAGAACAGCACATGGCGTTCCCCGCTGGGAAGGGTCATATCGATCTCATTGGGTGTAGTCTTAAAATGTCCTCGATAGGTCAAATTCGTATATTTCAGCAGATCACGGTGCAGTTGCAGGATGTACCCCGGCTCTACCGGAATATAGGCATAGTTCTCGTGGATGAGATTTAAAACATTCCGATATCCCAATATCTCCATTTCGTCCCGGTTACGTGGAGTCGTTTTATCTTCAACCAGCTGTTTCAGGCGTGCATTGGTCGTGATGATCCCTTCGATCCGATTGGAGGACTCTGTACTTTGGATCTTTGCGATCTCCACCAGCCGCTCCAATTCAGCGGGCCTTTGTTTCAGATATAGTTCCTGCCGTCCCTTGCATTCATGGATCTTCGCAACATAAGACAAGACCTCATTATCCCAGGAGTATTCTGCAATCTTTTTATAATCAAATGTACGCATGATTCACCCATTTCTTCTCCCAGCCCGTTCTTCCTTCTCCCAATTATACGCTTATTTTGGGAGAAAGCACAAGAAACTGGGAGAAAGCTTTTATCGTTCTCGTCACTCGCAGCTCCGGCCGGAGCGCTGCTTATCCTCATACATCCGGTGATCGGCCAGGATGCGGATGGCACGCACATCGTCGCTGTCGCAGGGGTAGACCGCACAGCCGCAGCTGGTGCCAACCTGCACCTCTGCATCCTTCAGGCGGTAAGGCTCCCGGATGGCTGCCTTGATCTTTTCCACCCGGCTCTTGCAGAACCCCTCCGTTACGGCTCCGTTGACGATGAGGGCGAACTCATCCCCGCCGATGCGGAACACCGCATCGCTCTCTCGCACGCAGCCCCGCAGGCGGCTGGCCACCTCCTTGAGCAGCTGGTCGCCCACATCGTGGCCGTAACGGTCGTTCACAGGCTTGAAACGGTCAAGGTCGAGGTAGAACAGGACAAACGGTGTCCTGTTCAGCTCGTTTTCTTTCAACAATGCGTCAAAATAGCGTTCATTATACAGTCCGGTCAGGCCGTCGGTGTTGGCCAGGTCCTCCATCTGCTGGCGGGCCTCCTCTTCCTGCCGGAGGGCGCGCTCCTTTTCCTCCACGCGCAGGCGGGCATCGATGCGGACACCGTGCACCAGCACGATGCCTGCGCAGAAGAACAGCCCAGCCAGCAGCAGGATGGTGGCGTTCTGGATCTTCCGCATTCCACTGTCCACCACGTCACGGCCGACGATGCCCACAATGGACAGATCCTGAAAGCCCACCGGCTGGTAGACCAGATAGTAGCTCTTGCCCTCGAGACAGCAGGAAAGGCTGCCGCTGCGGCCCTCTGCCACGTCCTGCCGGGCCCGGGCCAGTGTGCCCGCATCCACCTGCGCATACTTCTGCAGGTAGTCGAACAGGTTGTCCATCCAGTCCTCGATCTCGCTCTTGGGCTCCTCCGAGAGCATCACATCGCCATCGGGATGGATGATGTAGCAGTCGCTCTGGCCGCCGTAAGCACTGCCGCCGATCAATTCCTCTATGGTCTTATTCCGATAGCTCACGGCAAGGCTGGTGTAGGTGGTGCCGTCGATCTCCACCGGCGCAATGGGCGCAGAGTATACCACCCGGCGCTCCCCGCTCCGCATGATGTAGCTGGACACCGTAGGCTTGCCGGTGCGGTACATCTCCTCAAAGGCCGTCCAGAGGTGATCCACTTTTTCATGCTTGCCCCGGATGCTCCAATATTCGCAGTTTTCATTGAACAGATACACGCTGCTGTACCGCCAGATCTCCCGCTCGGCTTCATAGCTGCGCAGGCGTTCCTCCGCCAGGCCCTCCTCATTGGCAGCCTGCAGGCTCTTGCCCCACTCGTTCAGCATGTTCCAGTTGCTCCGGCTGAAGATGGTAAACGCCTTATCCACCTGCTCATAGGTCTCCAGCAGGTTGCGGGTGCCTTCGTCATAGAACTGCTGCCGGATGTACAGGACGTACCAGCACAGACCTGTCACCACGACCATCGCCAGCAGCAGCGCAGCTGCCGTCCATCTTTCTTTTTTCTTCCACATATTCAGCTTCTCCTCAGCAGAGTCCCAACTCTCTGCCCTTTTCCGGCCGCATTTCCACAGCCTGCGAAACCACGCAATTCCGTCGAATCAACACTACCAAATTTTGCTTTTTCTGTCAAGGCTTTCGTCAAAGATTATTCGCTGCAAATTTGGGGCATTCTTCTATCCTTTTGCTGCTGTGTATGTTATAATAAAATGTATGGATTTCTGAGGGGGTGCTCTTATGCAGCAGATCGTGATATTGGGCGGCGGTGCAGCGGGCCTTGCCGCCGCATTGGCCGCCGCCCAGTCTGCCCCGGCAGGGGCAGTGCGGGTGACGGTGCTGGACCGCAACCCCAGGTGCGGCAAAAAGCTGTTGGCCACCGGCAACGGCCGCTGCAATTTGGACAACACCGGCATTGCACCGGAGCAGTATTTCACCGCTGACCCCGCCGCCCTGCGGCCCCTGCTGGCCGCGGTGGATGCCGCCGCACCGCTGGAATGGTTCGCGGCGCTGGGCCTGTACACCCGCACCGATGAGGCCGGGCGGGTGTACCCCTACTCCAACCAGGCCGCAGACGTGCTGGCCCTGCTGGAAGGCCACCTTGCCCGGCTGGGCGTGGAGGTGCGTACCGGCTGCACTGTGCAGACCCTGAGCCAGAACCGCAGCGGCTACACCATCCTGTGTGAGGATGCCGAGGGTCAGGACCAGACCCTGCGGGCCGATGCCGTCATCTGCGCCATGGGCGGCAATGCCGGGCCGCAGTTCGGCACCGACGGCTTCGGCACCCGATTCGCCGCCCAGTGCGGCGGAAAGCTGGAGCCGCTGTACCCCTGCCTGACCGCCCTGCAGACAGCCAAGCCCAATCGGTCTTTGGCCGGCATCCGGGCCAAGGCCGCTGCCACCCTGCTGGACCTCGACAGCCACTGCACCGTGGCTGTGGAAAACGGCGAGGTGCAGTTCACGGACTATGGGCTTTCGGGCATCTGCATCATGCAGCTGTCCGGTCATCTGGCCCCGGGGCGGGGGCCAAAGCGCCCGGCTGTGGAGCTGGACCTTTTCCCCATGCTGGACGAGACTGCCCTGACCGCCCTGTTTGCGGCCCGGGTGCCCCTGCTGCCGGGCAAGGCCCCTGCGGATTTCTGGACAGGTCTGCTCAATCCCAAGCTGGGCCGCGCCCTGTGGGCAGCGGCAAAGCTGCCTGAAAAACCGGTGGACACCCTGCCGGATGCCGCCTGGCAGGTGCTGGCCAACGCGGCCAAGCACTGGCTGTTCGAGGGCCTGACCCCCTGCGGCTGGAAGCAGGCCCAGACCACCGGCGGCGGCCTGAGCCTGACCGAAGTGACCCCCAGCTTCCAGTTCAAGGGCTGCCCCGGCCTTTACTTTGTGGGCGAAACGCTGGACTGCGCCGGCAGCTGCGGCGGCTTCAACCTGCACTGGGCCTTTGGCAGCGGCATCGCCGCCGGGCGTGACGCGGTGCGGAGCCTGAAGCGGCCTGCCCCGAAGCCGAATAAAAAGAAGCGATAAAGAATGACCCTCTCCCTCCCGCATCTGACAGACAGACTGCAGGGACGGAGAGGGTCATTTTCGTTTCAGATACGCTTGTGTCTCCCGGACCACCACCCCCGAAAGCCCCACCACGCCCACAAGATTGGGCAGCATCATCAGGCCGTTGAAGGTATCGGAGAGCGCCCAGGCCAGGTCTAGCTTCATCACAGCACCCACCAGCACCATGGCCGCAAACACCAGTTTATATCCTGCAGCGGCACGCTCCCCCAGCAGATACACCACTGCCCGGGTGCCGTAATGGCTCCACCCCAGCGTAGTGGAATAGGCAAACAGCAGGACCGACACCGCGATGAACTGCGGCCCGAACGCCCCAAACACCGTAGAAAAGGCCCGTCCCACCAGTGCGGAGCCCTCCACGCCGGTCAGGGCCGCACCGGTGTCCAGATCCACAAGGCCGCTGGTAAGTACCACAAGGGCCGTGAGGGTGCAGACCACCATGGTATCTGCAAACACCTCGAACATGCCCCACATTCCCTGCTGGACAGGCTCCTCCACGTTGGCCGCGCAGTGCACCAGCACCGACGCGCCCAGTCCTGCCTCGTTGGAAAAGGCTCCCCGCTTGAATCCCCAGCTGATGGCACGGGCCATGCCGTAGCCCAGCACCCCGCCCCCGGCGGCCTGCAAGCCAAACGCCCCCCGGAAGATGGCCGCGAATGCCGCCGGGACAGCCGCCCAATGGACACAGACCACGGTCAGCGCCCCGAACAGGTAGAACAGGGCCATGAGCGGGACGATGGCCTCCGTGACTGCGGCCACCCGCTTCAGCCCGCCCAGTATGACCCGCCCGGTGAGCAGGGCCAGCACGATGCCCGTTGCCACCGGCGGCACCCGGAACACCGCCTGCAGATTGCCCGCAATGGAGTTGATCTGGCTCATGTTCCCCATGCCGAAGCTGGCCAGCACGCAAAAGCAGGCAAACAGCACCGCCAGTGCCCGGCCAAAGCCGCCGCCCAGCCCCTCGGCCAGATAGTACATGGGCCCGCCGCACCATCTTCCGGCGGCATCCCGGCGGCGGTAGCAGATGCCCAGCACGTTCTCGGCATAGCTGGTCATCATCCCCAGCAGGGCCATGACCCACATCCAGAACACAGCCCCCGGCCCGCCTGCCAGAATGGCCGCCGCCACGCCCACGATGTTGCCGGTGCCGATGGTCGCCGCCAGCGCCGTGCAAAGGCTTTGAAACTGGCTGATGGCTTCATCGTCCGTGTGGGCGGTCACATTCCGGTCCAGGAAGATGGCCCCGATGGTGTGCCGCATCCAGTACCCGAAATACCGCAGCTGGAAAAATCCGGTGCGCACTGTCAGCAGACAGCCGGTGCCAAACAGCAGCGTCAGCCCCACCGGCCCCCATACCACACCGCCGACCACCGCGTTCACCCGCGCCAAGCTCTCCCACATACACAAACGCCCCCTGTGCTCTACTGTATGGCACAGGGGGCGTTTTCATGCCCGGGCAGCGGTTTCTGTATAAAAAAGCGCATCCCGGCCCACCCTGTTCCAAAACGGAACGGAGGAACACGGGATGCACAAGAACGGTTGGAGGCCCTTCTGGGCGGCTTTGGGGGCGGCACTTCTGGTGCTGCTGCCGCTGGTGGGCGGCACAGTCCTGCTCACCCGGCAGATGGTGCGCACCCGCATCCAGACGGCCCAGCCCCAGAGCGGGGTGCCCATCCAGCTGCCCCGGGCCGAGCACCGGATGACCCTGCTTCTCTGCACCGCCGGGGAGCAGCCGGGCTTTTTGCTGGTCTACCTGAACGCTGCCCAGAACAGCCTGAACCTGCTGGCCGTGCCGGGGGAGCTGACGGTTCCCTTCAACGGAGAGACCGCCAGCCTTGCCCACTGCTACGGAGCGGCGGGGCCCGCCCGGTGCCGTCAGGCGCTTCTGGAGGTGCTGGGCCTGCCGGAGGATATGCTTTATCTGGCGCTGTCCCCCGCCGTGCTGGAAAAGACCGCTTCCCGTTACGGGCCGGTGCGGGTGGGGTTCTCGGGGGCACTGACTGCCGATGAGCTGGCCGAAACCGGGCTTTCCGCCGCTGTGCAGAGCATTTCGGCCAAGGAGGCCCACGCTCTGCTCTCCGGCTGGGATGCAGACGGCACTCTGCCGCCTGCCCGCCGGGCCGCTGCCCGGGCGGCAGTGTGGGAAGCCTTTTTCCGGCAGGATCTTGCCCTGCTGCCCGCCACCCTGCCGGATGCCCTGCGGGCCAGCAGCACAGCCCTGCTCACCGACTTTGCAGCACAGGATTACACCCTGCTGGGCACAGTCCTGGAGTTTCTGGCCAACAACAGCGCCCTCCCCCACGCCGAGGCCCTGCCCGGGGCGTGGGATGCAAAAGCGGGCACTTACACGGTCACAGACGCTTCCCGGGCGGCGGTGCAGACCTTCCTCAGCGTTTCGCCCGCCTCGGGGAATGATGCCTCGCTCAGGGAGCCATAGCCCAGCACAAACGTTCCGGAAAAATCCTGTTCCCCGCCGGTCAGGTCATAATCGCTCAGCAGGCTCAGGGCCACGCCCTGCGCCTTTGCGGCGGCGTGAAGGGCGGCATCCGGCGGGGCATTTTTCAGCCTTGCCAACAGATGCAGGCCGGTGTGCAGGCCGGTCAGGGTCAGCTCGTCCGGCGCAAAGGCAGCACGCAGAGAGGAAGCCAGAGCATCCCGCCGGGCCTTGTAGGCCACACGCTCCCGGGCAAGATGCCGGGTAAAGTAGCCCTCGCGGATGAAGCGGGCCAGGGTCTGCTGCTCAAACCGGCTGACGGTGCCGGAATAGATCCGGTACTTTGCCCGCCAGGCGGGCAGCAGCTGCCGGGGCAGCACCATGTAGGCGATGCGGATGCCGGGGGCCAGACTGCGAGAGCAGGTGGAAAGGTAGACCACCGGGCCGTCGGCCCCGGCCATGCCCTGCAGGCTGGGCAGCGGGCGGGTGTCGAAGCGGAACTCGGAGTCGTAGTCGTCCTCAATGATGTAGCGCTCCCCCGGCCTGCGGGAGGCCCAGTGGAGTAGCTCGGCCCGGCGTCCGGCGGGCATGGTGGCCCCGGTGGGGAACTGGTGGCTGGGGGTCACATAACAGACCGCCGCGCCGGAGCGGGACAGCGCCTCGATGGACAGGCCGTCCGCATCCACGGGCAGGCAGCAGCAGGAGACGCCGTTGTTCTCCAGCACCCGCCGGGCGCGGGGGTAGCCGGGGTTCTCCACCGCCGCCGGGCCGGGCAGGAGCGGGGCCAGCAGGCTCAGCAGATACTCCATGCCGGCACCCACCACCACCTGCTCGGCAGTGCACCGCACGCCCCGGTATTCCTCCAGATAGTCCGCCAGTGCCTGCCGCAGCTCCACGTCCCCCTGTGCATCGCCATGGGTCAGCAGCTGGGGCGAGGAATAGAGCAGCTCTTTCTGCAGCCGGGCCCAGGTGCGGAACGGGAACAGCCCCGGGTCCACGCCCCGGGTGGACAGATCGAACCGGACGGGCGGCTCAGCCGCTTCCGGCTGCGGAGCGGCAGACACCGGGGGCGGCACTTCCTCGGGCCGGGTGGGCAGGGCAAGAT
>ERZ1034626.2688-NODE-2688-length-10223-cov-5.151849_pt1 | contig 10223 bp, 6 predicted proteins | sample MGYA00520652_ERZ1034626 | MGnify/ENA primary metagenome ERZ1034626 (study PRJEB33766, sample SAMN09781765) | gut metagenome | biome: gut microbiome | host: Homo sapiens | place: Madagascar | study: EMG produced TPA metagenomics assembly of the PRJNA485056 data... | reverse complement strand
TGCGTTGATACCATCATCTTTAGGCATAATATCCGGCAGCTGACCAACAGCTTGTTTACGTTTCAATTTATTCACAAATTTGATAGAACGCTGAGCATCCCATTTTCTTTTACCTTCTTCACTTTGATATATCATTTTATAAACTTCAATAGCTTGATCAAATTCAGAAAGCTTAGTCAAACAAGAGGCCAAACCATCATAAAGTTTGTGTGTATAGCGTCCGCCAACAATAGCCTGAGCTTTTTTGTAGCATTTCAAAGCGTCTTTAAACTTGAACATTTTTTGGTATACGTAACCAATACTAATCCAAGCTTGCAGTTCTTGACTGTTGATATTCAAAATTTTTGTAAAACATTTCAAAGCGGAATCGTTATCGCCCATCAATTGATATGTCACGCCAATACCATTCCACGCCTTGGTGTTATATTTATCACCGGCTAAAACTTTTTTAAAGAATGAAATTGAACGGTCATATTGTTTCAATTTTTGCAAAGTTACGGCAATACTCAGCAATGTCTGCGGATGTTTGCTGTCCACCTTCATAGCTTCTTCCAAAACATCTAATGCTTCTTTATATGAAAACATATGCTGCAAAGCGATTGCTTTACCGTTTAACGCTTCCAAAGAGGTGCAATCATTGGCAAAAGCCTCGTCAAAACAAGCGATTGCTTCTTTATAAAGGCCGCGCATACTTAAGGTTACGCCTTTATTATTCAACACTTCAACCGATTTAGGATTTACAGCCAATGCTTTATCAAAGCATTCTACCGCGTCGGTGTACTTACTCATTTTTTGATATGCGAACCCTTGGCTGTTCATAGCTTTCCAGGCTCTTGGATTTTCAGCTATCACTTCTGCAAATTTTTGGATAGCTTCTTCATATTGGCCGGCGTCTAATAATTCCTGACCTCTTTTGTATGCACTGTTTTCGTTTAATTTAACCATTTTTACCTCTTTATTTTACAAAATAATACTTCTAGTACGACTAGCACATATTAATTATTATGTCAAGTTTTTTTATATCAGCTGTAATTGTTTGAAAATAGGCACATCAGTTCTAATTTCCAGATATTTACATAAAAATTTTTGGCAATTTCTTCTAATATTTTCTCGATTTTGGGCAAAATATTTTTGATATTCAAGCTTAAATTTTTCACTTTGGCTGCTAAAAACAATTTCTTGCCCTTTATATGCGGCTTTATAATCTCCGCTTGGCGGCGCAACTTCTTCCAAAACATCAAAAATATCAACACAATAGACTTTGTTATTTTTTGCCAAAGCGGCAATACTTTTGAATTTTATATTATCAAAACCATAAAAATCGCTCAATATAAAAATCGTCCCCTGCCCTTTTTGACGATATTCCAAAGAGTTAAGAGCATCATTTAAACTACCATCATAACTGTTAAGCAAGATATTATTGCTTATTTCCGCAATTTTTGCAAACATTGACATCAAACTTTTTACACTGCCTTGCGGTTTGAAATAGTAAGAGTTTGCTCCGTCATAAATTAAAAGACTGAATCGGTCTTTGTTGCGAACAGACAGCCAGCCTAAAAGCGCTGTAATTTTGGCTGCTGTCACAGATTTCAGCTCCTTTTTAGTACCAAAAACCATTGACGATGACAAATCTAAAACCACAGTGATGACTCGGTCTTTTTCTTCGGCATAAACTTTGGTAAAAGGCTCCGACTTTCGAGCGGTAATGCGCCAGTCAATGTCGCGGATATCATCGCCAAAATTATAGGCGCGCACTTCTTCCAGCTCTATTCCCCGTCCTTTGAACGCTGATTTTACATTGCCGGCGCGATTAGAAGTCAAAAAATCGTGCCGCCGCGACAAATACGGCAAATAGCGCTGCTGCTCTATCAATTCGGGCACAGTTACCGCCAAACCGGTTTTATCGTTCTGCTTTTTATCTTTTTTAAAAAACAGCATGGTTCTAATTCCTTATGGCAGCGGAACAATTTTCAGCAAACGAGTGATAATATCATCTGCCGAAAGTCCTGAGGCCTGCGCCTCAAAGCTCAATATAATCCGGTGCCGCAAAACATCATAGACCACAGCGTGCACATCTTCCGGAGTTACAAAATCACGCCCCGCCAGCCAAGCGTTGATTTTGGCGCATTTATCAAGGGCGATGGTCGCACGCGGGCTAGCACCAAAAGCAATAGTATTTTTTAATGATTCGTCATATTTTTCGGGGTGACGAGTCGCCATAATCAGCTGAATCAAATATTCTTCCACTGAATCGCTGCAGTGAATTTTATAGGCTTCCTGACGCGCGGCAAAAATATCTTCTGCTTTAATCGAGCCGAATTTAGCTTTAAATTGCGCCACGCTGTCGGCAGCGGTCTGCGTGTTGTTTTCTTCATTGCGCACCAGTTGTAAAATTTTGCGCTCGGTAGCCGCTTCCGGTTGATCAATTTTGATATACATCAAAAATCTATCCAGTTGGGCTTCAGGCAGATTATAAGTTCCCTCGTGTTCAATCGGGTTTTGTGTGGCCATAACCATAAACAATTTCGGCAATTTATATTGCTTTCCGCCCACGCTGACTTGACGTTCGGCCATAGCCTCAAGCAGTGCTGACTGCACTTTGGCCGGCGCGCGGTTAATTTCATCAGCCAAAACAAGATTGGCAAAAATCGGCCCTTTACGAAACTCAAATTGTCCGGTTGAGGCCACATAAATATCACTTCCGGTAATATCAGACGGCAGCAAATCCGGCGTAAACTGAATACGGCTGTAAGCGGCTTCTATACACTCGGACAAAGTTTTTATGGCCTTGGTTTTTGCCAGCCCCGGAGCACCTTCTACCAACGCATGACCATCGGCCAGCATGGTGATAATCAGTTTGCGGACAAGCTCTTCCTGACCTAAAATCCGGCTTTCCATAAATTGTTTCAAATTGGTGATTTTATCTCTGACTTCTGACATTTTACGCCTCTCAAAAAATTGTACGCAAGTCTAAATAAAGACTTTCTTTTCTCTTATATTTACGATATATAAGTTTTAAAACTGTTAAAAACAAGAAGATTTCAAAAATGAGCGATATATTTGATTTAGACGACAGCAGCTGCGCGCCGCAGATTTATGACAATATCAGCGCTTTGCGCCCCTCCGCGCCGTGGCTGAACGAGCTTAATCCAGAGCAAAAGCAAGCTGTGGAAACAACCGAAGGTCCGTTGTTGGTGCTTTCTGGCGCCGGTACCGGTAAAACCAAGGTTTTGACCACCCGCTTGGCTTATATTTTGACAATGCGGAAGGCTCAGCCGTGGAATTGTTTGGTTGTCACCTTTACCAACCGCGCCGCCAAAGAGATGAAAGAACGCGTGCAAAACCTTATTGGAGATATGGCAAACAGCGTTTGGCTTGGCACTTTTCACAGCATCTGTGTCAAAATTCTGCGCGCTCACGCCGAAGTGGTCGGTCTGCATTCCAACTTTACGATTCTGGGCGAAGACGACCAAAAACGTTTGATTAAACAAATTTGCGAAGCCTCCGGCATAGATGAAAAAAAATATCCGGCGCAAAGTCTGATGGAAAGAATCGCCCGCCTTAAAGATAAGGGCATTACCGTGGATAAAGCGGCGCAAGATTATCGCTCTAATGTTTTGCTGGAAGTCTACAAAAAATATCAAGCCCGTTTGGTGGAGCTGAACTGCGTTGATTTTGGCGATATATTGCTGGATACGCTTACTATTTTGATGTCTGACGCTGAGATTTTGCGTAAATATCAAGAAAAATTTCAATATATTATGGTGGACGAGTATCAAGACACCAACGTTACGCAATATCTGTTTTTACGTCTGCTTTCGCAAAAATACCGCAATTTGTGCTGTGTGGGTGATGACGACCAATCCATTTATTCTTGGCGCGGGGCAGAAATTGAAAACATTATGCGCTTTCAAAAAGATTTTGAAGATGCTAAAGTTATTCGTTTGGAGCGCAACTATCGTTCAACCGCCAATATTTTAAACGCGGCTTCGGCGCTGATAGCCCATAACTCCACTCGTTTAGGCAAAACTTTGCGCGTGGCCGAAAATAGTCCGGCATGCCGAGGAACTAACGAAAAAATCAAAGTTTTAAGCATTTACAGCGGCGAAGAAGAAGCCAAATGGATTGCCTCTGAAATTGAGCGGCTGCACCGCGGCGGACATCCCTACTCCGATTTTGCGGTTTTGGTGCGCACGGCTTTTCAAACCCGAGAATTTGAAGAAAAATTTATCAGCGAAGCTATACCATATCAGGTTATCGGCGGACCAAAATTCTATGAACGCGCCGAAATCCGCGATTTATTGGCTTATTTCAGAGTTATTTTGCAGCCGAGCGATGATCTGGCGTTTGAACGCATTATTAATAAGCCGGCGCGCGGTATTGGCGCCAAAACCATTGAAAAATTACAGGAAACTGCCCGCAACAATCATACTTCAATGTTTGCGGCGGTTAATATTCTGTTGGAAAACGGCGGATTAAGCGGCAAAGCTAAAACAAATTTAAGCGAACTTATGGAAAAATTTACCGAATGGCAGCGCGTGGCCAACGCCGTTTCTCCAAACGACTTAGCCGAACAGGTTTTGGACGATTCCGGCTATTTGGAAATGCTGAAAAATGATACTTCGGCTGACGCTCCGGGGCGTATTGAAAACTTGAAAGAACTTGTCGGCGTGATGAGCGATACCGAAAACTATCCAAATTTGGCTGAATTTTTGGAACACGTCAGCCTGGTTATGGATAACGACAACGCCGTTGACAACAATAAGGTTATGCTGATAACCCTGCACTCCGCCAAAGGTTTGGAATTTAACATCGTCTTTTTACCGGGGTGGGAAGAAGGCTTGTTTCCACATCAAAAAAGCCTTGATGAAGGCGGAACCAATTCGCTGGAAGAAGAGCGTCGCCTCGCCTATGTGGCTATTACGCGCGCCAAACAAAAACTCTATATCACCACCACTTATTGCCGCCGCGTCTACGGACAATGGCAAAACAATGTGCCGTCGCGCTTTTTGAATGAAATTCCAACTTCAACACTGGATATTGTCAACCAAACCAGCAGCTGCTACAACGGCGGCGGTTCGGGTTACAATTCATACGGCAACAACAGCGGTTATAACGGCGGATACAAAAAATACGGCAGCAAATACAGCAACAAGCCGAAATTTTCGACCAAGCCTAGTTATCAAGCCGACTATGACTATGAACCCGATGATTATGCCGATTATGATTCGTATCAAAGCAGCAAAGCGTCCAGTCTGGTTGGCACAAGAGTATATCACGAAAGTTTTGGCTATGGTAAAATAACCAATGTTGAGGGGCAAACCTGCGAAGTGGAATTTGAAAAATTCGGCCGCCGCAAAATTATGGGAACATACCTAAGAAGAGCCTGATTCAAAATTTGATAGGAAATTGGTTAAGCATGAGCTAAATAGTACTTAACCAATTTTTTTATAAAGAAACCACATGCATGAAATGCGTGTGGTTTCTTTTTGGTAGTTATTTATTTTCTACTCGTCTAAATTTGTGGTTTCCGGCTCAGTTACGAGATCATCAGCCATATCATCAGCAACATCGTCTAAAACCTCGTTGCCATCTTCGTCGATTTCTTCATCGGCGTCAGCATCGGCGTCCAGCCATGTTACGGAAACAACTTTTTCATCTTCGCCAGTACGGAACAAGATAACACCTTGTGTCTTACGTCCGGCCACACGGATATCATCAACCGGCATGCGGATAAGCTTACCACCGTCGGTAACCATCATAATTTCCTTACCGTCTTCAATTGGGAACGAGCTTACAACTTCTTTGTTGCGCGGTGACATTTCCATATTGGCAATACCTTGGCCGCCGCGTCCGGTTACGCGATATTCATACGAAGACGTGCGCTTACCATAACCGGTTACGGTAACAGTCAAAATAAACTCTTCAGCTTTGCGCATTTCTTCAAATTTAGCCATATCTAGCAAATTCAACAACCCTGTTTGGTCTGGAGAAATGCAAGCATCGCCGCCGCTTTCGGCTTCCATACGTTTCATAGCGCTGGAAACACGCAGATATTCATCACGTTCTTCCACGCTAGCAGTGCAATGTTTCAAAATAGACATTGAAATAACTTCATCATCGCCTTGCAGCTTGATACCGCGCACGCCGGTAGAATTACGACCGACAAACACGCGCAAATCCTCCACCGCAAAACGAATACATTTACCGCTCTTTGCTGCCAGCATAATATCGTTGCTATCATCACACAAAGCCACATTGATGAGCTTATCGCCCTCGTCCAGTTTCATTGCAATTTTACCGTTAGATTGAACATTGACAAAGTCCATCAGGCTGTTGCGGCGAATATTGCCTTTAGCAGTGGCAAATGCAATAGACAGGTTCTCGCAATCGGCTTCATTTTCAGGCAATTTCATAATGGCGGTGATTGTTTCGCCCTGCACCAGCGGCAGCAGATTGATAAACGGCTTACCTTTAGATGTCGGAGAACCCAGCGGCAGTTTATAAACCTTCATCTTATAAACAATGCCTTTGTTAGAGAAGAACAGTACCGGAGTATGGGTGCTGGCCACAAACAAGCGGGTAACAAAATCTTCTTCTTTGGTGGTCATACCTGATTTACCCTTTCCACCGCGTTTTTGCGCTTTATAAGCATTAAGCGGTACACGTTTGATATATCCGGCTTCGGTCACGGTCACAACCATTTCTTCTCGCTGAATCAAAGACTCGATATCCTGGTTGTATTCAATGTCTTCAATTTTGGTCAAACGCGGAGTAGCGTATTCGTCTTTGACGGCAACCAATTCATCGCGCATAATGCCATAAAGTTTTTCACGGCTAGCCAAAATAGAAAGAAATTCTTTAATATCTTCACCCAAAGAAACCAATTCATCGTGAATTTTATCACGTTCCAAACCGGTCAAGCGTTGCAGTTTCAAATCCAAAATGGCTTTGGCTTGGTCATCAGACAAGCGATATAGACCGTTTTCAACTTTTCTATCCGGTTCATCAATCAAATTAACCCAATCTTCAATAGAAGCGGCAGGCCAAGCCTTGCCAACCAAAGAGTCTTTAGCGTCTTGCGGCGTTGGCGCAGTTTTAATCAGTTCGATAACTTCGTCCAAATTTTCCACAGCTATAGCCAAACCAACCAATACATGCGCGCGGTTACGAGCTTTATTCAAGCGATAAATCGTGCGGCGGCGGATAACTTCTTCACGAAATTCAATAAAGGTCGAGATAATGTCTTTCAAGTTCATCATCATCGGGCGGCCACCGTTAATCGCCAGCATATTCATACCAAAGCTGGTTTGCAGAGCCGTAAACTTATACAGCTGATTCAAAACCACATCGGCTTGGAAATCGCGCTTGATTTCTATCACAATACGCACGCCCTGACGGTCGGACTCATCACGGATATCAGAGATACCCTCAACTTTTTTATCTTTTACCAACTCGGCAATGTGCGAAACCAAAGCCGCTTTGTTTACCTGATACGGCACTTCATGCACGATAATGGCTTCTTTATCCTTGCGGATTTCTTCAATAGTGCATTTAGCGCGCATCATAATAGAGCCGCGGCCGGTCAAATAAGCCTGTTTAGCCCCGCCGTAACCCAAAATCAAACCGCCGGTCGGAAAATCCGGTCCCGGAACAATGCTGACCAGTTCTTCAATACTGATTTCCGGATTGTCAATATAGGCGCAGCAAGCATCTATCACTTCGCCCAAATTGTGCGGAGGAATGTTTGTGGCCATACCAACGGCAATACCATTGCCGCCGTTTACCAGCAAGTTAGGAAAACGCGCCGGCAAAACTGTCGGTTCTTGTAAAGATTCATCATAGTTTGGCATAAAGTCAACAGTATCTTCGTCCAAATTGTCGGTCAAACAAGAAGAAACTTTAGCGAGTCTGGCTTCGGTATAACGCATAGCAGCAGCGCCATCACCATCCATAGAGCCAAAGTTACCTTGTCCGTCAACCAATGTCAGACGCATAGAAAACGGCTGCGCCATACGCACCATGGCTTCATAAATAGAGCTGTCGCCATGCGGGTGATATTTACCCATAACATCGCCGACGATACGCGCCGATTTACGATATGGTTTGGTGCAGTCATAACCGTTTTCATACATGCCGTAAATAATGCGGCGATGCACAGGTTTCATACCGTCACGAGCATCTGGCAACGCACGCGAAACAATAACGCTCATGGCATAGTCCAAATATGAACGGCGCATTTCTTCCGAAATCATAGTCGGGGCAATGTTATCAGACTTAATGACATCTGTGTTTTCAATTTCTTCTGTCACTTTATACCTCTTTTCTTTAAACTTGTTAAACTGCTTAAACATAGCAAAAATTAGCTTTGAGAAAAAGTTTTTTCTCCGATTTATACCCAAAATAAAATATGACTTTTGCGTCTATGATGATAGAATTCTAATGTTTTTTGGGGAGAAAAATATGACCTATAACAAAAATACAATCATAAACGGAAAAAACATAAACTTGACCGGACAAGAAAGTAAAATGGTTGCAAGCTTTCATAAAAGCCGTATTGCGTTTGCTTTTTTAAATGATGAACAGTGTGTTATAAATATTAATGACCAAAGAGAACACCGAGTTTATTTACAAGAAGAATACAATATCTCCACACCTGAATTTGAACAACTGAACCGAGGCTATATAAAAGCCGGTAAAATTGTTTTTTATAAAACATCTAGTTTCAATAAAATTGATAACATTTCTCCAACAATGCTTAAATCAGTGTTACAAATTGCAAAACAATATTACGGTTTAGGAAAATATGAAATTTGGAACGGATTGAAAATTGGAAAAATCGGTGAAGAATGGAACACACCTTTAGAAATTGTATCTGTCATCAATATTGATTAAATCAAAAAAAGCACTGCTACTTTACAGTAACAATGCTTTTTTGTTTTTCTGTACCTACATGGCAAAATCGTTGCCAGGCAGATAGTTTTCATACCTACACTTCAGCTCTTTGTTCACCAGCTCTGGCTCATATACCAAAGCCACTTGTACAACGAAATAATCTGACGCTGTAAATATGTCATCCAAATAGTCAGCATACACATTTTTCAGCATACGCTTCAATGGATAGTGAAACAGCGGTGTCATGCTCAAGCTGTTAATACGAGGATATATCTTCAGCAACAGACTGCGGCTCATTGAACTCAAAAATCCTCTGTCAAAAATGAAATTAATCATATTGACGGAGATTCGACCGGTCAATGGAACTATATCATACACAAAAGAGCAAATCTCCTTATAAATTTGTCCCTGCGCCGCCTTTTCTTCGGCTGTTGCACATGGAAGCGAATTATAAATACTGATAATCCACTCCTCCGCAATATGATAAAGTTTTTCGCGACGGCAGCCGTCTTTTTGGTTGAGCAGCAGACGAATTTCTGAAACTCCGAGTTTCACCTTGTTAAGCTTCATGGTTTCCAGATGCTTAATCGTCTGTTTTAAAAATAGTTTGTTTTCTTCAAACACCCTATCTTGCAAGATTTGTTCAGCGCTCCACTGCTCAAAATCAAGCTGTTTTCCTTCCATCAGCCTAGCAAAAGCCGCACGACCAACATCATTGATTTTGTGGACAAACTCTGTTGTCTTACTAATCAGATACTCCAGCGAACGACTCTTGTCCTTAGCGTAGCTTTTACGCATGCGTCCAAGCAATTTGCTGTAAACGTTGCGATCAAAATCAGAAATTGCTTCCAATGCTTCAACAAAACCGATGTCTTTGTGGTCGCAGCCGTGAATATGCACGCTTTGAAGGAACGTAAACTTCATCTTGGCATAGAGTTTTACCTCTATACTGTCAATTTGAAACACATCCTCTTCAAAATCGCCAAAATCCTCGCCGTTATGAATACGTGTAACAGCCCAGCGGCGCGCAACAGGCATAAGCTTTTTTAGAGTGGCCTTTTCAAAGGTCTTTTTGTCATACCCCATCTTTTCGTAATAAGGAACCTTACGTACAGCATTTCCATCAGAAGCATCTTGCACAAAGTTTTTTACTCCGTTAATCAAGTTGCCTAAAATGGTCTTTGCCGCAGCAGAATCCTTTACAACTGTAGATACCGTGTCATTTCCAATAATTTCCATAAGTTACGATAAATTTAATTAATAATATTGTTTACATTTAAAAATGTAGCTCTTTTTTGCAATATTGTCAAGCCGTGCCATAAAAAAAC
>ERZ1034626.2687-NODE-2687-length-10223-cov-7.792486_pt1 | contig 10223 bp, 7 predicted proteins | sample MGYA00520652_ERZ1034626 | MGnify/ENA primary metagenome ERZ1034626 (study PRJEB33766, sample SAMN09781765) | gut metagenome | biome: gut microbiome | host: Homo sapiens | place: Madagascar | study: EMG produced TPA metagenomics assembly of the PRJNA485056 data... | reverse complement strand
TGAGCAGAAACATGTGGGTTTGAGTTCTGCCATGACAAGAAAATGTTGTTTTCCACGCAATATCTACTGAATATTTTATAAAGATTATCCTTGCTTTATGCTCTATTTTAAAATTTGTTTTATAACTTTACAGCACGGTTAAGCAATCATCAATGATTAATTGAAACAAAACCAATGTGTTGCTATCCTTATGTAAGCAGCATTAAAATGGTACAAAATAATTATCTATGTCAGAAATAATCAACAAAGAAAGAGCTATACGCAGTATTGTAAGTAGCGCTGTGAAGGCATATGCTAATGGCTTTTCAATGCGTCATCTTGCTGAGGTAAATAATGAAAATGGTGTGATTAATATGAAGATACACAACGTTTTTATAGCAGCGTTAGGCCCTGAAATACAATATTATTCAGCGCTGGCTCGTTCTCTGGATAGTTCCTTAGGTAATATGCTTGAAAGTATGGCCATTAGTATAGCCGAACTTAATTATGAGGTTAGTCAACATGTTGAAGGAACGCTTTATAAAGAACAAACCGACTATATAGCAGAACTGCTTGAGCAGTATAAAAGAAATAACAATCGCCGAACTCCAATGGTAGAAGATTATCGAGGCATATCGCAAATGACGGGTACTGCAGAAACGAAACGTCATGAGAGCGATTACTATCTTCTTGATAAAGAAACGGGTATGCATTACCTAATAGAATTGAAAATAGGAGGCGATCTTGATAACAAAAAAGCACGTTCAGAAAAAGAAGCCCTTCTTGAGCAATATTGCATCTTAACGAATAAACTGGGAGAAGAAAATGTAAAGATACTTTTTGCTACGGCATATAATCGTTATGGTGAAGGCAAACCGTGGACACAAGGACGTGTGCGACAATTCTTCTGTGAAGAGGAACTGTGTATCAGTCGAAACTTTTGGAACTTGGTTTGCAAATCAGAACGAGGGTATGACATCGTAATTGATGCTTACAAGGAGAATGCTCACTTTATCAATGAAGCGTTAGATGAAATAAAACACGCTTATCTTCCTAATTCATAATGAAAGATCCTAATTGGCGTAGATGTGTCTTACGAGGAGATAGTAAGGATATTATAAAACGAATTCCTGACAACTCGATAGATTTTATTCTGACTGACCCACCGTATAATTTGGGGCAACACTCTACTGGTAACATACCGTTGCCAGGACGAACTGCTATGAATAATGATGTGGCAGATTGGGATATGATAGACTTTAACCCTGAAGAATGGGCCGACGAATTTATACGAATACTCAAACCCACAGGAAACTTGTTTATATTTACCTCATACAATCAGTTAGGACGTTGGTACAATAGCCTTGATCATAAGTTTGATACTTCAAATTTTATGATTTGGCATAAAACAAATCCTGCACCTAAAATTTTTAAAGCGGGTTTCTTGAATAGTTGTGAGATGATTTTCACATGTTGGAATAAAAAACATACATGGAATTTTATTTCTCAGGCAGAGATGCACAATTTTATTGAAACACCGATATGTATGCGCCCAGAAAGGTTGAGCAATCCTAAACACCCAGCCCAAAAGCCTGTTTCTATTTTAAAAAAGATGATAGAAATTGCGTCGAATGAGGATGATATAATTTTTGATCCCTTTATGGGAGTGGGGTCTACGGGCGTAGCAGCATTACAGCTAAATAGGCGGTTTATAGGCGTTGAGATAAATGAAACCTATTACAATGCCGCCAAGAAAAGAATTGATGTCGCACTTCAAACAAATAACTTGTTTCATCAAATGTCAAAAACAAAAACATATAAAATTACAGATAACGAAGATACGACAATGGTTCGTGATATGCTAATGCCATGCCAAACATCATCGGCTGAACTAAACATCTTTTTTGAAACGAAGCCAGATGTCTCAATGCGTATTGATAACTCACCAACAAACTTGCAACCTATTATAAAATGGCCTGGTGGTAAGGAAAAAGAGTTGAAATATATTCTTCCCAATGCTCCAAAGTTTACACGCTTCTTTGAACCTTTTGTGGGAGGCGGTTCTGTCTTTATGGCGTTTAAGGCAAAAGAGTATCATATAAACGATTTCTCGTCAGAACTAATTTCTTTATATAAAAGCATAGCAACATCTCACCCCGCGTTCTTTCATTATGCTGAGCTAATGGATGCCTCTTGGGAAAATGCTGTGTTGTTTTTTAATAATAATAAGGTTCTTGTAGAAACATACCTTCGTTATCGAAATAAAGAAATAAATAAAGACGAGTTAAAGACGTTTGTTCATCAGTTTTGTATGAACAAGAAAGAAGATATTCTTCATATTATCGGTGAAGAGTTTTACTCTTATTCTTGTATTCTTGTCAAGGAAATGGAAACCAACCTTTTTAGGAAGATGTCAAGAATGAACGAACTTGAAATGGAGAAACACCTTCTGCCAGATAATGACTTGTTAGATAATATTGAAACAGCCATAAAGAGCGCCGTTTACATGAATTATAGGCATATGTATAATGATAAGACGATAGCAGAAAGCAATATGATGTTGCATTGTGCATTGTTCTTCTTTATGCGTAATTATGCTTATAGCGGAATGTTTCGTTATAGTAAAAAGGGCGACTTTAATGTGCCATATGGTGGTATTGCATATAATAGCAAACTGATGAACAAGAAGTTGAACTATTATCGTTCAAAACCGTTGCTCAATCATTTTGCTGATACTAAAATATATAATCTTGATTTTGAAGAGTTCCTTCGAACGGTTGAACCCACTGAAACCGACTTCGTATTTCTTGATCCACCCTATGATAGCGAATTTAGCACTTATGCTCAAAATGCTTTTACGAAAACTGACCAAGAGCGCCTTGCCCATTATATGATAAACGAGTGTAGAGCCAAATGGATGTTGGTGATAAAGAATACCGAATTTATCTATAATTTGTATAACAAAGAAGGTATAAATATTCGTACGTTTGACAAAGAGTATCTTGTTAGTTTTATGAACAGAAACGATAAGAAGGTAACACACCTTCTGATCACTAACTATTAATAAAGCTCTTTGCTTACTTTTGTAACTTTGCATACAGTAATATTGTTCAAAGAACGTTAGCATAAAAAAGACGATACGTAAGATGAAACAGATATTGATAGTGGAAGACGACCTGGCCTTTGGCACAATGCTGCAAACATGGCTCAAGAAAAAAGGTTTTGATGTAGAAAAGGTTACCAATGTGGGAGCCGCCGCCCGATGGTTGACAGAGGGAGGAGCCGACAGTGTAAACCTGATACTTTCTGACCTTCGTCTGCCCGACCACGATGGCCTCTTTTTGCTCACCTGGATGCGTAAGCGCAATATTGCGGTGCCCTTCATTGTGATGACGCATTATGCCGAAGTGCAGAATGCGGTGCTGGCGATGAAGTCGGGAGCTGCCGACTATATAGCCAAGCCTGTGCAGCCCGACATCTTGCTGCAAAAGATAAACGATGCCTTGCAAGCAGCGTCGGCCGCCACACCCGTTTCTCAGGCTGTGTCGGCAGCATCGGCTCCCGTTTCGGTATATTCAACCAATGCTGCCGCTTCAGACACTACGGCCAATGCCTCGGCCTCAGTGCCAAAATATTTAGAGGGCAGGAGCGAAGCTTCGCGTCAACTGTACGACTATGTTCGACTGGTGGCGCCCACCCCCATGTCGGTGCTTATCCTTGGCGCCAGCGGTACTGGTAAAGAGTATGTGGCGCGCCGCATACACGAGCTCAGTGCGCGTAAGGGCAAACCCTTCTTTGCGCTCGACTGTGGTGCGATACCAAAAGATGTGGCCGCCTCAGAGTTTTTTGGCCATAAGAAAGGTGCGTTTACGGGTGCCGATGCCGACAAGCGTGGCGCTTTTGAGGTAGCCAATGGTGGAACCCTGTTTCTTGACGAGGTGGGCAACCTGAGTTATGATGTTCAGGTGCAGCTGTTGCGTGCTTTGCAAGAGCGTCGCATACGCCCTGTGGGTGGCGACCGCGAACTGACGGTTGATATACGCCTGGTGTGTGCTACCAATGAGAACCTTGAACAGGCTGTGGCTGAAGGCCGTTTTCGCGAAGATTTGTATCACCGCATCAACGAGTTTACGATATATATGCCCCAGTTGCGCGAGCGCGGTAACGACATCTTCCTCTTTGCCGACCTATTTATTCGTCAAGCCAATGCCGAACTGCAACGACAGGTTGATGGACTTGATGCTGCCGCTGCCGAACTGTTGGTGCAGCACTCGTGGCCAGGCAATCTTCGCGAACTAAATAATGTGATGAAGCGTGCCGTGTTGTTGGCGCGTGGCCGACAGATAACGGCCGCCGAGCTGCAACAGGCCATGGGCCCTGTGCGCCAAAACGCTGTGCACACGCTTCATGACGAGGCCGACGAGCGCCAGCGCATAGAAGAGGCCTTGCGCCAAACAGGTGGCAACAAGGCCAAGGCTGCCCGATTGCTAGGCATCGACCGCAAAACCATCTATAACAAGATGGAAAAGTGGGGAATGGCATAGTCCTCTCGCCACACCCTTCTACAGAAAAGTGTGGAATGTTTCTACACATCTTCCACACTTTCTACACTCGCGTTTTTGGGCAAGGTATGCAGCGTATATATTGATTATCAATGGATTAAATTTTTTTGGTTGTGTTTGGCACGCTGGTTGCACTATGATAAGTGAACGGCGCAACAAGTTACAACAACAACTAACTAAGTTGACAATGTTCACTAAGTGAAACAAAGTAACATTATTAATTTTAAAACACAACAAATATGAAAAAGTTATTTTTTGCAGCTATCGCATCAATCGTTATGGTATCAGTAAGCAACGCTTTTGCTCACGAGTATGTAATGAACCAAACTGGCGCAGCGCCCATAGATACGGTTATCACCAGTACCGACTCGGTAACACCCGCCACTGAACAGCCCGCTACTGAACAGCCCGCTGTTGAGGCCCCCGCACAAGAGGCTCCCGCAGTAGAACAGCCCGCACAGGAAGCACCGGCACAAGAGGCTCCCGCTACTGAAGCTCCTGCCGAGTAAAAGATAGGTTTCCTATTTCCCCGTATAAAGTTTGTCTAAATGATAATTGTCGCCCACACGGCTCGTTAACGAAACGTGTAGGCGGCATTTTTTTGCTTCTATGCCCCTTGATCAGCGTGTTACGCTTTCGGTTAATGCATAATTTGCATACTTGCGCAAGGATCGTTATCTTTGCACTATGAATGATAACCCAATCGTCATAAGGGGTTGACGATACATTTTTTACTGTATGAAGAAATTTGGAATAAAAGCAAAAATATGGGCAGGCTATGGCGTGCTGGCATGTGTGCTTGTGGTGTCGACATGGATGACCTACGACAATAGCCGTTCGCTTGTGGCCGTGAACCAAGCCTCTGACCAGATGGTGCACCGACGCGATGTGGTTGACAGCCTGGTGTGTGCTATGCTCGAAACCAGCAATGCCGAGCGCGCCGTGCTACTAGGCAATGCCGAGGCGTGGCCACACTTCGACCGTTCGCTCACCGAGGTGATGACCAAAGCGCAGCAGCTACGCCAGTTGTTGGTGGCGGGCAACCAGCGCAAGCGTGTCGACACCTTGTTGGTATATATGCAGCAAAAACGAGATAACACCCAAAAGGTGACCGAACTGCTGGGCGCCGACCATCGCGAAGCCTATTATCGCAGTAGGGTAGAGGCGTTGCAAGATGGGCGCGACTCGGTGGTTATCCATCCCAAAACCACCGGAAACGTGTTGCGACACGAAACGGTGTATGAGGTTGAACGCAGCAAACGAGGCTTCTTTCGTAGGTTAGGCGATGCCTTTCGCCGACAGCATGCCGACACGGTGGGCATCACAACCATTGCCCATCAGGCCCAGGCCGACAGCATGCAGCAAGCCATTGATATTGCCGACTCGGTGGCCCATGTGCTGGCCGATATACAGCTGGCCGAGAAGCAAGCTTCAAACCGCCGTCAAGATGCCGTTACCAGTCGCTACCGTCGTCTGCAACAGGTTAGTTTGGTGGTAGCCGACCGCACCGGACAGCTGCTGCGCGATATACAAAAGTCAGAGCAACGAGCCTTACGAAAAGCCGTCGACCAATCGATGACTTCGCGCGAAGGTGCCATCCTTCGTATCGTGTTGCTGGCGTTGATGGCCATTGGGTCGGCTGCCATCTTGCTCACCTATATCTTGCGCGATGTGCGTCGCGACCGCCTACACCGTCAGCGCCTTGTTGAGGCCAAAGCCGAGACCGAAAAACTGATGCTGCAACGCGAGCGCCTTTTGCTCACTATCACGCACGACATCAAGGCGCCAGCGGCATCAATCGCGGGCTTTATCGAACTGCTGCAACCTTATGTGCAAGGCGCTAAGGCCACAGGATATCTGAACAACATAGGCAGTTCGGCCTCTCATCTGCATCGTTTGGTGACAGCCTTGCTCGATTATCATTTGTTAGAAAGCGGAAAGGCCGAACTGCATAACGTGTCGTTTGTGCCGCTACGTTTAGCCAATGAGGTGGTGGGCGAGATGCGCCCCATGGCACAAACCAAGAACCTAACGCTGCATACCGATGCCGACGAGGGGGCACAACGTATGTGTAGAGCCGATGCTTTCCGCGTGAAACAGATATTGAACAACCTGGTGGGCAACGCTCTGAAATATACTGACGAGGGTGGGGTAACTATCACCTTGCGCCTGGTCGCTGGCTGGCTGACGCTGGCCGTAACCGATACGGGCCGTGGCATGACCTCTGACGAGCAACAACGTGTGTTTGATGCCTTTACCCGTTTGCTTGGTGCTCAAGGCATTGAGGGCATAGGTCTGGGCCTGTCTATCACGCGCGAGACCGTGCAACTGCTGGGCGGAACCATTCGTGTTACATCAACAGTGGGCAAGGGCTCTACCTTTACGGTGCGCTTGCCCATGAAGGTAGTGCCTCAGGTTGAGGCTTCAACCCCCAGTGCGGCCACGCTCGCTCCTAAGCTATCATCTACGGCACGACAAGGGCTAACCGTGTTAGTTCTTGACGATGATGCCTTGCAACTGCAATTGCTGGGCGAGATGCTGGCACAGTTGGGGGGCACCCCGCTGAAGGTGCTTGCCACGCAGCACGTGAGTGAGGCGCTGGAAAGCATCGCAACACAACACCCCGACGTGCTGTTTACCGATATCGAGATGCCAGAAATGTCGGGCACCGACCTCATACACCATATCGACCACAGCCACATGAAGGTGGTGGCCATGACAGCGCACGATGATAGCATGGTGCCCCGCCTGCGCCAAGCGGGCTTTGATGCCTGTTTGCTGAAACCCTTCTCAATGCACACGCTGGCGGCCACGCTCACACAGATCACACGGCAGCCTTTTGTGCCGAACGACGTGGCACCCGAAACCGATACCGACAGCGCCCCCGACTTCTTTGCTCCGCTTACAGCCTTTGCCGAGGGCGATGTCGAGGCTGAACGCGACATCCTTACACAAACCCTTAAGGCGCTGGACGAATATTTGGCGCTTCTTACACCTACAGCCAGCAACAACGTGCAAGAGGCTGAACGCCACACCGCCTATATAAATAAGGTGGCAAAGGTGGCACATAAAGCGTTGCCACTGCTCACCATGCTCATGCCCCAGCAGCACGATGTTTTTTTGCCAATCACGCCTGCTAATATTGCATCTACGGCACCCAACGAGCGCGAACGCCTGGCACAACAATTAAAAGCTGTGCTCGAACACATTAGGGGCCGCCTGTGCGATAAATTAAACATTAACAAGCCATTATGCAACTAAAAAAAGTGAAATACTGCAAAAATATTTGGCGTTAAAAGAGAAAAAGACTACATTTGCACCGTGATCATTACATAAAGTCACAAATACCTGACCTTTTACTATAATATACTAACTAAGATTGCTACTATGAACGTTGAGAAAATTATCCAAGACCTGGAGCGTAGACATCCGGGTGAGCCCGAATATATTCAGGCTGTAAAAGAAGTGTTGCTGTCAATTAAGGATGTATATAATCAGCATCCCGAATTTGAAAAAGCAAAACTCATTGAAAGACTGGTTGAGCCTGAACGTATTATCACGTTCCGCGTGCCATGGACCGACGATAAAGGCGAGGTGCATGTAAACATTGGCTACCGCGTGCAGTTCAATAGTGCCATTGGCCCGTATAAAGGTGGATTGAGGTTTCATCCTTCGGTAAACCTCTCTATTCTCAAGTTCCTCGGATTTGAACAAACATTCAAGAACGCACTTACCACACTGCCCATGGGTGGCGGTAAAGGTGGTGCCGACTTCTCTATACGTGGGCGGTCAGATGCTGAGGTTATGCGCTTCTGTCAAGCGTTCATGACCGAGCTGTACCGCAATATCGGACCCGATGAAGACGTGCCCGCCGGCGATATCGGCGTAGGAGCCCGCGAGATAGGCTACCTCTTCGGCATGTATAAAAAGCTTACCCACAAGTGGGAAGGCGTGCTTACTGGAAAGGGTCTTGAATGGGGAGGATCGAAAATCCGACCCGAAGCCACCGGTTTCGGTGCGCTGTATTTTGTAAAACAGATGCTGGCCACACGCGGCCTGTCGCTCGAAGGCAAAACCGTTGCCGTGAGCGGATTTGGTAATGTGGCATGGGGAGCCGTAAAGAAGGCTACTGAGCTGGGTGCCAAGGTGGTAACCATCAGTGGCCCCGACGGATACATCTACGACCCCGAAGGCATCAGCGGCGAAAAGATTGACTTTATGCTCGAATTAAGGGCCTCGGGTAACGATATCTGCCAGCCGTATGCCGACGAATACAGCAGCGCCACATTCTTCCCTGGCGAGAAGCCTTGGGGACAAAAGGTGGATATTGCTCTCACGTGCGCCACGCAGAATGAACTGGACGGCAACGACGCGCAAAAACTCATCGACAACGGTACTATGTGTGTGGCCGAAGTGTCGAATATGGGTTGTACCGCCGAAGCCGTTGACAAGTTTGTGGCAGCACATCAACTCTTCGCGCCGGGGAAGGCCGTCAATGCTGGCGGTGTGGCAACCTCGGGACTGGAAATGACACAGAATGCCATTCGCTTAAACTGGAGCGAAAACGAGGTGGACGAAAAGCTGCATTATATCATGCACTCCATCCATGAGCAATGCGTCAAGTACGGAACACAGTCTGATGGATATATCGACTATGTGAAGGGCGCAAACGTGGCTGGCTTTATGAAAGTGGCCAACGCCATGATGGCTCAGGGCATCGTGTAAACCACACACACCCTGTTTAACCAAACTTTTTTTAACGTGATCATTAAAAAGATTTTTAAAAAGACAGAGTTTAAAGTATTATTTTTAATTGTAATTGCATTAATAATGGGCCTTGCTCAGGCTGGTGCACAAAGTAAAAGCCGTGGGGCAAAGACACAGCAAACTGGCAAGGCTTCGTTCTATTCGAAACGCGCCACTGGTGCTCGCACCAGCAATGGTGAAAGGTTGCATCACGACAGCCTTACCTGCGCGCACAAAACACACCCTTTTGGTACACTGCTGAAAGTGACCAACCCCTCAAACGGCAAAGAAGTGGTGGTACGTGTTACCGACCGCGGACCGTTTAAACGCGGACGCATTATCGACTTGTCGTGGGGAGCCGCCAAAGAGTTGGGCATGCTTTCACAAGGCGTGGCAATGGTAAAGGTAGAGGTGGTAGAAAAACTACACGTTCCCTATAAACCAGACCCACTGTCATTGCCCGAGCTCGACTTCGAATACACTGATAATCTTGCGTTCAGTGGCGCCAGCTGGTTGAAACCAGAGGTGCAACATAAGAACACGACGGCACTGGCCAAACATCATAATGTTGCGAAACATCCTACATCTGCCACAAACAAGGGTGTTACCAACGATAAGATTTTAACGGCCAACTATACACCTAACGCCTCGCGCTAACGAGGCTTAAACAATAAAAAGTGAAACCCTAAAGGGTGTAACAATAAAAGCGTGGATGCTCAATTGCTAACAAACAGCAAAGAGCATCCACGCTTTTTTTGTCTCTAACCAAACGGTTGTAAGTGAAGAGACGTTTCCTCAAACTTACGGGTTAGTTCAACAATCTCACGGGTAAGAGAGGCCCGTTCCCTGGTGCAGTTCTCCAACTTGTAGAGCAAAGCCATTGCCTTTTTCTCTGAGAAATGACAACGGAGTTCCTTGACAACCTGGTTGTAGTTG
>ERZ1034626.2686-NODE-2686-length-10224-cov-24.421280_pt1 | contig 10224 bp, 7 predicted proteins | sample MGYA00520652_ERZ1034626 | MGnify/ENA primary metagenome ERZ1034626 (study PRJEB33766, sample SAMN09781765) | gut metagenome | biome: gut microbiome | host: Homo sapiens | place: Madagascar | study: EMG produced TPA metagenomics assembly of the PRJNA485056 data... | reverse complement strand
AACTGACGGATGTGGACCCGGACCAGCCGGAAAGCGAAACCTACGACCTCTGGGTAGCAGGCAAGCAGGTAACGGAAACCAACCAGAGCGACGTGCTGGACGACGGCGGCTCCGTGAAGTTTGACCCGGTTAGCAACACGCTGACCCTGAAACAGGCCGACCTCACGCTGGGCGAGGATGCGGAGGACGGCATTTCCAGCTGCATCGATTCCGACTTAACGGATGATATGCTGACCATTACCGGCACCGCCACCCTTTCCGACGCCGACGGGATCATGACGACCGGCCCGCTGACGCTGAAAGATGCAGATCTCACCCTTACGGGCAATATCGATGGCGACATTGGTGAGGACGCGATCCGGGCAGGCCGCTCTGACGAGGACATCACCATCCAAAACAGCACCGTGACCATTGCAGGCACGAACGCGGAGGGCAACTTCTTCCATTTTGGCATTCGGTGCGGCAAGCTCACCGTGGCGGACAGCACGCTGGATGTGAAAGCCAACAGCGGCTCGGCCATCGTGGCAGACGAGTTGAAGGCTTCCGGCGCAGGCACCGTCATCACGGCGGAAACGGATGCATCGGAGGAAGAGGAGTATTATGCTCTCGAACTGGACAATGAAAACCTTTTGACCCTGAACGACGGCCTTGTTCTGGTGGAAGGCAAAGTAAACGAGAGCAAGAAGGCGAAAATCGCCCAGCCGGAGCAGGACCCCACAAACTATGTGGCCTACTGGGTCGTCCGCCCGGGGGACAAAGCGGAGCCGTCGATGCAGATCCCCGGTGCGATCACCGGCAGCGAGGAGGAAGCCCGCCTCTTTGAGGGCTGGTTCCTCGAAGACGGCACCCGCCTGGAGGATAGCCCCTACTACATGGGCCCGGGCGTGAACCATGTGGGCAACCTCGACCGGGACGTGACCTTCTATGGCCATTGGCGCACCGCCGAGAGCGGCGAGGGCAGCCCAGACGGCGGAGACGGCTTCGGCACCCTTCTGGCGGGCGTCGCAGTCGTGGGCGTGGCGGGCGTCGTGGCCTATCAGGTGGGCACGGAGCTCATCCTTGACCAGCTCCTGCCCGCAGGGGTGGCCGTGCCCCATACCCGCGCCGAGCTGGCAATGCTCCTCTGGAACACCGCAGGCCGCCCGGCCCCGGCCGCTCTGCCCGCCTTTGCGGACGTAGCCGACCCGGAGCTGGCCCAAGCCGCCCAGTGGGCCATCGAGCAGGGCTACCTGAAAGCCCGCGCCGACGGCAGCTTTAAGCCGGACAAGGGCGTTGCCAAGTGGCGCGTCATCCGCGGCTACCGGGCAGTGACCGAACCATGACCGTGCAGGTAAAATAGCCCCACAGCACAAGGCCCCGCAGACTTTGAAAAAGGTCTGCGGGGCCGCTGTTTGTTTATTTAGTTATTGCAAAGGCTCTTTGCTGCGCAGGCGGCGGAAGGCGTCTTCCTTCACCAGCTCCAGCACCACCGCCGTCAGCGGGATGAAGAAGAGGATGCCGAGGATGCCGAAGAGCTTGCCGCCGATCATGGCTGCCACAAGGGTGTACAGGGGCGAAAGCCCCACCGATTTGCCCACCACCCGGGGGTAGATGAACTGGTTCTCGATGAATTGCACCGCAAGGTAGACCAGCAAAGCGCGCACCGCCAGCAGGGGGTCCACCAGCAGCACCAGCAGCACGCTGATGACGCAGGAGAGCAGCGCCCCCACATAGGGGATGATGGCGCAGATGGCGGTGAGCATCCCCACCAGACTGCCGTAGGGGATGCGGAAGAGGGAGAAGGCGAGGCTCATAAGCATGCCGAGGATCACCGCCTCGCTGCACTGGCCCGTGAGGAAGTTGGCGAAGGACTGGCGGAACAGGCGGCAGAACTTCAGCACCCAGGCGGCGTGGCCGGGCTTGAGGTAGGCGCGCACCAGGGTGCGGGCCTGGTGGCCCAGGCTCTGTGCCCCCAGCGAGAGGTAGACGGAGATGATCAGCGCAAAGGAGGCCGTCACCACAAGATTCACCGTGGCGGAAACGGCCCCCGCCGCGTTCACCAGCACCGTGTCGAGGCCGGAGGTCACCTTGTGCAGCAGCTGCTCCCAGTCGATGCCCTCCAACCGGCTCATCAGCCAGCCCATGTCGGGGTCTTGGGCGTGGAGGTAGGCCGTCCAGCGGGGGATGTTGGCTTCAATTTGCAGATACAGGCTGTGGAAGGACTGCACCAGCTCCGGGATCAGCAGCGTCAGGGCCAGCACCAGCACCAGCACCACCCCCAGCAGGGTGAGCAGAAAGCTCAGCAGGTGGAGCGCCTTGCCCGAGGGCTGCTTTCTCGCTTTGGCAAACAGCCGCCCCAGCCGCTTTTCCAGCCCGGCCATGGGCACGCTGAGAAACAACGCCAGAATGCCGCCCGCCAAAATGGGCAGCACCAGATCCACCAGCTGCGCGGCAAAGGCCAAAACGTCCGAAAGCCGCAGCAGCGCCACAAAAAGCGTCACGCCCACCACCGTCACCAGCAGGGCCTGTTTCGTGTTCGATCTCATCTAAATGTTCCTTTCCCGGAGCGTCTCCGAGGTTTTTTTGTATTGTATTCAGAAAAAACCAGCTTGTCAAGCAGCCGGGGCGTGGCGCAGCACGCGCTTTACAGCCGCCCCTGGAGCTTCCGGCTTAAATCGGCCAGACACCATGCGATGGCCATGCCGCCCGCAATGCCCAGCGCCGCCAGAAAGGTCTGCTCCCCAAAATGCTCGGCGGCGGGCAGGTCGTTGGAGACGACGGCGTTCATGCAGTAATACAGGGTGCTGCCGGGGATGAGGGGGATGGCCGCGGTGATGAAAAACGGGGTAGAGGGGGCGTTGCGGCAACGGGCAAGCACCTCGGCGTAGAGGCCGCGCAAAACCCGGCCAGCAGGTTGGCCAGAACCGAGAGAAGATTTCAAGACACGGTCTTGAAATGCGAGACCCGTTGCTTAGAAGAATTGTATCACTTCTGTGATTTGATCGCACGAGTGGCCGTACACAAAAAATACAGGAAAAGAGGGATGTCTATCTGAAATTAACACGACACAACGGACGAGCCGGAGCACACGGCACTTACAACCCCAAGCACAATGACCGGAGTTTCAACCTTGCCAACAGTGAACACATCGTTCATCGAGGAGTTCGAAGCCAAGTATGGCGACCATGTTCATGTGCTGGACTGGGCACTGCATCTGGACGAAAGCACACCCCACATCCACGAACGTCATGTGTTCGACTGCGAAAACAAGTACGGCGAGGTGGCACCCCAGCAGGAAAAGGCATTGGAAGCACTGGGCTTCGAGCTGCCCGACCCGGACAAGCCCCTCAGCCGCCGCAACAACCGCAAAATCTCCTTCGATGCCGCCTGTCGGAAAATGCTGTTTGATATCGCCAATCGGCAGGATTTTTTGCCCCGTGACCGCACGGGCAACCGACGTTTTATCCCCGTCCCGGTGGATGCGGAACTGGCTGAGGTGCACATTCTGGATAACGAGGAAGATTCCCGTGCCTATATCGACCAGCTCTGGGCAGAAGCTATGACCATCTACAACGTCCGCAAGAATCCATTTAAGTTCAAGCTGTCGGACGTTGTGCCGAAGGACACTTATGTGCGCAATGCCCTGACCAGAGAGCAGCAGGAGAACTATCTGCAATTCGTTCAGGACTATGGCGGCAACTATTATGATGATATCGTCATTCTTATGGGAACCGGCTTGCGTGTGAGCGAGTTGTACGGCCTGACACGAGCAGATATCGACTTTGAACGGCACTGTATCCATGTCCGGCGGCAGCTTTGCCGGACGGCTGAAAAGCCCTACTTTGTCACACCGCCGAAAACAAAAAGCGGCATCCGCAATGTTCCCATGACAGATACCGTTTGTGCAGCGTTGCGGCGTGTAGTAAAAGCCAGAGCGTCCACGAAAGTGGAAGCGCTGGTGGATGGCTGCAGCGGATTTCTCTTTCTGGACAAGTCCGGAATGCCGAAGGTGGCAATGCACTTGGAAAACTATATGCGTGGCGTGCAGGGAAAGTTTGAGAAGGCGTACAGCAAACCTGTTCCGCGCATTACACCTCATGTGCTGCGACACACCTTCTGCACCAATGTTCAGCAGGCCGGGCTGGATGTAAAAAGCCTGCAATACCTGATAGGACACTCTAATGCCAGTGTGACGTTGGATGTCTACACGCACAGCTTCTTTTTATGTATACCCCGCACCTCTGCTGCCCACCCTAACCACAGGGAAAGGGGGCGCGGGGATGTCCGGCAAACGGGTGCTGGCGGTGTATGCCGCCTTGCTGCTGGGGTTTGCGGTGGTGCTGTGCCGGTTGTATCTGCTGGCGCAGCACCCCGCCTATGCTGCGCGGGCGGCAGCGCAGAGCACGGTCACCCTGCAGTTGTCCGCCCGGCGGGGCAACTTTTACGATGCGCAGGGGCGGCTGCTCACCGGTCTTGAGGAGCGCTGGCAGGTGGTATGCTTTCCCGGGCAGGGAAACTACGACCGCCTGTATGCCTGCACCGATGCCGCAGGGCAGGCGCTTTTGTACCGCAGCCGCAGCCGCGCTGCGCCGTTTTTACTGGAGGTAAGCTGCGACCCCGCTCGTCTTGGCCTGACCGGTTACCTCACCGCCCGGCGGTATGCGGCGGTGCCGCTGTGTCAGCACCTGCTGGGCTATCTGGATAGCACAGGCCACGGCGCTGCCGGGTTGGAAAAAGCGCTGGACGCCGTACTTTCCGGCACAGGGGAGAACAGCAGTCTTGTCTGCGCCGTGACGGCGCAGGGTACGCTGCGCACCGGAGAAACGGCTAGGCTTTTGCAAGCCGACAGCGGGGCGCTGGGCGTGCAGCTGACCATCTCCCGCCCGGTGCAGCGGGCGGTGGAAGCAGTGGCGGCAAGTACCATGACGAACGGCTGCATTCTGGTGCTGGATACCGCCACAGCGGCGGTGCGCGCCAGCGTCAGTGTGCCGGGCTACGACCCGGAGCACCTTGCCGACAGCCTGCAGGCGGAGAACAGTCCCTTTCTAAACCGGGCACTACAAAGCTACGCGGTGGGCTCGGTGTTCAAGCCGGTGCTGGCTGCGGCAGCGCTGGAAGCGGGCTTGCAGCCGGTTTTCGAGTGCACCGGCGCGGTGGTAGTGGATGGGCAGATCTTTCGCTGCGCGGGCGGGGTGCCGCATGGACAGGTGGACCTTGCCGCCGCGCTGGAAAAAAGCTGTAACGGCTATTTTATCCGTCTGGGACAGCAGCTGGGCGCGGAAAGCCTGTTGGACGCCGCTAAAGCCTTTGGCTTTGGGCAGAGCCTGCCGCTGGCAGAGGGGCTTGCCGCTGAGGCCGGGCAGCTGCCCGCCCCGCAGGAGCTGGCGCAAAGCGGGCAGCTGGCTAATTTCAGCTTTGGGCAGGGCAGTCTGCTGGCAACACCTATGCAGGTGGCGGCGATGTTCAACACCCTTGCGGCGGACGGCGTATACCGCGCTCCCTATGTGCTGCAATCCACGCTGGACGAGACCACCGGACAGCCGGTGGAGACCCTCAGCCACCCCCGGGGACGGCGGGTGATTCCGGCGCAGAGCGCAGCGCTTTTGCGCGCTATGCTGGTACAGGTGGTGCAGCAGGGCACCGCGCAGGATGCCGCCGGGCTTTCCGGCGGGGCGGGCGGCAAGACCGGTACCGCCCAGACCGGGCAGTTCACTCCGGAGGGCACCGAGCGCTGCAACCTGTGGTTTGCGGGGTTCTGGCCGGCAGAAAAGCCCCGCTATACCATTGTGGTATTGCAGGATGGTGCGATCCACACCGCGTACTCCGGTGCAGCCATCTTTGCGCAGGTCTGCAACGCGCTGGAAGCAGCGGGATAAATGCGCGGATTCTACTTGCAATTTTGGCTTTGTTATGCTACTATATAGTTGTATTTTTGCGTAGTTTTCCGTATTTACAAATAAAAGGAGCGTTACGATTCATGTCTGTTATCGAAATTGTTGGCGGTGCCATTCTGCTGGTGGCTTCGCTGGTCATCGTTTTCCTCACCCTCATGCAGCACACCCACGGTCAGGGTCTGTCCGGTGCCATCAACGGTAGCGTGGGCGGTGCCAACAATGCGCGACTGACCCCGGCAGACCAGATGCTGGCTAAGGTCACCCGCATTGCAGGCGTGGTGTTCTTTGTGGTCGCTATTCTGGCCTGCCTGTTTGCAGGCCGTCTGGCAGGCTGAGAAGGCGTTGCAGCCCCGTGAACGGACGGGGCTGTTTTTCTGTGCAGAAAAAAAGTGCGGGCAGCCGGTTCTGCGGGCTGCCGCAAAGAGGGGACAGGGAAAGGTGCCCGTCCCAAGGCAGGGCTGTGCTCCGCAGGAGATGCACGGCCACGGAAGTGAAGGAGAAAATATTTTATGGCAATGCGCGATAAAATTGAGCACGCGATCCAGAATCAGCCGTGCACCGTAAAAGATCTGAAAAATAAGTTCGGCGGGGATCGCGGCGCAGACCGCAAGGTGATGGAGGCTGTGGACCAGCTGGTGCACGAGGCCGTCATCTGCCAGCGGCAGGGCGTGTTCTTCACCGTGCGCAGCGGCCGTGCCGACAAGGCACTGCTGTGCAAGGTGGTAAAGCTGGGCAAAAACTTTGCCTTTGTCATGCTGGAGGACGGCACCAGCGATATCTTTATCCCCGGCCGGTTCACCCGCGGCGCAATGCCCGGCGACAAGGTGCTGGTGGAAAAGTTTGCACACCCCCGGGTAGAGGGCAGCGATGAGGGCGAGATCCTTGCTGTTCTGGAAGAGAAAAATTCTCTGGTGGGCACCATGCACCGCATGGAGGGCCGCCTGAAGTTCGTGCCGGACGATTGCCCCGCCATCTCCATGCAGGTCATGCGGGACTGCGAAGGCAGCGCCAAGGACGGCGACAAGGTGGCAGTGGAGATCCTGCTGCGCGGCAGCCGTCAGGAGGATCACCGCGTAGGTGTGGCCATGCGCTTTGGCAGCTGCGATGAGGCCAAGCGCTGCGCAAAGGCACTGCTCTACGCGCAGGATATCCGCAACCGCTTCCCGGACAAGGTGCGGGACGAGGCCAAAAAGCTGGACAACGCCGAGGTGTCTGCTGCGGACTGCGAGGGCCGCATGGATCTGCGCGCTTTGCCCATCTTTACCATCGACAGCGCCGAGACCAAGGACATCGACGATGCCATCAGCCTGACCAAGACTCCGGACGGCGGCTTTGAACTGGGCGTGCACATTGCGGATGTTTCCAACTACGTCAAGCCCGGCTCCGAGCTGGACAACGAGGCCTTTAACCGCGCTACCAGCGTCTACTACGCCGATCAGGTGGTGCCCATGCTGCCCAAGCAGCTGTCCAACGGCATCTGCAGCCTGAACGAGGGCGTGCTGCGACTGGCTTTCTCCTGTTTGATGCGGCTGGATAAGGACGGCAACCTGACCGATTACCGCTTTGTCAAGTCCGTCATCCGCAGCCGGGTCAAGGGCGTGTATTCCGAGATCAACGCCCTGCTTGCCGGTAACGCTGACGATGAGCTGACCGGCAAGTACCATGAGGTACTGGCGCAGCTGCCCGCCATGAAGGAGCTGTACGGCCACCGTGCCCGTCTGCGCAAGGAGCGCGGCTGCATGGATATCGAGAGCGGCGAGGTAAAGCTGATCCTGGACGTGGACGGCCACTGCATCGACGTGAAAAAGCGCACCTCCGGCGAGAGCGAGGCCATGATCGAGGAGTTCATGCTGCTGGCCAACCAGTGCGCCGCCCACTTTGCCCGGGTCAAGCAGATCCCCTTTGTGTACCGTGTGCACGAGGAGCCCAACGCCGAAAAGCTGGAGCGTCTGCACGGTCTGCTGCAGGCCTGCGGCGTCAACGACCACTTTGCCAAGGATGTGCCCACCCCCAAGGAGCTGAGCGCCATTCTGGAGGGCGTGCGCGGCACTGCCTACGAGCAGATCATCAACACCGGTATGCTGCGCTGCATGTCCAAGGCTGTGTACGAGGAAAAGCCCAAGGGACACTACGGTCTGGTGCTGCAGGACTATGCTCACTTCACCAGCCCCATCCGCCGCTACCCGGACTTGGCTATCCACCGCATCATGACGGCCCAGCTCAAGGGCACCGATAAGGACACCATGATCCTGCGTTACAGCGAGTTTGCCGAGGACGTCAGCAAGCAGGCCAGCGAGCGCGAGGTGATTGCCATGCAGATCGAGCGCAAGGCCGAGGACTGCTATAAGGCCGAGTATGCCCGCCGCCATCTGGGCGAGTGCTACGAGGGCCGCATCTCCGGCGTGACCCAGCGCGGCCTGTTCATCGAGCTGGAAAACGGCGTGGAGGGCTTTGTGCCCGCTTCCAGCCTGACCGCCACCGGCACCATGCTTACCGAGGGCGTGCGCCTTTCTGATCCCGTTTCCGGCAAGAACTGGAATCTGGGCGATACCATGATGATCACCATCGTGCGTGCGGACGTCAATCTGGGCAAGATCGACTTTGAGGTCGCCCCGGAAAGTGCAAAGCAGTAACTTTATAATTGAATAAACAACAGACTGCCCCCGAAGTAGCGCGCTAGACCGCGCTGCTTCGGGGGCAGTTTATTGTAATTTTCAAAATCCCGGCAAAGTAAAATGCCCGCCTGAAAATCAGACAGGCGGGTTTGCCATCATGTAGTCGAAATACAGTCCCTTGTGCAGAGCGTGGGCAAAACGGAAATCGTTGGTCTCGCCAAGGTTATGTTTACGGATACCATTCCGGCTGCCGCGTTTTGAGATATGGCATTCTGCTGTGATTCTTCTCGGGTTCTTCGTCAGAACGCAGAAAATGCGGAAACTACTTGATTTAACTCGGTTTCCGTACTAGAATGGAAACTAGAAAGGCAAATACGGTTTCCACAAGGAGGACGCTCATGCAGGAAAAGCTCGATGCGCTGGTGCGCACGCAGGCGATGCAGTTGTTCCGTCAACAGGGGCTGCATTTCACCATGCAGCAGGTGGCAGAGCCGCTGCACATCAGCAAAAAGACCATCTACACCGTTTACCCCTCCAAGGAGGCGCTTTTACTGGATATGGTAGACCACGCCTTTGCAGAAATCCACCGCTGCAAGCAGGAAATTCTGGCGGGCGGTGGTACTTTGCAGGAAAAGCTGCGGGCAGTCATCATTGCCATGCCGGCAGAATATGCCGCGCTGGACCTGCGGCAGATGAAGGAGCTGGACGAAAAATACCCGGTGGTGGCGGCGCGGGTGCGCAGCCAGTTGGAAAACGGGTGGGAGCCCACCATGGCGCTGCTGGAGCAGGCTGTGGCTGAGGGGGTCATGCGTCCGGTATCCCTGCCGGTGCTGCGGCAGATGATCACCGCATCCATCGAGAGTTTTCTGGCAGACCGCAGTCTGGCAGAAAGCGGGGTGCAGTATGTGGCTGTACTGGAGGAAATGATCTCGATTTTACTGGAAGGAGTGCTGCCGCGATGAAACACAGCTTTTGCGAGGACTGGGAGTTTACACGACACTGGACGGAAGCCTTTGGCAAGGGGCTGCCTGTACCAAAACAACAAGCCGTCCGCTTGCCCCATACCTGCCGGGAGGTGCCGCTGCACTATGCCTCCCCGGCCGATTACGAGATGGTCTGCGGCTACCGCAAGCGGTTCCGGGTGCCGCCGGTACAGGCTGCGCCCCGGCTGTTTCTCCGCTTTGACGGAGCTGCCCATCAGGCGGTGGTGCGGGTCAACGGCAAGGTTGCCGGGCAGCACCGGGGCGGCTATACCGGCTTTACGGTGGAGATCACCGACCTTGTGGACCGGGAGGGTGAAAACCTGCTGACCGTGCAGCTGGACACCCGTGAAGACCCAACGATTCCACCCTTTGGCTTTGTCATTGATTACCTGACCTACGGCGGGTTGTACCGGGAGGTCTGGCTGGAAGCTACGGCGGAAAGCCGCCTGACCGATCTGTTCGTCTACACGCCCACCCTGCAGGAGGCTGTGGTGCAGTGGACAGCAGAGCTTACACCCGCAGCCGCGGCGGTCCGCATCCGGCTGGAGACCGCAGACGGCGCCCTGCTGGCAGAGCAGACTGCACAGGCGGCAGAAACCGGGAAGATGCAGCTTTCTGTGCCAGAAGCACAGCCGTGGGATACCGAGCACCCGGTTTTGCATTATGCCATTGCAGAGCTTTTGAACGCAGCGGGGCAGCCCATCGACCGCAAACAGGTGACGTTTGGCTTCCGCACCGCAGAGTTCCGGGCGG